>Ga0214919_10009450_pt1 | contig 12565 bp, 11 predicted proteins | sample LL1503_MetaG_FD_177994 | JGI IMG/M metagenome (GOLD analysis project Ga0214919, IMG submission 177994) | Freshwater microbial communities from Lake Lanier, Atlanta, Georgia, United States - LL-1503 | ecosystem: Environmental > Aquatic > Freshwater > Lake | place: USA: Georgia | collected...
TTCTATCTATGCCCAAAAATTCTGCTACTTTATCAGAAACTGATCTTAAAAAAAAAGAAGGTGAAATGGTTTTAAATAACCTTCAAAAAGAGGATTATCTAGTTTTACTGGATGAAAGGGGTAAACAATTAAAGAGTGAAGGAGTAGCACAATTGATTCAGTCAAGAGCCAACGAAAGCGTAAAAAATATCATCTTTCTTATTGGTGGAGCCTATGGTGTAAGTGATTCGGTAGCTCAAAGAGCCAATCTTACCTGGAGTTTGTCTCCACTTGTTTTTCCTCATCAATTGGTTCGGCTGGTTTTAGCAGAACAAATTTATAGAGCCTGCTCTATCAATAGAAATGAAAAGTATCATCATCAATAACTATATTGCAAGTAAACACAATCAATGAATCAAATTACGCTCACTGTTGGAATTATTGCACTCACTTGCTTAATTAGCTTTACAGCTTTTAGCAATGATAAAATAATGAATGATCTTATAATGTGGCCTGTAGAAGTGAAAGCACGAAACCAATGGTATCGATTTATTACTTCTGGATTTTTACATGCCGACTGGATGCACCTCATTTTCAATATGTTTACTTTGTACATTTTTGGTCAACAAATTGTTGAACCGGGTTGCGAACAATTGTCGGGGAAATGGATGTACCTAGTTTTATATTTTGGTGGCATGGTGATCGCAGATATACCTAGTTATCTTAAACACAAAAACGACTATCAATATAGAAGCTTAGGTGCTTCTGGAGCTGTTTCTGCTGTTGTATTTGCTGGTATTTTATTTTATCCTACTATGAAAATGGGCTTCTTCTTTATTCCCCCAATTATTCCTGCCTATATATTTGGTCCCTTGTATTTGATGTATTGCATTTATGCAGCTAAACAAAGTCGTGATAACGTTAACCATGATGCACATTTATGGGGTGCATTGTTTGGACTAGCTTTCCCTCTTGCGCTACACCCCTATTTACTTCCTCGAATGATAGGGTTAATTATGGGTACTTATTGATTGACGGATTGAATATATTTTTTGGGTTGTATCATTTATTTTAAAACGGTTATCGATTCTTATCCCAACCACCCATATAATTTTCTGATCCATTGTTAAAACCCATACATTTTCTTTTTCGGTGATTGATAATTTTTGATCAGAAAGAAAGCGTCCTAACTTTTTTTTCTTTTGCATTCCTAAAGGGTAGAAATAATCTCCTGTTTTCCATTTGCGTAGTAGTAAGGGAAAGGTGATTTTTGAAAAATCCAATTGTGCAATCATTGGATTATTCGATATTTTAAATGTTTCAATATCTTTTTTCTCAATGGAAATCAATCCATGAGAAAAATCAATTTGGAGATCATCTTCTTTGATTAAAATATGCTGAGCTTCTGTTGATTGAATAGGTGAAATAATGAGCCAACTTCGATTTTTAATGATACGATGGGTAGCCGATTGAATATATTTTCCTGTTTCACTTCTGAGTAAAGCAATGGCCTCATCGGTTTGATGAGCAGTAAAACCATAATCTTTTATAATTTCATAAAAGACGGTAACTAGCGGAATCGTTTTTAGTAATTTTAAAGCAGGAATATGTACCTCATTGTTTCGGTGTTCTAATAAGTTTTTTTTATGCTTCTCTATTGCCTGTTCAAATAAAATTTCAGTTTCTCTAAATCGTTGAATATTTTTTAAAACATTATTAGCTGCCTCAGGATAAGTTTCACTCACCAAAGGTAGAATAGTATTCCTAAAATAATTTCTGGTATAATCATTTTCTAAATTGGTGTGATCTGTTACAAAATCAAGCCCATATTGGTTTGCATAGGTCTCTAATTCATTTCTTCTTGCAAATAAAAGAGGGCGAATAATTTCCCCATTGGTGGGTAAAATACCTTTTAATCCATGAATACCCGTGCCTCTAAAAAAGTTCATCGTTACCGTCTCAATATTATCATCTGCATGATGCCCGGATAGTAAAAAATCTAGTTTGTCTTTTTCATTGGTTTGACTGCTTTTGAGCAACTCGTCAAACCATTGATAGCGTAAATCTCTAGCAGCAGTTTCAATTGATTTTTTTGAAGTGATTGCGTATTCAGCGGTATCAAAAATTTTCAAGTGAAAAGGTACTTCGTATTTTTCAGCAAGTGCTTTTACAAAAGCTTCATCTCTTTGGCTTTCGGTTCCTCTGAGTTGAAAATTACAATGAGCGATTTCAAATTCATAGCCTGCTTCTTTGCAGAGTGCACACAAAACTACAGAATCAATTCCCCCACTAACGGCAAGCAATAGCCGATCCTTTGGTTGAAATAGATTTTGTTCTTTTATGTACAGCCTAAATTTTTTTAAAAGCCCCATTTTTAATTTTTAATAAAAATTGATTTATAACGATATACTTAGTAAACTCATTCAAGGATTTAATTGAACAATCAATCTTCTATATCTTCCAAAGCACCTTGCAATTCATTCAAAGCATGATGATCTCCTGCCCTTTTGGCTTCTTCCATTCCTCTTTGATAAATACGGATGGCTTTTTCCAAATCTCCTACCCGCTCTAATAATTTGCCTAAATGATAATAGGAACCAACATAAGTGGGTTCTCTTAGTAATAATTCATTGAACAAATTACTCGCCTTTTCATCATCGCCTATTTTGATATATTCCAATGCTAGTGCATGTTGTAAGAAACTATCCTTTCCCGAACTTTCTATAAATTCTAGCAATTTTTCTATTCTACTCATTTCATACTTTTTTAATAATAATTAATAATAAAATTATTGGTACAAATCTTACCTTTGTAATTAGTTGCATAAACAACTTATTTTTTGATTGATTAAATATTACCGATGAAAATATTAGTTTGTATCAGTAAAACACCTGACACTACTGCAAAAGTAACTTTCACAGCCAACAATACGAAATTCGCTGAAGAAGGAGTACAGTGGATCATCAATCCATATGATGAATGGTACTCTTTGGTCAGGGCTATTGAACTAAAAGAATTGGGTATTGCCACCGCCATTCATTTGATTACAGTGGGCACCGCTGACTGCGATCCTATTATTCGTAAGGCGCTTGCATTAGGGGGCGATGAAGCGATTAGAATCAATGCAGAAAGTCAGGATAGCTTTTATATTGCTTCACAGATTGCGGCGGTAGCCAAAGACGGTAATTACGACTTAGTGCTTACAGGAAAAGAAACAATTGATTACAATGGTTCTGCTATCGGCGGTATGGTAGCGGCTTTGCTAGAATGGCCATTTATTTCTCATGCTACCCAATTGGTTTTGGAAAATAGTCAAGCCACTTTAGTTAAAGAAATTGAAGGTGGAGAAGAAACTGATCAAGTGCAACTACCCATTGTAGTTAGTTGTCAAAAGGGAATGGCAGAACAGCGTATTCCAAACATGAAAGGAATTATGGGTGCAAGAACCAAACCATTGACAGTTCGAGAGCCAATAGAAGCGGATTCATTGACTTCCTTTATTCATTTTGATGTTCCCGCTGCAAAAGCTGGCGTAAAGTTGGTTTCAGCTGATCATCCAGAAGAATTGGTAAGGTTGCTCCATGAAGAGGCAAAGGTTATTTAATCAATAAAAATTTATCAAACCAATGAGTGTTTTAATATTTTTAGACCAGGCAGATGGTCAAATCCGAAAATCTTCTTTTGAAGCGGCTTGCTATGGTAGCAAGATCGCTGCTCAATTAGGAGTACCTTCAGAAACGCTGGTAATCGGCACTGTTAGTGACGACTTATCCTCTCTTGGTCAATACGGAATTAATACAGTACACACCATTACTGAAAATTTGTTTGCCCAAGCAGACGTGCAAGTTTTTACTCAGGTAATTTCCGAACTGGTCAAAACTATCAACGCTTCGGTTCTAGTATTGTCAAATAATATGCTTGGAAAAGCTATCGCACCTAGCCTTAGTGTTTTTTTAAAAGCTGGACTTGTTTCAGGAGCGATCGATTTACCCGATACAAGCAACGGATTTGTTGTTAAAAAAAATGTATTCGGAGGTAAGGCTTTTGCACAGGTAGGAATTAATACAGCCATCAAAATAATTACCCTTAATCCAAATTCATTTCCTATCACTAAAATTGAAGCAACTGCCTCAGTAAAGCCATTTGTTGCGACCATTCCTGCGACTAAAGTAAAGATCGTTTCAACCAAAAAACTGGAAGGTGAGGTATCCCTTTCAGAAGCTGAAATAGTAATTTCAGGAGGTCGTGGTCTGAAAGGACCCGAAAATTGGGGATTGGTGACTGACCTAGCGAAACTTTTGGGTGCTGCTACTGCTTGTAGCAGACCAGTTTCAGATATTAACTGGAGACCCCATCACGAGCATGTTGGACAAACCGGATTGGCTATTGCCCCTAATTTATACTTCGCTATTGGGATATCTGGTGCTATTCAGCATCTAGCGGGTGTAAATAGAAGTAAAACGATTGTAGTTATTAATAAAGACCCTGAAGCACCTTTCTTTAAATCTGCAGATTATGGAATTGTAGGAGATGCTTTTGAAATAATGCCAAAAATTAACGAAGCAGTTAAAAAGTTGAAAAATAAATAATATTAAAGTATTTTGTATTGCAATTTATTTTAATATTTAATAGTTTGTTCTTCAAAATTGATTTTAATTAATAGCTTTTTTTTGTCTTATTTTTATTCAAATCTATAACGCTACTTTTAGTCTGTATTTAGTTTCCAATCCTTCGAAAATAATTCGATCAATTAAAATTCCCAATTAGCCCTTAAAGTCAATATAGATAAAGGTTTACGGTAATAATTTTAATTGATTTACACTAATTGTAGACATTGTTTTTCAATTTATTATCACTACATAAGAGTAGTTCTGTAGTTGAGTGATTTCAATATTGTTCCAATACCCATTATGAAAGCAATTTAAAATTGCATAAAATCACTTATTTTCGTAAATTATTTATGAAGAAAATTGAATTAGAAATTGTTGCATTATCGCATAGTATCACCCAAACCCATTCTTATGCGGTTGTACTGGGTGAAGTAAATGGATTGCGTAGATTACCAATTGTAATTGGGGGATTTGAAGCACAGGCAATTGCTGTTGCGCTAGAGCGTATGAGTCCAAGTCGCCCACTTACCCACGACCTAATGAAAAATTTCATGATGGCATTTGGTGTTGAATTGCATGAAGTGATTATCAATGACCTACAAGAAGGTATATTTTATAGTAAATTAGTCTGTAGCAATGAAAAAGATACGGTAGAAATTGATTCTCGTACCTCCGATGCAATTGCTTTAGCTGTGAGATTTGGTTGCCCAATTTATACTTACGATAATATTCTAGATAACGCTGGAATATTAATGGAGGGTGATAGCAAAAAGAAAAAAGCTTCTACTCAATTGGGTAAGGACAGCACTGACAAGAGTAATTTAAAAAACCTTTCTCTAGAAGAATTAGACAGCTTGCTAAATGAAGTCTTAGAACAGGAAGATTATATAAGAGCTATTACTATTAGAGATGAAATTAAAAGTAGAACGAAGGGATAACTTTTCATTCATAACTAAAACTTCTACTAACTTTCATTTAATTATATTATTTTTTAATATCTTCTGGTTTTAAGTTTATCCGTTATCAATTTAAAATTTACAATCTATCATGTTGTCTTTTCCTAATTGCAAGATCAATCTTGGATTAAAAATTACTGGTAAAAGAGCTGATGGATATCATAACATTGCAACCGTATTTTTTCCTGTCCCTTTCAATGATGCCATTGAAATTATTGACAACAAAGATTTCTCAGAAGAAATTAAATTTACTCAATCAGGGATTGCAATTGCTGGAGAACAAAAAGACAATCTTTGCATAAAAGCTTGGCAATTATTAAAGAATGATTTCCCAAAATTACCTTCTATAAAATTACATTTACACAAAGCTATTCCAATGGGAGCTGGTTTGGGTGGAGGTTCTGCAGATGGTGCAGCTACCTTATTATTACTCAATCAAAAATATTTGTTGAATCTTTCGGAAACCCAACTCCTCTCCTATGCTTTACAATTGGGAAGCGATTGCCCCTTTTTTATAATAAATAAACCTTGTTTGGCTACTGGTCGCGGTGAGCTATTGCAACCAATCTCGCTCACTTTAAAAGGATACCAATTGGTGATAGTTAATCCAGGTATTCATGTAAATACGGGTTGGGCATTTTCACAATTGAACTTACAGGCAAATACTCTAAATGAAACTGATTCTGCTATACAATCCTTGTCAAATATTATTTCAGGAGATATAGTTAATTGGAAAGATGAACTTAAAAATGATTTTGAGCATCCAGTCTTTGAAAAATTCCCTGCTATTCAAGTTGTAAAAAATTCATTGTATCAAAATGGAGCAGTTTATGCTAGTATGAGTGGAAGTGGAAGTAGTGTTTTTGGACTGTTCAATGGAAACGAAATGCTGAATTTTGATTTCCCGACTAACTACCTAATCTTTACTAAATTAATTTAAAAATTTTCTAGCGCTCTTTAAACAATTAGCATTTTATTATAATGCTTTTAATTAAATTACAATTAAAAAAAATCAATGAAGCATTTATTGTCATTATTAATCGTTCTGTTAGTAGGGGTAACTTCTTTTTCCCAAAATTCTAAAATAGAAATTCCTAAAAATTGGCATACTCAAAACCAAGACAGCACAGGGATCTATGGAATAAGTTTAGATAAAGCTTATGGTTTTATTAACTCTAAAAAAATTAAAAGTAAACAAGTAGTGGTAGCAGTTATTGATAGTGGAATCGATACGCTGCATGAAGATCTGAAATCAGTTCTTTGGACCAATCCGAAAGAAATACCTAACAATGGAATTGATGATGACAACAACGGTTATATCGATGATGTGCATGGTTGGAACTTTTTAGGAGGAAAGGATGGAAGAAATGTTAAGAAAGATAGTTATGAAGCAGCTAGAGTTTATAATAAATTAAAATTGAAATTTGATAATGTTTCGGTGGATGAATCTAAATTAAGTGAGATAGAAAAAATTGAATGGGCCAATTTTAATAAAGCAAAACAAAGATTAGTAGGTGATATTAACCCAGATGAGATTGCATTTATAAAGAAATTGATGCCAGTTTTTTTAAAAGGTGATTCGGTGATAACAAAAGATTTGGGTAAAAAGGAGTACAATTGTACAGATCTTGATAAGTATGTTACTACGAATGCAGATGCTAAAAAGACTAAAATGTTTTTGTTACAACTCTGTAAAGGAAATGGAACGGATGACATTACCAATAACCAAATCATTGATGAGTTTGATGGGCAAATAAGAAAATCCGAAGCAGCAGATCATGCGCCTGAGGAATATCGTAAATCAATTGTTCAAGATGATGAATCAAATATCAACGATCGCAATTATGGTAACAATGATTTGATGGCTGCCAATCCTTTCCATGGCACTCATTGTGCTGGTATCATTGCAGCGGTAAGAAATAATAAAATGGGTATGGATGGTATTGCTGACAATGTAAAGATAATGATGGTAAGGGCTGTGCCAGATGGAGATGAACATGACAAAGATATTGCACTAGCGATTCGATATGCAGTTGACAATGGAGCCCAAGTGATCAGTATGAGTTTTGGTAAAGAATTCTCTCCAGAAAAGCAATGGGTAGACGAAGCTGTTCAGTATGCAGAAAAAATGGGCGTATTATTGGTTCATGCTGCAGGAAATGACGGTAAAAATGTTGATACCACTGATAATTTCCCTTCTCCAATTTATAAAAACTCTAATAAAAAAGCTACCAATTGGATTACCGTTGGTGCAAGTGGAGATCCTTCTAATGGCGGAATTGCAGCCAACTTTAGTAATTATGGTAAAAAGGAAGTTGATATTTTTGCTCCAGGTGTTCAGATATATTCTACTATGCCAGGAGGTGATAAATATGGAGCAGCATCAGGCACAAGTATGTCTTGTCCAGTTGTAGCAGGAACTGCAGCACTTATCATGAGTTATTATCCTTCCCTTACTGTCCAACAAGTAAAGTATGCAATTGAGAAATCAGCCCAACAAATAACTGAAAATGTTAAACAGCCTGGATCAGATGAATCTGTTTCATTTAGTGATTTGTCTAAATCAGGAGGTTTACTAAATGCTTACTCAGCTATTCAACTTGCCAGTACTCTAAAGGGAGAAAGAAAAATGGTCAATGAAAAATTACCAAAACCATCGATCAAGAAATCTTCTAAACAATAATTATAATTCTTTTAAATATAAACTTCTATGTCTACTATATCTCCTACCAATCAACCGGAGTATTTTCGACGCTATATTGAATTAGTAAAAGAAGGCCAATTGCAGGATGCTTTTATTCATCAGTCAGAAGAAATCAAAAAATTGCTTTCTTCCATCTCTGAACAAAAATCAATGTTTAGTTATGCCAAGGATAAATGGACGCTAAAAGAACTGCTTCAACACTTAATTGATACCGAAAGGGTTTTTACTTATAGGGCAATGTGTTTTGCTAGAAATGAAAAAGCAGTACTTCCTTCATTTGATGAGAACGAGTATGCAAAAATGTCTTCTGCGAATCGAAGAACCTGGGAAAGTTTATGTGCTGAATTTGTTGCTGTAAGAAAATCTACTTTATTTCTTTATGATAGTTTTTCAGAAGATATGCTTGAATTGTTGGGCCAAGCGGCTAACAATCCTATTTCTGTAAAAGAAATAGGATTCCTTATTGTGGGTCATTTTTCCCATCATCAATCTATCATTGAGCAACGATATTTGTAGATAATAGATTTAAATATCACCATAAAAAAATCCCGTTTACTAAAAGCAAACGGGATTTTTTTATGGAAAGGTAAGTTTATTAGTTTTTAGCTCCAGTGGTGAATTTACCTTGGCGTGCAAGGGTGTTCTGGGATATCATTTTATTTGTAACGATTACGGCTTCATTGATATAAACATCATTTTTTAATGTGTTTAAAAACCTTTTATTTTTTTCGGCTTTGTCTTTGTCAAGAGTCAACTTTTCGTTGTCTACTTCTGAATTCTTAATTGTTAGTTCGGTAGGTAATTTTAGCAATTCTTCTAACTGCTTGTATTTTACTTTTAATTTTTTTTGTGAAAGCTGATACTTATTAAAATTTAAAGAGTAGGCTTTTGTATTGTCCTTGTCAATAGAGTCTATTTTTTCTCTCATTTTTTTGAAAGTCGTATTATTCTTCACTTGTTCTTTGGCACTTGCAATAATTAAATCAGTATTGTAATTGCTTGTCCAAAGTTTATAATCAGATTTTGCAATTTCATCCCAAGCCAACGCTGCGACATTGTCTTTTTCACGCGCTTTAGCAAGTTCTAATCGATCAGGAATAATTACATCCGGTACTACACCTCTCAATTGGGTGGCGCCACCATTGACACGGTAAAATTTTTGTAAGGTTAGTTTTACAGTTCCTAAATCTTCTGATTTATTAGAAAATTGCAAATTTTCACTTTCTGGATTTAAAGGAATGGTTCTTTGAACAGTTCCTTTTCCATAGGTGGAAGTGCTACCTACGATGATTCCTCTTTTATAATCCTGAATAGCTGCAGCAAAAATTTCAGAAGCAGAAGCACTGAACTCATCTACCATCACAGTTAATGGGCCATCATACAAAATCGATTTGTCTCTGTCTTTCCATTGAAAGGCTTGTTTTTCATCTCTGCCTTTCACTTGACAAATTGGTCCATCTTCAATAAAAAGACCAGCCATTTTAACCACTTCAGGAAGTGAGCCACCACCGTTTCCTCTTAGGTCAAGTACAATTCCTTCTACATTTTCTGCTTTTAATTTTACCACTTCTTTTGCTACATCATCAGAACATCTAGCTCCTTTTGGATCTTCAAAATCCATATAAAATTCAGGTAAATAGATATAACCAATTTTGTGCTCTCCTTTAATGATGGCACTTTTAGCAAAAGTATCATCCAATTTAATTTCATCTCTTTTTAATGAAACTATTTTAGTACTTCCATCAGGTTTACGGACGGTTAACCTTACTTCAGAACCTTTATCTGCACCTCTAATTAATTTAACAGCATCCGTTACTCCGTATCCAGTTACATCAACAGCTTCTGCACCTGCTTGACCAATTTTTATTATTTCATCATCCACTCCCAAATCACCACTCTTCCATGCTGGTCCACCTGAGATTAGACTAGCAATTTTAATTTTGCTCTGCTCTTCTTTTAATTGTGCTCCTATACCATAAAACTTTCCACTCATCATTTCATTAAAACCGCGGCTATCAACAGGGGCGAAATAATTGGTGTGAGGATCCATTGCACCAGTAATTGCATTGATAAATGAACTAAACAATTCATCCGATGTATTGTGACTTTTTAAGGTAGTAAAATAACGCTCGATTTGCTTAAGTACTTGTCCTCTTGCTTCCCGCTCTAAAGTACTATCAGCCTTGTAAATAAATTTCTCTTTCACTCCCCCATTTTTACTAGCGGCCGTGTCCGGTGTAATTGTAGTTGATTTAACTTTATTTTTTTCTCTGTCATCTACCATGTCAGAATATCTAGATAGAACCAGGTATTTTAAACGCTTACGCCAAACTTCTTTCTTATCAGTTTCTGTAGTGGGATAAATAACCTTGTCACCGTCTAAAATTATATTTTCATCCTTGGTAAAATCAAAAGGCTTCGATAGGATGTTTTTAAAATATTCCGAAGATTGCTGTAATCTGCGCGTGTAGGATTGGCTGATGAGGTAAAACGATTCCAACTTTTGACCATGAATCTCATCATCAATTTTGGTTTCAAATCTTTTAAAGCTGTCGATGTCTATCTGAAGAAAGATTGTTTTATCTTCATCTAGATCTTCTATGAATCGCTTCATCACTAATTTCGAAAAGTCGTCATTGATTTTCCTAGGACTTAAATGACCTTCTTCTAATAACATTCCTACATTCTGAATGATTTTTTCATTCTTAGATTTAGGATTGTCATCTGTTTTACCCTGAGTTTGAAATGCCAAAAAAAGAATGGTTCCTGTCAGTACTAGAAATACTGGAAAAAATTTTTTACTCATAATGATTTGCTGGATTTTTAGCATCTAGTAAAATTAACGCAAAAAATATATTAAATATTGGATAGCAATTAAAATTTTAGGCCAAATTTTTCACAAAATGATGAGTGGTAAGGCAGTTTTTGCCCAATTTTTTTAAAATCACCTTTATTAGCTAAAATTGTTGGAATATCCAGCACAGTTAAGATGAGAAATAAATGGCTCGATTTTTTTAAATAAAGAACGAATAACTTGAGCGTAATTATTGTATCATTTAATCAATCATCATCTGTTCTACTTGGAAAAGTGAAGTAGATTTAGGATCATAGGTAATTTTAATGGCAGCCATTTCAGCATCACCAAAAACCTGAATCCTTGTAAAATTCATCAGAGTTGCCTTTTGATTGTTGATTAAAATGGGCTTATCTGTTATGAATCGATGAGAATCTCCATTTACTAAAAAGACCTGTTTGCCATATTTTTGAGTTAGTTCAGTTATTTTATCGACCACTTTTTCAAAACCTTTGCTTGGTTTACGGTCTTTATAAAACATATCTGCTTGTGTAAAAAACATGAGTCCTTTTTTATCTTGAGCGGCTGCAAATACTTGTTCAAGCCATGCTAGATTTGCCTTTTCACGTTCGATGAATTCTTGATTATCTCCCGACTCTTTAAAATTATTATTGGATCCAACCAAATGGATGGTTGCAAATTCTAGTCCTCCATAAGTCCACATATTGTTTTCTACAAATTTTTCAAAACCAGCAGATTTTGCTTGAGAAATTAAATTAATTTTCTTCTTCCCAAAACTTTTATCAGATCCAAAAAACATTTTTCTCAGCAATGCTAGTCTTTCATTAGGATCATATTCACCAGCTGCTTTGCGATTGCAGTCGGTCCATTCATTGTCTCCAGGTGTATAAATAAATGGTGGTTGGATTGTTTCAAAATAGGCATGCATCTTCTCGAAATATTCAGTTGAACATAGGCTAGAACCCGATTTAAAATCACCCACATGTACTATAAAATCTGGATTTTCTTTATTTAAAGTTTTAATCACTCGCTCAAATTTTGGATAATCATTGGGTACCCGATAAGGCATATCACCAAAGGCGACAATAGTAAATTTCTTTTGTTGGCTGATGGCCAATTGAGAAATAAATATGCAAGCATACAAAAAAGACTGACGTAGTAAATTCATGGAAATTATTTTGATTTTAAAGGTACTTAAAAACCTGTAAGGCTAGTATATTCAAATATTTATGAGTAATCCTAAACTTTCAAGATCCACATCTTTTTTTAAACAATTTATTATTATATTTTTAAATATGAATTTACTGTAATAAAAAATTGAAGACATTTTATAAGACATAAAAAAACCGAAACCCTTTTTAAAGATTTCGGTTGGGGTAATCGAGGGGGCTCGAACCCCCGACCCTCAGAATCACAATCTGATGCTCTAACCAACTGAGCTACGACTACCGTTTTTTATTGGATTGCAAAAATAGCAAAAAACAGTTCCTCAACAAAATTA
>Ga0214919_10009452_pt1 | contig 12565 bp, 11 predicted proteins | sample LL1503_MetaG_FD_177994 | JGI IMG/M metagenome (GOLD analysis project Ga0214919, IMG submission 177994) | Freshwater microbial communities from Lake Lanier, Atlanta, Georgia, United States - LL-1503 | ecosystem: Environmental > Aquatic > Freshwater > Lake | place: USA: Georgia | collected...
GCCGTTCCTGTGCCTGTTCCTGTCGTTCCTGTGGCCGTTCCTGTCGTTCCTGTGGCCGTTCCTGTCGTTCCTGTGCCTGTTCCTGCCGTTCCTGTGGCCGTTCCTGTGGCTGTTCCTGCCGATCCTGTGCCTGTGCTACCGCTACCGCTACCAGCCTGAAACCCCTCCATTCCCCCGCCACCAATAACAGTCTTCACACGATTTACAATGCCACTTGTGTAGTCGCTAACAGAGTTCTGAAATCCTTCTGTAGGGTCGGTATACTGTGTTCGCACAACAAGTGAGTTCTTAAATGCGCCTATCGCAACAAGCAAGGTTGAGAAATGTGTGCCCTTAATCTCAAACACGTGTTTACGTTTATTGTTTGTATTCAAACTATTGATGTACAACCAGGTATTGACAGAATAGTCGCCCCCTTCATAGGGCTTTGGAAATGCAGGTAGATTCGCTGGAGGAACATTAGCCGCCTGTTGCGAAGGAATGATTTGAGTGCTACTAGAATATGCGGATGTTTGTAAAAATCGGTATAAATAATATATTAATAGAAGCCCGACAATTACAAACAGAATATTTATAATCGAGAAAGCGGTTGACCCACTATCAGGTGTATTATAGCTCTTATCAGCCATTTCTATAGTATCGTCAAAAATAAAACTTGCCGTTATGCGTAAGGGGTTGACCACTCATATAAAGGGCTCGCCGGCTGTATTGCTGGACCGGCCATACAGCCTTCGGGTGGACATACATTTATATAGGGTATATAGGAGGTCAAGCCGCCAAATATTGTTGATGTATAACTTGGAATAATACCACCAATATCAGATAAACTCATTGGATTTTCTGAATCATTGAAAAATGGTCTTCCACGAGTATCTGCGTACTGCTTGTATTTTTTAGAAACGTCCATACTAGACAGACGATAGTTATAGATGTTTGCAATAATAAGCCGACCTTCTAGGCCAAGAGAACCGGAGGTAGTCATTGAAAGAGCCCCCATAGGATATATAGGATATTGAAGAGTCTTTGACAAAATAAGGGTATCATTGTAAAATATATCGAGCCGTCGCCCTTCACGGCTTATCGTTACATATGTCCATTTTTGAACATCCAGGGGTGGTATTACCAGCGATTCTATATACGTCTTCGTCGCATCCTGCGTTTTAACTACAATCTGTGCTGCGGCCTTTTGCTGGCGACTCGCATCCGGGGCAACAAGAACCTCCAGAAATAGCACATTTCCAATATTAAACACCTGTTTATAACCTGTGTGCGCACAGTTCGTACAGTTACCGGCTGGTGCGCAAGTGCAGATTGAGTACTCTCCATTTTCACAGGATGAACCGCCAGATGAACCACACGAAGATTGTGATGCCGTACGATTTGCTTGACTTAAAAATACAAATGCTGAAAATGTCCCTGCGCTTTCACTTGTAAAGGCGCTCGTCGCTTCCCTATTGATGATTTCAAGGGGCTTCTGATTTAAATCGAAAGGGCCAGCAGCGCTAGCATCAATTTTCGGAATATATTTTGGAGAAAAATAAAATACAACTATTGAAGCAAGTATAATAGCTGTTAAGAATAATAGCCATATCCCCCCTTCCATATCTAACGTTATACAAGAATATCTTCGCTAACGTTGGATATTACCATTTAGTATTCTACACAGGAGCAGGAGCAGGAGCGACTGTACTCATAGGTGCCGACTCAAATGTCCTAATCTCTTTCGATGACAGAAGCCTTGGCCACATTGCCATGTTTGCGATAGTAATGCCGCCGCCGTCAATAACGGGTGGATAGAAATCAGTATTTTGAATCTGTTTCAATCCACTTGGCATATTAATTGTAGACTTCAATGAACCATTTATGTATACTTCCGCAAAGGAATCTGCTAAAACAACAGTAAGGCGGAACCACTTCTTATTGTCCGTGGGTAAAGGAGTCATCATAGACTTCTGTTCCGAGATTCCGATCAATCTTACATTTAATTGTTTCGTATCGCCAGTTGTCCAAGCGATGATATTTGTATTAGAATATTTGCTGGCAAGGCTTACTTCCGTTGTCACAGTAGAAGCATCTGTCAAGCCAACAGGTGTCTTATCTCGATAAAAAATCGGCTCCAGATGGGTCACGCGCTTTGTATCATCAACCCAGACATCAACACCAATAGTATAGTTACAAATATCAGGTAACGTTGTCTTAGGTAATTTCTTGTTTCGTGCATTTGCTGGTACAGGCGTATTATTATCTGAGCTAGTATATGCGAGTTCTCTATCACCGGTGCCTGAGACAACAATAATACCAGGATCATCCGCAGTCAACGCAAAGATAGGAAACATAGTAAAATGAACGGCCACAAGGATTAAAAATATTACTAATACCGCTAATGAACCATAATATAATACACCAAATACCGATACTGCGGTTGTATCATAAGAAGTATAATAAAAGCTGCTATAACTACTCATACTGCCTACTACCATCAAATATAAAAGTTAGGCCCGTACCGTAGACGCCTAACATTTATATTTTTACCACAAGATTACTTTGGAGCTTTTCTCGTCTTTCCTCGCTGCTGCTTCATATCTCCCTTCTCAGGATGAAACTGAATGCGTGAATAATAAGTCTGCGTCTCCGCCGGTTTACAGCCACGGATTTTCTCTCGTAAGTAGCATACAAAAGAGATGCGGGTGAACGGTTTATCGCCCCCCATGGTCCCCGTTTTCTCATCATCATGGTGAATCTTCGGTAGCTTCTTATTGAACGCCTTGTCTGTCGCAGATTCATAGAGTTCTGTATTACAGTGCCATTCGTGGACATCCATGGCAAGAAAGTCGCCCGTACGTACATTGAATCCTACACCAAATCGGGGAAAGAGTGTCTGGCCGCCAGAATACTTGCCTCGCTCAATCACCGAAAGATTCCCGTAGCCTTCCCTGAAATCTCCATCATCCATGTGAAGAGCCGTCTGGAAGTTGCGATTAATCGTGATAGAAGAGAAGGCTGTGTCGGCGACCTTATACATCTTTTTTTGAGATGCGGCGGCGAGCTGCTTCGCATGAGGACCCGGAATGAGCTTCTTAAATGCGCCATCAATGGCCTGAATAAAGGGAATACCATGCCGATACTGATGGAAATACTTCTGTGTATAGGAAGTGAGGCGACACGGGAGTTTCATGAAGGGCGTCTCTTCAAAATAGCCCAGCACGGAACTGAAGACATTATTATTCACTTTCATCTTTGACACTTTTCCATTCTGCATGTAACGTGCGGACCACTTATTGATATCCGTAGGGTTTCTGTTTTTCCAATAGTTCGAGTTGACCTTGATTGGCCCGGCCGCTGCGCCCCGATTTCTGGAGGCGGCTGCTGTCTGATAATAGGCTTCCCAGCCAGTCTTAATAAGGGGATTGGGGAGGACGTGCTTCCGGAATCTGGCTAACAGTTTCTTCTGGCCATCTTCATTACCATACACGTCGACATCCTCATCGAAAATCTCTTTGACCTCCTTCTCAGTGAAATAGGTGCCCTCCCGCCCTTTTATCTCGTCATTGGACATCACGGGTTCTACGACCACTTCTCGCACCTTTATTGCGATAGCCCTCGCAGGCGTCGAAGGAATCTGTAGACCCTCATAGATTTCGGGTTTGTAGATTTTTTCCTTGTGTGTGTTTTTTCTGGATAGGCCCCGTTTCTTTGCGGCCGCAGCGGCCCCCCCATTTGCGAAGGCGAGCATCTATTATGGCAAGATATTTCTCTGTTCTAAATAAGAGGTGTGTCAATGCGAATGCGAATGCGAGCATCTAGACAGAAACGTCAAAGAAGCAGTCGCAGAAGCAGAAGCAGAAGCAGTCGCCGCACAAAGAAGCAGCAACAGAAGCAGCAACAGAAGCAGCAGCAGCAAGGAGGCCGCACGTATCCAATGACATGTGTCTCAGGATATTTTAATGTAAAAAGTAAAGCTAGTTCCAGATTTAGTGATTGGTTTCCTAATACTCTATCAATTAACTGCGCATACGTCTTTTTTGGGAATAAGGAAACCATCGAAATGATTAAAGGATATCGAAAAGATCTTCCCACACATTATATTGAATACGATCTGAAAGATTTCACTACAAATAAATGGAAGGATCAAATGACTACTGATGACTACCACTGCCCTAGCGTGGAACTCAATATGATCTGGAATGAAAAGATGTATATGATGAAAAAGGCGGCTGAGATAAATCCGTACGGCAGTGAGTGGTTTCAATGGGTTGATGCTGGAATATGCATTTATCGCGGGGAAAGGCCGCCTACAACTGAATATCCTAATCCAGAAAAGTTGGCCACACTGCGTAAAGATAAATTTATCTTTTCATCGTCATTTAACTATTCCGATGAGACTCCTATACATACTATCCCGCACCACATAGCAGGAACATCCTATATACTTCATAAAGACTTTATTCCCATATTTATTGACATTTATACAAAAAAGATGGATGAGCTACACGCCGAGAAAGGAATGTGGACGGACCAGATTGTTCTTACCAGAATATTTCGAGATAAACCAGAACTTTTTTTCAAGATTGCGGATGCTTACGGAGAGGTCACACGACAGTTGTATTAGATCGTTTTTTCTCCCTTTGTCGTCCACCAAAGCAGGGCCCCAGCGAAGAATACCACACTTCCCCCTATGATCCCCCCTTTCACCATTGACCGCATATCGGTTTCATCGAGGTCCGCCTGATTGATTACAGGAGATGTGCCCCGTGTCCCAATACGCTGATAAAACATAATAGACTCCTTCTCAGAGACAATAGGCTTATCCAGGCTTTTATTGACTTCATTGTGTAGATTTATTGTCCAGCGAAAAAGGTCCTCTCGCCTATCAAGATGCGGGGATATAGGAGTTTTCTGCAGATGCGTCGTATAGTGTTCCCTGCATTTTGGACAGGGAATCAGATGCGCTAAACTTTCAAACAAATCCTTCGCAGCCCGTTTAACTGCATAGGATGGGTTTTCCGGATAGGACAGAGCCGTTATATGAATCGTGTGCCAGAAAAAGGGTCCCCATACAGAAGGCGGAAGTCTCATTCTATTCCTTCTATTGACCTTATATTTCATTTTTACAACGCCTAAACGCACAGTACTATACAAAATAGTGGTCCGTAAGGATAGTATGTTACCATTTTATAGACAATCTGGCAATTTATTTTCAAACATAACATGTACAAATTGTTCTGGTCCAGGTCATACAGCAAAACACTGTGTTAAACCGGTTACAAGTTATGGAATCATATTATTTCGCTGTAAAAAAGGGTGGAATCAAGCTGCCGTACTTCAATCGGATAAAACATCTATATGTGGCTTCGAATCACCGGACACTGGGATAGAGTATCTACTTATTCAACGAAAGGACAGCATTGGCTTTATTGAGATGATTCGGGGTAAATATAAACTGACTGACCTCGAATATATTAAACACACGATCGCTGGGATGACACTCGCAGAGCGAGAAAAACTTCTTACAGTACCCTACGATGAACTCTGGGAGAATCTATGGGGACCTACCAGAGATTCGCATAATACCTATCGTCACGAAAAGGATCAGGGTCGGCAGAAACTTGAAGCGCTTCGCGTTGGCACGCCTTCTCTTGAAAGCCTTATTAAAGGAACGAATGAAATATTTGATACTCCTGAGTGGGGCTTTCCAAAGGGGCGAAAGAATGTAAATGAGAGTGAGCATGCCTGCGCACTACGTGAAACATGGGAAGAAACAAATATTAAGGAGTCGCAGATTATTACGATTGATAATATGGAGCCTATTACCGAAATATTTACTGGTTCAAATGGTATTCAATACTGTCATAAATACTACATTGCATACACGAATCATGGTATTGGAGAGGAAAGTGTTGAGTTAGCTGCAAAGACAAATGAGCATATTAAGCGTGAAGTGGGCGATATTCGCTGGTGCTCATTCGATGAAGCAACAACTCTTATCCGAAAGGAAAATCCTGAGAAACGTGACGTATTGCTCCGGGTTGACAATATTCTAAAGAGGTTTTGCCCCCTTCAACTCGGTACAGCAGCGGTAGAATAAGTATTTAAATATCCTAAGTGTATCGTAGATGGAATCGGTCGGTGAAGATACGGTAGCACGCAATGAAGACATTCTGCGTAGGTGGAATAGTTACGAGCTATCCTTTGAAGAGAGGGATGCGCTTCTTTCACAAATCGAATCACAAGGCTTATATCCAACGATTATGGCCGCAAATGATGAATGGGAAACGGAGGGCGGATTATATCCAGATATAGAGGACCCCCGCTTTGCTGAAAAGATTATGAGAAAGCAGGAGTTTTCTGAAAACAAGCAGGAGAGTATTGCGACGCAGATGGAAAATGATGTGAATCCGTGCGATCCTGATAAGGAGTTCGAGCTCACTCCTGTTCAACGATTTATCGGGCGATTTATGTCTCCTCAATGCCCCTATTTATCGGCTCTCTTATATCACGGTGTGGGTGTGGGTAAAACATGCGCAGCCATTACTGTTGCTGAAAACTATTTGCGCGCATATCCGAGGAGATCTGTAATCATTGTTGCGCCAAGAAATATTCAGCCCGGATTTCGCAGAACTATTTTTGATGACGAGGCTCTCAGAATATCCGAGACGGGTGCGAATACAGCAAATGGATGCACGGGAAATATGTATCTCAAAAGGACCTCTACAGAGTTCGAGAGAGACAAGCCAACTATTGTGCGGCGGGTGAATCAGTCCATACAGAGTCGTTACACGTTCCTCGGCTACATACAGTTTCATCGGATGATTGAAGATATTCTGAAGAATGTTCCCAAGACGCTTACAGAAGCCGCTGCACGTGTGCGGTCTATTCGTCTTCTGCGTCGAGAGTTTAGTGGCCGGCTGGTGATTATTGATGAAGCCCATAATCTACGTGATACGCCTGAACCTGGTGAGGATGACGCTGATAATCCCGGGGGTGATATGGAGTTGACGGAAAAACAGGCTGGTAAGAAACTTACTCCCAGCTTGTTAAAGGTTCTGGAGGCATCTGAAGGAATGAAGTTGGTTCTGTTAACGGGTACTCCTATGTATAACTCGTATCTGGAGATCATTTTTCTATTGAAACTCCTCCTAATGAATGATAAGCGCACGATTCTTTCCCAGCGAGACATTTTCTTGCCAGATGGGCGATTCAAGCCTGCGATAAATGGGCGTAAATCAGGCGAAGAGTTGCTCGGTTCCACTGCGAATGCATATGTGAGTTTTATGCGGGGCGAGAATCCTCTTTCGTTTCCAGTGCGCCTAGCACCTCAAGGTGTGACTACGTTGAAGCAGTGGGCTACAAGATCGCCAACTGGAGATGAAATCCCTCCAGAAAGCGCCCAGCGCATGTTGCGTATGCCCTTTGTCCCCCTACAGTTTGAGGGGGAGTCTATGGAGGTTTACAAACGGATTTCTCAAGAGGCGGTGGAAGCGGGGGGCGTAAGCGTAGGGAGTATAGATGAAATGGTACAATCTGGAAACTGGCTTTTTCCGGGCGTGGATGGCCCCAAGATTCGTGACGCTGGATTCGACGAATGCTTTAAAGATATTGGTTCAGGAGGGCCTTCTCAGTTTACTGCTCAGAATGGTGCGCCTACATGGCTTCTCAGCACGGCCCTTGGCCCCGTTTCGCCAAAGGCAAAGTTTGCTTTAGAGAGGGCACGCACAGCAAAAGGCGTTGTATTCATCTATAGCCGATTCATTAAATCAGGGGCGCTTCCTTTGGCGCTGGCCCTGGAGGCGAATGGGTATACGCCGTGGGGAGATAAGCGTCCTCTGCTTACAAATGGCGTGCAGACAGGAGAGGGACTGCAGTGCGCTTTGTGCGCAAAGCGGCAAAAGACGCATGTGGGTGCTGACCATAAATTCGTTCCTGCGAAATATATATTGATTACTGGGCGTGCGAATGTATCCCAGAATAATCCGGCCGCCATTCAGGCTTCGCGGGCCAGAACAAACGTGGATGGGCGAGATGTAAAAATCATTATTGGTTCGCAGGTAGCATCAGAAGGCGTGGATTTCCGATTTGTTCGAGAGATTTATATCTTTGATAGCTGGTTTCACTTGAATAAGATGGAGCAGGTGCTGGGGCGTGGTATTCGTACATGCTCTCATATACTGCTTCCACCAGAACAGAGAAACTGTACAACATATCTTCTTGTAAATACGTTTGATGAACAGGAGGAATCTGAGACGGCGGATCTCTATATGTACAGGAGGGCTATGATAAAGGCGATTGAAGTTGGCCGTGTTACACGTGTGCTGAAGCGCTATGCGCTCGACTGTAATCTTAATCGAGAGGCTATTATTGTGACTGGCCTTGCGACGCAGTCGCATATAGATTCGCAAGGAGTTCATCGAGAAGAAGTGAATGTAAACGACACTCCGTATACGAATCTCTGCGACTGGATTGAAACTTGCGAATATACGTGTGCGAAACCAATCAATGTCGGCGAAGGCCCGGTCGATTTGAGTACATATGATGAATATGCTGTAAAATGGAGAGAGACGCAGCTTAAATCGGCCATACGACACATCTTTGAAGTAGAGAAACAGCCACAGTTTCAGTTAGATGAGATTCTGGATGCGATGTCTGGAGTTCCTCAGAGGGCGATTTCAGGGCTATTATCTGATATTGTAGGGAATCGCTCCTTTCGTGTACGTGTTGGCACTGCTGAAGGATATATAGTATATCGCAATAACTATTTTATGTTTCAGCCAGATTACCTGGCCGATATTCGGGTGCCGCTTGCCTTGCGTGTTGCGGATGTACCTGTGAAGCGAGATGCCTTTGATCCTACTGCAATAACTTTACAGCGAAAGCCGGTTGTATCTGCGCCTTCGGTGGAAGCCGCAGCAACAGAAGCCGCCGCGGCGGCAGCAACAGAAGAGCCAGGCGTAGAGCCAGATGTAGAGCCACGCATAGAAGCAGTCACCGCCCCACTTGAGCCAGTACCAGGTACCATACAAGAATATTGGCGTTCTATTTCCCGATGGGCGATAGCCATTTCAAATGAACAATCTGTGGTTGATGATATCCCTCCGGAAGTTTCTGCGTCGATTGCGACTCGCTATGTAGGCGATGAACAATCACGAGAGATATCCTGGCTCACAATGATTAGCTGGCTATATGAACACATACATAAGAGCCAGGAATATACGCCTGAACAGAAAGCGTTGTATTTAAAAGGGTTCGCAGAAACGCTGCTACAGTTTATCTGGGATGAAAGCCTTCGCCCAAATGAGCAGCTTCAGTTAATTCAAGCTGGTGATGAGATTGCGTTGAGAGCAGCAGGCGAGCAGATTGTCAAGAAAGATGGGGCGACTGCATTCCGATTCGTCGATCCCATTACTGGTGTACTTAAATATATGTGTGGAACGACACCTTGTGCTGAAGCGGTGCGAAAAGAGTTTGAAGCGGATCCTGCGGATCCTTTGCGCGGACTCGTCGTGAATACAGAGACCACTGGCCCCCTGTACGGATTTAATGTTCCGAAGGCAAAAGAGCGGCGTCTTATCTTCAAGACAAGCTCCCCGCCTCCACCAGGCGGGAAACTAGAAAAAGGGGGTGAATGTGCGATTATTAGTACTATTTCATTTCATATAACCATGTTAAAAACTATTTCAGATATGCTGGTTGCGGAAGGATTCCCCAGATTCATTTTAACAGAAGATATCCTTGATGAAAAAGCGAGAAAGCGGAGAGAGAAGGCCGTAGCCAAAGCAGCCGGTAAAACGGTTGTGATTCAGGCTCGGCGCCCTGGGCGGACATTTGAGAATGCAGTACGCGCATGCGCCCTCAAAGATATTATTTTGCGCTGGATGGATATCATGAAGGCCGGTACAGAGCCAAGAAGGCGATACTTTTTCCGACCAGTCGCCGCATTCAAATCAGCGCACAAGGGTGCTGTACAGAAGATTTAGAAATGCGTGTAAACCGCTTAAAATTGACAAACTCAATGTATAATAGGAGTTCAGGATGAAGTACACAGCGCTTTTTGAGGAACAGGTTGCTTTAACACCAAAAGATTTGTGTCATGATATTGCGTCCTTTGACGATTTGCTAAAGGAAAAGCTACAGGCAAAGCTGGAGGGAAAATGTTCTCGTCATGGATATGTTATTTCTGGGACGCTGAGCATTCTTAGTCGGTCGATGGGAAGCATGGAAAGGGGGCGCTTTACAGGGAGTATTCTGTATTACATTCAGGCAGAAGCGGAGGTGTTGAATCCTCCAGAAGGAGAGCTAATCGATGGCATTGTGATCCGGAAAAACAAGATGGGTATGTATGTGTCATACAATGTAAAAGAGGGTGAATCCGAATCAGAGGCGATTCGTATAATTGTTCCAAGAGATTTGCATATTGGGGATGATAGTTTTGAGAAGGTGGAAATCGGTGAGCGTGTCAAGGTTCAGATTAAGAAATCAAGGTTTCAGATTAATGACCCCTATATTCTGAGTGTAGGGATGTTTGTGTCTTCTGCTGGTAAGGGACTTGCCCCTATGACGGAAGTTGCTGAAGATGCTATTCCTGAGGTTGATGTGGAAGAGGAAGAGGAGGAAGAGGAGGCGGAAGCGGATGCAGACGAAGTCGCAGAAGAAGGCGCAGAAGAAGGTGTCGCAGAAGAAGGCGTTTCCGTAGAGAATATTCCTGAGGAAGAAAAAGAAGAGGCTGCGGAAACGGTTCCGGAAGAGGAAGAATCTAAAGAATAGAATGAGTGCATCCGCCGCATCTTTAACACAGGAGGAATACGATCAGAGAAAACTCTTTGCCGATGAGATCAGACTTCTTACCCGAAATGAAATGGAAGAAATCTATAAACTTCTGAAAACTAAAAAGGCCGAGTACAGTGAAAACAGCAATGGCGTTTTTTTTGATGTCTCCAAACTTCCGGCCGAAATCTTTTCCGACCTACAAAAGTTTATGATCTTTTGTAAGAAAAATCGTGACGAGTTCAGCGTACACGAAGAAGCGCAGAAGCGGGCGCAGGATGCCCTGTTTTATGGGAGAGAATAGGGACTAAGGTGGGCCCGAAGCGCAAGGCTAAAGCCCTGCGACTATGTAAAGGTAATGGAGTCTCATGGTCTCACTGTACTCAAGCAGTTACAGGCATGTGTTAAGGGAAATCCCAATCGGAACATGACAGTTATTCCGATAGAGATTTGTTCAGTTACTGATACGCAAGAAGGCGTCGATGCACCTGCGACGGTTGCTGGAGGCTGGATTCCCACGCCTCTCGAGCCACCCGGGCCACTCGGCCTGTATCTATGGAAGACGGATCCCGAGTTTCGTGCGGGGACTCCTCCTGTCCGACGCACCATTCTCCGTGACACGATTCTGAAGATTAATGAGCGTGTTGAGAATGAGTTGCGAGGCGTCAAATGGCACCGCAAGAAGGTCATTGAGCAGCTGGCCACGCAGCAGACTTCGGCAGTGTCCCCGCCCATGGACACGCCTGACCTGGACATTGCCCTCTGTGAGCTGTATGGCTATCAGAAGGTGGTTCTGGATGAGGCCAATAAGAAGGTGGAGTTTTTCCCACCGGATCCTCGTACGTGGAGCACCGAGTTCCCTGTCTGGGGATGCTCACAGGGCTCTCGTGCGATTCTACATCGGCCTGGTGAGGAGTCTGTTGGGGCCGGCCTCGCCGATTGGGTGTGTGACCGAGAGAAGGAAGGGTGGAAGGTTGATTGGCCCATCCACGACGGGACTTTAGAGGCGATGAAGAAGATTATGTCGGATCGTGGGACATCTTTGGGGCAGCGTCTAGAGAAGCCGAAAAAGGCGGATTATGCCGTGGGGCTGGGGAGGGCGGATGGGATACGGGCGTTGGCGAAGTTCTCTGCGTGAATCAGATGTTAGGTGGCGACGTTAGTAACTATAAGAACTCTGGGGACTGGTTATATCTTATTACTGGTGCAACGGTGGTAGATTTGTTTGTGATTTTTATGACTAAATATCCAGGCCCAAAGCCCACGTTCGGTGTTAATGCCCTGAATGACTGGTACACAAAGTTTGGCGCGCTTGCTGCGGCTTCCGATATTTTAAGTGCGCTGATTGGCATCTTTTTTGCGCGCATCATTTATGCGCAGCTGGGAGGTTCTGTATGGGTATTTATTGCCGCAATCCTAGGATTCCAGTTATTTCATGATATACTTTTCTACCTAGCTGTTATTCTTCCTCTTCCAAAAGGGGAGAATGCGATGATTGATGTGTTCAAGGCCTATGCGGCGGAAAATGGCAATGCGATTCTCTTAGCCGATGCAGCGATACTCTTAGGAAGTGCGGGGATTGGCTCGGTGTTAAAGGGTTTGCCAGAGCAGTATACTATAGGAACGTTGCTGATTGCGCTATATAGTCTTTGCTATGCGGTCTACACGAGGTCTGCCTAAGGATTATATGAGTAATTATATAGAATGCAACAACCGGTTGTTATGGTCTACTATGTCCGAAAGTGTATAAGTTGCCTCAATAAGGTGGAGATTGCGCTGCCCCGTGGCTATCCCTATCATGAAGCGC
>Ga0214919_10009453_pt1 | contig 12564 bp, 8 predicted proteins | sample LL1503_MetaG_FD_177994 | JGI IMG/M metagenome (GOLD analysis project Ga0214919, IMG submission 177994) | Freshwater microbial communities from Lake Lanier, Atlanta, Georgia, United States - LL-1503 | ecosystem: Environmental > Aquatic > Freshwater > Lake | place: USA: Georgia | collected 2015-03-15
TGGTCGGCGTCGCCATCGACGACAAGCTTCCGGAGGAAGTCCGGAGCGAAGCGCTCCGCCTGCTTGCCCAGTGGGCCAACCCGTACCCGGTGGACCAATCGACCGCCCACTGGAACCCGCTGCCTGCGCGCGACCCCAAGGAAGTCCGCGCCAGCCTGACCGCCGCCTTGCCGCAGCTGCTCAAGGGCAACTCCGAAACCTTGAAGGCCACGCTCGAACTCGTCACGCTCTTCCAGCTCGACGTCGCCTCGGTGCCTTCCGACACCTTGGCCACCTTGGCCGCCAACGCCAAGCTCAGCGGCTCCGCCCGCGCCAAGGCGCTCGAGATGCTCCTGGCCCGCAAGCCGGCGAACGCCGTCGAGCTCGCCGACAGGTATGCGAAGGACGCGAAGGATGAGGTCGCGATGGTCGCCATCGGCGAACTTGCGCACCGCAACCCGACCCAGGGGCTCGTCGAGCTCGCCAAGGCCGCGAAGGCCGGCTCGGCCGCCCGTCGCCAAGGCGCCTGGAAGGCCCTCGGCAAGCTCCAGGCCGCCGGCGTGGACGCCCTCTTCGTCGAGCAACTCGCCGCCCTCGGCGCCGCCAAGGGCGTCTCGCCCGCGGCGATCGAGCTGCTGGACGCCGCCGCGGCGCGTCCCGAAGCTACCGTCAAGGAGGCGCTGGCCAAGCTGAAGTCGGCGCTGGCCGATCCGGCCAACGCCCTGGCCAAGTGGATGCCCGCCCTCGAAGGCGGCGACGCCGCCAATGGATTCGCGCTCTTCCAAGCCCTGCCGGCCGGGCAGTGCCTCCGCTGCCACCGCGCTTCGACCGACGCGCATGCCGCCGGCGGCGAGGCGGGCCCGAACCTCGCCGGCGTCGCCAAACGCGGCGACCGTCGCTACCTCCTCGAGTCGGTCGTCCAGTCCTCCGCCGTCGTCGTCTCCGGTTACGGCAGCGTGAACCTCGACCTCGCCAACGGCGGCGCCCTCACCGGCACGCTGCTGCAGGAAAAGCCCGACTTCGTCGACGTCGATGTCGCCGGCAACCGCTGGCGCGTCGCGCGTAAGGACATCAAGGCCATGACCGCCCCGGTCTCCGGCATGCCCGCCTTGGACGGCGTGCTCGCGCTCGGCGAGGTCCGCGACCTCGTCGCCTGGCTGGCGACCTTGGACAAGGGCGCCGCCGCGACGAAGGCTCCCGAGCCGAAGCCCCTCGACATCGCGACCATCAAGCCGGTCGTCCACGCCGCCGGCGTCGACCCCGCCGTGATGGCGCTCGGCAAGCAGCAGTTCGCGATGTGCTCCGCCTGTCACGGCCCGAACGCCGAAGGCACCGTCATCGCGCCCCCGCTGGCGAAGTCCAACTGGGTCAACGGCCCGGCCGAGAACCTCATCCGTATCCAGCTCCGCGGCCTGCAGGGTCCGCTGACCGTCTCCGGCAAGGAATACAAGCTCCCGGCCCCGATGCCAGCGCAGGCCTTCCAGACCGATGAGCAGATCGCGGCCGTGCTGACCTACGTCCGCAACAGCTTCGGCAACGCCGCCGCCCCCGTGACGCCGGCGCAGGTCAAGGCGCTGCGCGGCGAAGCCGGCAAGGCTCCGCTCACCGAGGCCGACCTCGTTCCGGCGAAGTAAGCCGCGTCGCCCGGGAAAACGAAAGGGGTGGGCCCGACCGGGCCCGCCCCTTTTTCTTGGAGCCGTCGCCCGGCTAGTTTATCGCGGGAGGCTCAGGCGGCGCAGGACGCGGTTGGTGCCGCCTTGCTCCCGGATCGTCACGCTGCGGAGGCCTTCCTTGGGGACGATGAGGCCGATCGCCGGGATGGTCGTGAAGGTCTGCTTCTCGCCGCGGATCACCTTGAGGGTGACGATCAGTTCGGCGCCCAGGCGTTCGACGAAGACGACCGAGAGCTCGGTGTGGCGATCGGTCTCCTTGTCGAGCACCGCGATCAGCCATTCCTGCGCGAAGTCCGGCGCCACGGCGTTGCGCCCATTGAGCGGCGCCGGGTGGAAGGACTTGTCGAAGTCCGCCCGATCGGTCACGAGGTCGGCCTGCAGGTAGCCGACGCGGGTCCCTTGGTAGAAGTGGTTCTCGAGAAGGCGGTACGGAACGGCCCGGCTGGTCTCCGCGCCGACCTCCTTGAGCGCGACCAGACCGGCCTGGCCGTTCGGCAGGACGGCGATCTCTGCCAGCAGGCGGCTTTGGTTGCGGAGCTTCTCCCACTTCGCCCCCGTGCCTTCCTTGATGTAGAAGGACTCGATGCCCGCGCGGACGTCGGCGTTGTTCCGGCCCCAGGAGCCCTGTCCCCGGCGGGTCAGCAGGAAGGCGCCGGTGGTCGGCCGGGTGAAGGTGGGGTCCCCGAAGGCGGCGATGCCTTCCGGGCCTTTGGTCAGGGGGAAGTAGATCGGGGTGTCCTTCGGCACGGATTGTTCGAAGATGCGCCGCGCGATGAACTCGGCTTGGTCCGCGCCGCTCCGCAGGGAGTCGTCCGAAGCCTTTTCTTCGGCGTTGGCCGCGGGGTGCAGTTGTCGCCATTCCTTGAGCAAGCCCTGGTACTGCTCGTGGCTCAGCGACTGGAAGCCATAGCCCAAGGTGACGTAGTCGCCCCGCATCAGGTCGCGCGGGTCGACCGGTTCGCAGAGGACCAGGTAGCGTTCGCCGGAGGCCAAGGGGCGGCTGTGGTCGTAGACCATCCAGCCGAGCACGGCCACCTGCGCGGCGATCGCCCCCGCGAGCAGGGTGCGGCGGTGCGGGACGAGCGCGGTGAGCCGGGCCTCCAGCCACGCCGGCCGGAACTCCGGCATCGCCTCGACGATCGCGGGTTCGCGGGGCTGGCGCCAGATCTTGGCGAGGACGAAGAGCACGACCCCGAGCAGCAGGAAGATCCCCGCCATCCCGAGGTAGCCTAGTTCCTTCTCGATGTCGCTGTAACGCCAGAACAGCCAGGTCAGGAAGACGATCGCCCCGTAGACGTAGGGGCGCAGGCGGTTTTCGGCGAGACCCTGGCGGATGAGCGCGATCGCCAGGAGCAGGGTCGTCACGTTGGCGATGGCCGTGACCAGCACCCAGACCGTCTCCCGTTCGCGGAAGCCGCGCAGGTCGAGGGCGCCGAGGAAGCCGAGCGCGAGGGTCAGCAGCGCGATGAGCCCCATCCACGCGGCATGGCTGTCCTGGCGGGCGCGGGCACGGAGGATGGCCCAGCCCGCCGCCGCCGCCGTGGCGAGGGTGTAGAGGGGGTCATGGCGCAGGAAGGCGTCGCCGAACTCGCGGTGCATCGAACCATGGAGGCTGCCGAGCGCCAAGGTGATGAAGGCGACCCCGGCGGCCCCGATGAAGCGGAAGCCTCGTCCGCGCGCGTCGCCCGTGGGATGCAGGGCGGCCAGCACGAGCGGCAGGACGAAGATGTGCACGGGGATGCGTCCGTTGAAGAGGAACCAGAGGAAGACGAACGACCAAGCCAGCGCCCCGGTGAGGGCGGGGCGGGCGCGGCGGTAGGCGGCGAGCGCGCTCGGCAGGAGGAGCAGCAGGAAGACCAGGCGTTCCGCGTGGTGCAGCTGGTCGCGATGGCTGCGATACCACGCATGGTCGGCCTCCATCAGCATCCAGCTGCCCGCGAGGGCGATGACAAGCAGGTGCAGCACCGTGGCGTCGAGGAGGAGGGCGAAGGGGATGGTGAAGAGGCACCAGAAGAGCACGGCGTCGGGCGCGTGCGCATCCAGGTGGTAGATCTGGCCGATGAGCGCGATGCCCGCCCCGTACATGATGCAGCCGAGGAGATGCCCGAGGGTGGCGCCGCGTTCGCGCCCGGTGAGGAAGCACCCGAGGCCGATGCCTTGGATGAGGGCGAGCGCCGCGAAGACCGTGCCCAGCTGGCCGCCCTGCGGGAACTCGGCCCAGTTATGGCTGATCACCAGCAGGATGGCGGCGCCGAAGAGCAGCACCCCGAGGGTGCGGAGCGCGAAGGCGAGCGCCCCGTGCTCCGCCGGCGTCTCCGGGTAGCGGGCGAGGATGCGTTCACGTTGGTCTTCGGTGAGCAGTCCGTCTGAGCGCCAGCGGGACGACTCCTGGGTCAGCCAATCGCGGAAACCTTTGGGGAGGGGCATGGTCGTAAGATGAAGGGGGGCGGGCCGGAGGGCAAGGGGAGGGTTGCGTCTCGGGTGTCCTCAGCGTGCGGAGGTGCCCGCGCCGATCAGGATGAGCACCGGCATCCAGAGCAGCCCGCCCATCACGTTATGGATGGCTTCCTGCCTGTCCACTCGCTCGCGGTAGAACTGCGCCACCCGATGCTCGGAGGCTTGCTGACGACCCGCGAGCCGCAACCAGCCTAGGGCTTTTTCCTGGTCGCGTTCGACGCCGAGGCCATGCGCCAGCCGGAAGCCGACTTGGAAACGCGCCTGCGCATCGCCTTGCGCCGCGGCTGCTTGATACCAGCGGAAGGCCTCCCTCTGGTCCGGAGGCACGAGGACGCCCTCGGCGTAGCACTGGGCTAGCTGGTATTGCGCCCGCGCTTGGCCGGCGTTCGCCGCTTGCCGGCAGGCCTCCAGGGTGTCGGTGGTGACCGCGACCTCGGTCCGTCGGGGAGTCGCGCAGCCCGCAAGGCTCAGAAGCAGGCCGCTGACTAGGGCGATCATCAGGGCTTTGGGTGAAGGGTGTTTTTTCATGCCTCATTCTACCCCCGGCGAGCCCTGGGCCGTTAATCGATAAAAACGATACCCTGTATCAGGCCAGGGAAGGGCAATCGGCTGGGGCTAGGGCCAGGGTTGGGGACAGGGCTGGGCTAGGGACTGCGACAGGGGGAGAGGAATGAGCGTTCGCTGCGGGGGCACGCGGGCAAGGTGACACGGGGGCAAGGGGGATGAGGTTGCCTCTCGGGGAGGGGCGAGCGGGCACGGTCAGCCCTGCCTTGGCCCGGTAAAACAAAAAGCCCCGGCGGGTGCCGGGGCTTCGTGGGGACGGACGGTCGCCTTAGGCGATCGTGACTTCCTTGGTGAGGTAGACGTCCTGGATGGTGTGCAGGAGCTTCGCGCCTTCCTCGATCGGGCGCTGGAAGGCCTTGCGACCGGAGATGAGGCCCTGACCACCCGCGCGCTTGTTGATGACGGCGGTCTTGACGGCCTCGGCGAAGTCGTTGTTGCCCGAGGGGCCGCCGGAGTTGATCAGGCCGATGCGGCCCATGTAGCAATTGGCGACCTGGTAGCGGGTGAGGTCGATCGGGTGGTCGGAAGCGAGGTCGGTATACATGCGCTTGTCGATCTTGCCGTACGAGGACTCGGTCTGCTGGATGGCGAGGTAGCCGCCGTTGTTCTCCGGCAGCTTCTGCTTGATGATGTCGGCGCAGATGGTGACGCCGAGGTGGTTGGCCTGGCCGGTGAGGTCGGCGGACACGTGGTAGTCCTTGTCCTTCTTGAAGGCGTTGTTGCGGGTGTAGCACCAGAGGACGGTGGCCATGCCGAGCTCGTGGGCCTGCTGGAAGGCGGACGAGACCTCGATGATCTGGCGGTTGGTCTCGGCGGAGCCGAAGTAGATCGTCGCGCCGACGGCGGCGCAGCCCATGTCGGCGGCCTGCTTGAGGGTGCCGTACATCACCTGGTCGCCGACGTTGGGGTAGGTGAGCAGCTGGTTGTGGTTGATCTTCACCATGAACGGGATCTTGTGCGCATAGCGGCGGGAGACGCTGCTGAGGACGCCGAAGGTCGAGCAGACCGCGTTGCAACCGCCTTCGATGGCGAGCTTCACGATGTTCTCGCCGTCGAAGTAGATCGGGTTCTTGGCGAAGGAGGCGCCGGCGGAGTGCTCGATGCCCTGGTCGACCGGGAGGATGGAGACGTAGCCGGTGTTGGCGAGGCGGCCGGAGCCGTAGAGACGCTGCAGGTTGGCCAGCACGCGGTTGTTGCGATCCGAGGCGGCGAAGGCGTGGTCGACCCAGTCCGCGCGCGGGGAGTGGATCTGGTCCTTCTTGATCTTCGGGTTGTTGAACCCGAGGAGGTTTTCGGCTTCGGCGCCGAGGTGCTTTTGGATTTCGCTGTAGTGGCTCATGGTGCGTGGAAAGGGAGGTTTCGCCCGGGTGGACGAGCCCCCTCAAAAGGGGGAGTCACGGGGCGGGCTTCAAGCCATAATTCATTTCCCGCCATAAATCGTCCGGCGACCGCGGGCGGTTGCCCGTTTTTCGGACGATCCTGCTCAGATTTGCCAGTCCGCGCCCGTGGCCGACGCCGGCGCCGGCAACTCGGGATGCGGGGCCGTGACGATGCGCAGGACGGCCTCGCCCCCGCCCGCCAGTTCCTTGGCGCGGCGGACCGCCTTGGCGAGCGCCGCGGTGGGGTTCGCGGGGTCCCAAGGGATGACGTTGGCCGCCCCGACCGTCTCGATCAGGCCGGCGTTCCCGAAGATCGCCATCGTCTCGGGCTTGGCTTCGCAGAGGATCAGGTGGCGGCCGCCGGCGCGCAAGGTCTCGGCCAGGTCCCGGAGCAGGAGCACGCCGTTGGCGTCCAGGTGCACGGCCTCGCGGAACTTCACCACGAGCACCTTGAGGTTCGGGTCGGCGGAAGCGCGGCGCAGGTGATCGTGGAAGGCCTGGGTGGCGCCGAAGTGCAGGCTGCCCTCGACGTGCAGGATGGAGATGCCGGTGGAGCCTTGTCCCGGCGCGCGGGCCCGCAGCTCGCCCGTCTCGGCGAAGTCGTATTCCACCACCTCGGGCTTGGAGGTCTTGCGGAGGTAGAAGGCCACCGCCACGCCGGTGCCGAAGAAGATCGCCACGTCCAGCGGCGCGACCAGCGCGGTGACGAAGGTCGCGAGGAAGACGGTGCGGTCCTGCGCGCCCGACTGGAGGATCAGGCGGATGACCGGCAGGTTGGCCAGCTCGAGCTCCGCGGCGATGACGAGCGTCGCCAGGCAGGCCAGCGGCACGTGCGCCACGAGGTAGCTGGCCGCGTAGCCCGCCGCCAGGATGAAGGCGCCGCAGAACATCGACGCGTAGGCGGTGCGGGCCCCGCTGCTGACGTTCAGCGCCGAGCGCGTGATCGAACCCGAGGCGGCCATGCCGCCGGTCAGGCAGCAGGCGAGGTTCGCCATGCCCAGCCCGAAGATCTCCTGGTGCAGGTCGGACCCGCGCCCGGTCTTCAGGGCGGAGGCGCGGGCGTTGGCGGTGCCCTCGATGATCACGAGCACCGCGAGCGCGAGGGCGGGCGAGAACAGCGTCGAGAAGGTGCGGGCGGAGAATTCGGGCAGGTGCAGGGCGTTGGCGGTCCGCGCGGCGTCCCCGACGTAATGCACGAGGTCGGCCCGCGCGCCTTGGCTGACGGCGACCGTCTGACCGAGGTAGGCGCCCAGGGAGGCGACCGCGATCGCGCCGAGGATGGCCTTGCCGACGCCGTAGGGCCGGCGCAACAACGCGTAGATGATGGCGGTGACCACCGCGAGCCCGAGGTCGGGGTTCAGCAGGGTCTTGCCCGCGAGGAAAGTGGCCCACAGGACCTCGGGCAGGGACTGGCCGGTGTGGTCGCCGGGCAGGTTCAGCGCCGTGGGCAGCTGCAAGGCGATGACGCGCAAGGCCGCCGCCGCGATGTAGGCGGAGATCACCGTGCGCGGGACGAAGTCCGCGAAGCCGCCCAGCCGCAGCCACGAGGCGAGCAGCAGGAAGACCCCGGTCATCAGCAGCAGGGTGGGCAAGGCCGCCACGCGCATCTCCGGCGTGACCGCGCCGAGGGTCGCGAACGCGCCCAGCAGGAGGGCGGCCGAGGCGTTGGTCGGGCCGGCCGAGAGGTTGGCGGAGCCCGCGAAGATCGGGGCGACGAAGGCCGCCACGCCGCAGCCGACGATGCCGCACCAGACCGGGAGGCCCGCCTTCATGGCGAAGGCCATCGCCATCGGGAAGGCCAGCAGCGCGACCGTCAGGCCCGCGACCAGGTCGGCCTGCAGGACCTTCGCGGTCGCCCCGCGGGCGACGGCGGCGAGCGGAAAAAGCGCCGGGCGCGGGCGCGCCCAGGCCTTGAGCAGCAGGCCTTGGAGGTCCGAGAGGATGCCGGCGAGAGCACGGAGCACGCGCCCCTTGTTGCCCAGCCCGCCGGGACCTTCAACCGATTTCGCAACTTAATCGAAAGCCTCGGGGTCGAGCTGGAGCACCAGGGATTGCTGGAGCAGCCCGAAGCACGTGTAGCAGGCGAGCGCGTGCCGCTGCTCCGTCGGCAGCGTCTCGTCGTCCAGGTCGGCGGCGGCCTCGAGCTCCGCGTCGGGGATGTCGGCGAAGACCAGGTCGCGCAGGGCCATCCGCACCGCGGACAAGGCCCGGAGGAAGGCGAGCGCCTGGGCTTCGTTGCGCAGGACGATGACCGCGGGGTCGCCCTTGGCGCCGGCGAAAGCGGTGGCCAGCAGCCGGGCCTCCTCCGCCGCCTGCGCCGTCAGGGTCTCGGTCCAGAAGGTCGCCACCTCGGCGTCGCCGTCCGGCACGCGGGCGCGGTTGACGCTCACCCGGGCGGCCGCGGGCGCGATCAGCCGGAGCAGGTCGTTCAGGACCGTGCGGGCCTCCGTCGTCATGCTCAGGCGCAGCTCAGGCATCGGCTTCGAGGATCGCGCTCAGGTGCCACTGCTGCAGCTCGAGGGCCAGCAGCTCGGCGCGCTCGCGCTCGCCGGTCCAGACGGTCGCGCGGCCCTCCTCGTGGACTTGCCGCATCAGCTTCTTCGCCTCCCCGTTCGAGATGCGGAGCACGCTCACGAACGCGACCACGACGTAACCGGTGAAGTTGATCGGGTCGTTGAGCACGACCACGTTCCACTTCGGCGCCGGAGCGACGACCGACTCGGTCTTGATCTCAGGCTTGATCTTCGGCTTGGCCATGCGGCGTCAGGTCTGCCCGGGAAACTAGCGACTCCCGGAGCTTCCGCAAGCCGTCGATGAGCTCATTTACCTGCGGGCCGACCTCGGGCCCGGCGGGCTGCCGCTCGATGGTGCCGGCGAGCTTGGCGAGCCCGGCGCAGCCCATCAGGGCCAGCATGCCCTTCGTGCCATGGGCGTGCCGATGGAGGGCGGCGGCGTCGCCTTGGGCGAGGGCGGAGCCCAACTGGTCGATCATCCCGTCCGCATGGCGGAGGTAGGACCGCGCGGCGCAGCGGAGGTCCTCGGCCTCGTCGTCCTCCGAGACCTCCAAGGCGGCCAGGAGCTCGTTGCCGAGCACCGGGACCGGCGCCTCCTGGGCGACGCAGACATCGAGTTTCTCCAATAATTCGGCCCCGCGGACCGGCTTGGCCAGGTAGGCGTCGAACCCCGCGGCCTCGCAGCGGGCCCGGTCGGTCTCGAGGGTCATCGCGGTGAGGGCCAGCAGCCGGGTGGGGCGGCGGCCGAGCGCCCGTTCCTCGGCGCGGATCGCCGTGGCCGCGGCGATGCCGTCCATCACCGGCATCTGGATGTCGAGCAGCACGGCGTCGAAATCCTTGGTCCGCCAGAGCTCGAGCGCGGCGGCCCCGTCCACGGTCGCGCTGACATGATGGCCGGCCCGCCGCAGGCGGGCGACGGCGACCTCGCGGTTCACCTCGTTGTCCTCGGCGAGCAGGATCCGCAGCGGCCGCCGCGGCGCGCGGGCGGGGGCTTCGCCCGCGTCCGTTTCGCCCTCCCGCGGGGGTTCGCCCGCGAAGCGGGCCCAGAGTCCGGTCAGGGTGATCGGCTTGCGCAATTGCGTCTGGCGGCTCAGTTCGAGCTCCGGCGAGGTGAGCAGCAAGGTGCGCTCGGCGGGGATCGCGGGCAGGCGGGGGTTGATATCCTCCGGCAGGTCGATGACCGCGCGGCGGAACGGTCGCCCGGCTTCCTCCGCCTCCAGCCAGGCGACCTCGGCCTGCTCGCCGGTCTCGGTCTCCGCGCAGGTCGCGCCCCAGGCCTGCAGGCTGCGTTTCAACCAATGCCGGATGGCGGGGTCTCCGCCGACGAGCAGGAGGCGTTCGCCCGCGAGGTCCGGCGGCGCGGGCTCCTCGCCCGCCGGGTTGCGGTCGACGGTCATCGCCGCCGTGAAGCAGCTGCCCTTGCCCGGCTCGCTCGCCACTTTCACGAAGCCGTCCATGGCCTGGACGAGGCTCCGCACGATGTTGAGGCCGAGGCCCGTGCCGCCGAAACGGCGCGTCGTGGAGGCGTCGGCCTGGGTGAAGGGCTCGAAGATGCTCTCCAGACGGTCGGCGGGGATGCCGATGCCGCTGTCGCGGACCGCGCAGTGGGCCAGCAGGCGTTCCTGTCGCCGTTCGAAATGCAGTTCGGCGTGCACATGCCCGCGCTCCGTGAACTTCACCGCGTTGCCGACGAGGTTTGCCAGCACGCGCCGGAACTTCACCGGGTCGCCGAGCACCGAGTGCGGGCAGTCCGCGCGGGCGAGGGCGGCGAGCTCGACGCCCTTCCGCCGCGCTTGGTGCTGGAATTGCGCGACGACCTCCTCGAGGGCGCGCACGGGGTTGAACGGGATGTGCTCGACCGTGATGTTGCCGCGGTCCAGCCGGGAGAAGTCGAGCACGTCGCGCACCATGTCCTCGAGCTCCGTGGCGCAGCGCCGGATCTTGGCGAGCACCTCCGCGGGGTCTTCCTCGGGCGCCTCCAGCGCGGTCTCGCAGAGCCCCTGGATGGCGTTGATCGGGTTGCGGATCTCATGCGTGACGTTCGCCATGAACTGCCACTTCGCGGCGGCGACCTCCTCGGCTTTCTCGAGCGCCACCCGCAGGCGGTTGTGCTCGTCGACGGACTCGGTGATGTTGACCGCGAAGGTCAGGAGCCCCGCGGGCAGCCCGGCCCCGCCCTTGACGCGTTCGTGGGCGACGCGGACCAGCCGCGAGCGTCCGTCCAGCGTCTCGAAGCGCAGGATGCTGTGCCGGACGCGCTGGCCGGTGCGGATCACCTCCTCGTCGAACTGCAGGAACTGCTCGGCCGTCGCCGGGGCGAGGATGTCGCGCAGGCCCAGGTCGTCGACGAAGCCGCGGTGCGGCAGCCCGAGGAACTCGTCGAGGCTGCGGCTCGTGTGGAGGATCCGGCCCTGCAGGTCGCGGAAGATGATGAAGTCGGGCGAATTCTCGATGAGCGTGCGCGCCAGGCCCATGCCCGAGCGGGGCGTGAGCAGCGGCAGGCCGTTGACCAAGGCGTCGTCCGCGAAGAGCAGCCAGACCTGGTCGTGGTGCTTCGGGTCCGGCTGCATGATGACCTTCACGGCCCGGATGGGGATCTCCTTCTCGTTGTTCCGGATCTCGAGCAGGCCGCTCCAGGCCGACCAGCGGGCGGCGTTGTAGAGCAGCGAGGAGATCGGCCGCCCGTTGTCCAGCTCCAGGAAGAGCAGGTTCACGTCCATGCCCGCCCGCACCCGGCGGCCTAAGGCCCGGTCAGCCGAGGGGTTGGCATAGAGGACCAGGCCAGCCCGGTTGCACACCATGTAGGGCCAGGGCAGGAGGTCGGGGAGTGTCGACAGGTCCGCCATGCTCTGGGGGTATTATTAGTCGGGGGTGCCGATGGGGACAATAATCGATATGAGGTTAAACACCTAGTTGTCTTGAAATCCCTCGGCTGTCCGTCTGCTTTTACGCATGCGCTTCCTGCCCCTGTTGCTCGCCCCGGTCTTCCTTTCCGCCACGCCCTTCCGGCCCGCGGATCTCCCGGCTGGTTCTGCTTGGTTCTTCCATGTCGATCATGATGCCGTCCGCTCCGCCCCCTTGGGCGCGAGCCTGATGGCCCAGCCGATCGACGACGCCTCGTGCCCGTTGCCGCCCAAGGCGAAGGCCTTCCTCGCGGAAACCGGTTTTGATTACCGCCGGGATCTGCATGCGCTCACCGTCTTCGGCAGCGGCGCCGAGCGACAGGCCTCGATCCTCCTCCGCCATTCCGCGGACGACCTCAAGGTCGGCGAGTTCCTGCGCCAGCAAGGCGCGAAGACGACGACGGTCGAGGGCGCCCCGTGCCTCGCCTACGATTGCGGCCCCGATGGCAACGAGTGCACGCTCTTCATCGCGTTCCCGCGCCCCGGTGTCATCGCGATCGGCATGAGCGCGAAGGACCTCGGCCTCGCCCTGCGCTCGTTGGAATCCGAGCGCGCCGAATCCGCTTTACCGGCCTTGGTCGCGCTCGAGGGCGTGCCGAACCCGTCCGTGCTCGCCGCCGTCGACATGGTCGCCTGCGCCGAGGCCAACCCGCGCCTCCCCGCGATGGCCCGCCAGTTCCGTGCGTTCGGTCTGGCCGCCGGCGAGGTCGGTGACAAGGTCGTCTGCCGTTCGCGCACCGACATGGTCCAGGCCCCGATGGCTGAGAACGTCGTCAAGATGGTCGAGGGCTTCGCCGCGATGGCCGCTTCCCGCGACCCGAACGCCGCGAGCTGGTTGGAAGGGCTTGCGGTCAAGGCGGCCGGCGCCCAGGTGACGACCGATTACCAGGTTTCCGCCCAGCGCGTCCTCGAGGAGATCGCCCGGGCCAAGGCGCGGATGGCCGAGTGGCGCGCCCAGCGGGCCGCGGGGAAGTAAGCCGGCCGCGATCGGCCAGCTCGCAACCCGCCCGGTGACTTGGTCTCCGGGCGGGCTGTTTTAGAGGGTGCTCAGGAAGGGACTTGAACCCTTACGCTTTATGGGCACTGGAACCTGAAT
>Ga0214919_10009454_pt1 | contig 12564 bp, 11 predicted proteins | sample LL1503_MetaG_FD_177994 | JGI IMG/M metagenome (GOLD analysis project Ga0214919, IMG submission 177994) | Freshwater microbial communities from Lake Lanier, Atlanta, Georgia, United States - LL-1503 | ecosystem: Environmental > Aquatic > Freshwater > Lake | place: USA: Georgia | collected...
GATAGCCGCCTGCTGCATTTGCAAAAACTGCATTGATTCCTTCAGGTGTATTTGTGCCGGAAAAACCCATGCCCATTCCACGCTCTTCGGAATTCAAAACCATGATTGGGGCAACTGTTCCAAGCGCAGCAAAAAGTCCACTCCATAACAACAAAAGCCAATTAGCGCGTAGATAAATTAATTTCCTCAGTTCGGATTGCAGCAAGTTCTTCATGCGCTTTTCCCTAATGTGAGATTCAAAAATGCTTCTTCAAGAGATTTCCCATGGCAAATTGCTTCGATATTTCCTTGTGCTACTAGGACGCCCTTATTGATAATCAAGACATCATCGACAGTATTTTGCATTTCAGCAAGCTGATGAGAGGAGACCAAAATAGTTCTGCCTTCGGAAGCTAATTTCTGGAGAAATTCTCGAAGCCAAACAATCCCAATCGGATCTAAACCATTTGCTGGTTCGTCCAAAATAAGAATTTCAGGATCTCCGAGCATTGCAATTGCTAAAGAGAGTCGCTGTTTCATACCAAGTGAAAAACCTTTAGTGCGTTTATTTGTGGCGCCTTCAAGATCAACAACTTTCAGAACTTCCGAAATTCGTCCGAAATCAATTCCCGAAGCGCTGGCCATAACTTTTAGGTTCTGCATTGCGGTAAGTCCCGGATGAAATCCACGACTATCAAGTACTGCTCCTACTTTCTTAATTGGATCGTGAAGCGCGCTGTATGGGCCGCCATTAATCTGCGCTGCCCCGCTCGTGGGATTAACCAATCCGAGTAAACACCGCAGCGCTGTGCTTTTGCCGGCTCCGTTGGGACCGAGGAAGCCCGTCACTCGTCCGGATAGAACTTGAGCGCTGAAATCAGATACTGCCAAGACTTCTTTGTATTGCTTGGAAAGTTTGAGAAATTCAATTTTCGCCTCTGGCATAGAACGACCTTATACCCTTAGCGCTATGACCCAATTAACACATCGCAGCAATGTGTATGCCAGAAATGGTGTGGCCGCCGCGAGTCAACCTTTAGCAGTATCGACGGGAATAGAAATTCTGCGTAAAGGTGGTTCCGCTTTTGATGCTGCAATAGCAATGAGTGCAGTTCTCTGTGTTGTTGAACCGGGCGCTTCTCACCTCGGAGGAGATGCTTTTGTTATCACTCATAAGTCTGCTGATCGCTCCAATCTTGCTTTTAATGGAAGTGGTGAAGCACCACATTCTGCGAATATTGATGAATTCCTAAATGGAATTGATCTTCACGGTTGTCGGGCCGCAACTGTTCCCGGGTTGGTGTCGACCTGGTTTGCGATTCATGAAGAATTTGGTTTGCTCAGTATGGAAGAACTTCTCGCTCCAGCGATTGATTATGCTGAAAACGGTTTCCCGGTAAATGTTGGATTTGTTCGCCGTATTGCACGACATCTCAAAGAATTTCCCGATACCCAAGTTTTCGCAACAATGGGAATTCCAACTGACTTAACTATTGGCGACCTCGTCACCCAACGTTGGTTAGCCCACTCGCTCACGCAGATTGCCGAAAAAGGACGCTCGGCGTTCTATGAAGGTGAGATTGCTCGTGCGCTTGTCGAATCCAGCAACTCATGGTTCAACTTAAATGACCTTTCAGCACATCGCACGCGGGTAATTCGACCTCTGACTGTGCAATACCGAGATTTTTTTGTTCACGGACAGCCGCCGCCAAGTCAGGGAATGATTCTGTTGGAAGAGCTTCGTCTTGCTGAACAGTTTGATCTTGCTGAAATGAGCGAAGCAGATCGAATCCATGTGATGGTTGAAGCGAAGAAGATAGCTTTTGCCGATCGATATCGAATACTTGGCGACCCTGAACATATTGATGTGAATGTCTCAGAAATACTCGCTTCCGAGCACATAAAGTCTCGCGCTCAGGAAATAATTATGGGTCATGCCAACCTAGCTCCAGTCTCAGAGAATCAAGAAGGAAGTGACACCACGTATTTCCTCGCAGCTGATCGCGATGGCAACGCTGCCTCATGGATCCAGAGCGTCTTCCATGGCTTTGGAGCTTCATGGGCAATCCCCGGAACTGGAATCTTGATGAATAACCGCTTGACGGGATTCTCACTCGATGAAAAATCTCCCAATGTCATCGCCCCAGGTAAGCGTCCTGCACACACACTCAATGCTTGGACCGTGACAAGAAAAGATGGAACATTGGCACATGTTGGAGGAACGCCCGGAGCAAATATCCAAGTCCAATCCAATTTCCAATTAATTGTTAATGCAATTGATCTAAAAATGTCGCCCCAAGAAAACGCTGAAGCCCCTAGATGGCAACACCTCAATAAGAAACGCGATAACTCAGGAATTGAAGTGTTCGATGGAGTTCTACAAATTGAAAATCGAATCTCTCAGGAAGTCTTCACGTCGCTCTCACATCGTGGTCATGATGTACAAGAACTCCCCGCATACGGTCATGGCTCTTCCGTTCAATTGTTAGAAGTCCAAGAAAATGGGACATACATCGCAGGATCTGATCCACGTTGTGAGGGTTACGCGGCCGGTATCTAGGCTTAGACTTTCACTATGAAGAGCTTTGATGGAGACGAACTCGGTGGACCATTTGATCTAATTTTCAATCTTCCACTCCATCCACTCGTTGTTCACGGCGCTGTGGTTCTTGTGCCTCTCGTGGCTTTTGCAGCTCTAGCTATGTCTTATTGGCCGAGTTTTTCAAGAAAATACGGTGGTCCCGTCTTAATTCTTGCCTTTGTCGCTCAGGCGTCCCTCTTTATCGCAAAAGCAAGCGGTGAGCCATTCCAAGCCCGATTAAATAAGGACATTGAGCGTCATGCGAATTTTGGTGAAATTGCACCACTGACCTTTATTCCTCTTCTGGTTTTGCTCATCATTCGGTGGCGTATGGATAAATCCGGTGCAAATGTTGGTTCCGCCCAAGTTCGCAGATTAGTTTCGATACTTCTAGCCTTGGCCGCACTCCTTGCCCTGGTGTACATCTACTTGACTGGGCATTCGGGTGCCGAATCAGTCTGGGGTTGGATAGCTAAGAATTAGATTTCTTGTTTGCTAATTTAAAAATCATAAAGCTGGCTACACCACTGATTATTGACGCAGAAATGATCGAGACCACAGCAAGATCCTGAACTTCAGGATCAGCAAAAGCTAAGTTTGCAATAAAGATTGCGACAGTAAATCCGATTCCAGCCGCACTTCCCGTCGCAAAAATACTTCGTGGATTTGCACCTTCTGGAATTTCGCCGATATTGATTCGCTTTGAAAGATAGATTGTTGCGAATATTCCTAACGGCTTACCCGCTACTAATCCCATAAAAATACCCCAAGCAACGGGTGAATCTAAGGCTGCAGAAATCGAACCTTGGGAGATCACAACACCGGTATTGGCGAATGCAAAAAGTGGCACGATGAAAAAAGAACTCCATGGATGGAGCCGGCTCTCAATCCACTCAATAATGGAGACAGCGCCATCTGATTCGTCATGGAGATCGGAATTTTCTTTTTCAATATTCGGAGTCAGTATTCCCATTATCACTCCGGCTAAAGTGGGGTGAACTCCGCTCTTATAAAGAGAGAACCAGAGCAAAATTCCACAGATAACATAAAAAGAGATTCTTTTGACTTGCAACTTTTGCAGAATTAACACTGCAACTATCGCAAGCACAGTCGCAAGAACCCATGAAATAACGACGCCTGAAGAGTAGACAAAGGCAATGATCAAAATCGCTCCGATATCGTCAATCACAGCAAGTGCCAACAAGAAAGTTCGCAGAGAGGCTACGGCGCTCGAGCCGACCATTCCCAGTAGTCCGACCGCTAAGGCGATGTCAGTTGCGGCAGGCACGCCCCAGCCTCGAGTATCAGTGCTGCCAGCGATTGCCAAATACAAACCAGCAGGAACTGCCATGCCTCCGATTGCGGCGACAAATGGCATCAGTGCTTTTTTTCGAGAAGCTAAATGTCCTGTCGTGAGTTCTCTCTTGATTTCAAGTCCCACTACAAAAAAGAATATTGTCATCAAAACGTAGTTGATCGACTTTAACGTTGTGAGCTCGACAATGATTGGCTCAAAACCGAGCGAAAAAGATCTATCTAGTATCGTGAAATAGCTATCAGAAAAAGGTGAGTTTGCGACGAGTAGACCCAACGCTGCGGCAATCAAAATAAGTATTCCGCTTGACGATTCGCGATGTAGGAAGTCCCGAAGTGGGGCAATAACTCGCTTCATAAAGGAAAGGTACCAGCGTTGAAATGGAACTTGCTGAAATTAATTGCTACTGGAGAGCAAATCTTTCACCATGGGAACCACTTTGGTTGCATACAACTCAATTGATTTCATCAATTTGCTATGGGCCATAGGGCCATTGGAATACTTGAAATCAAATCGTTGAGCTCCAACAGATTTAAGTGCATACGCAATTTTCTTAGCCACTGTTTCTGGGGTACCTACATAGAAAGAGCCGTGGCGCACTTCATTTACAAAGTGTGCTTTGGAGGTTGGTCCCCAGCCTCGTTCTCGTCCTATCCGGCCAAACATCGCCTCGTAGTGGGGCCATAACTCCTCGATTGCTTGTTCATCGTCATCGCTGATGTGACCTGGAGAATGTATTGAGATCGGAAGAACTTGATGGCCAAATTCTTTCATCGCAGTCCTGTACAAATCAGAGAATGGAGCGAAGCGGGCCGGGTCTCCTCCAATGATCGCAATTGCTAACTTTGCATTCAGTCGCGCTGCTCGAACCACCGATTCTGGAGTTCCACCAACGCCGACGCGAAGTGGAATAGAGCCTCTTTCGGTCTTGGGATAAATCTCTTGATTATTCAATGGCGCTCGAGTCGTCCCAGACCATGTAACTGCATGTTCTTTGAGAATTTCGACAAGGAGTTCTAGTTTTTCCTCGAAGAGAACTCCGTAATCTTTTAATTCATAGCCAAAGAGCGGAAATGATTCAATAAAGGATCCCCGACCTGCGGTAATTTCAGCACGGCCGTTGGAAAGTGCATCGAGAGTTGCAAATCTTTGGTAGACCCGAACTGGATCATCACTTGATAGAACGGTGACACCTGTACCTAAAATAATTTTCTTCGTTCTTGTTGCGATTCCCGCAAGCACAGTGTCAGGAGAAGAAATTGCAAAGTCATCTCGATGGTGTTCGCCGATACTAAAATAATCAAGTCCTAGTTCGTCTGCGAGTACCGCTTGGTCAACGACGTTACGTATGGTCTGAGCAGCCGAAATCGGATTGCCAGCATCGTCTTGCTGAGTATCACCAAAAGTATCAAGGCCAAATTTCAGATTATCAATGTCCATAACGCCCAAACCCTATCAGGGTTAGTTGAAAGTTCAACTAAAGGGAAGAGTCAGGTGGTTTTCACATACGAGTCGAGAATGACTCCATCATGTCTCACAAATTCCACCTTTATTCCCAAATTTGAAGTCGTGACTTTTAGAAAACCAGAACCTCCAACTATCTTGCCAGTGATGTATCCATATTGATCCGCCGAATTTACTTTGTCGCCTGGATGGCTCGGCTGAGGCAGCGTCTGATAAATAATTCCATCAAGTTCTTGCTTCACATACAGATGATCATGACCTTTAAAAACAATATCAACTCCGTTATCAACTAGAAGTTGGTGCACTGGCTTGTCCCAACCTGGACGTTTAGTTTCAAAACCTGGGGTTCCGTCACGATTCAAACCGCCCCATTCATTAAACTTTGCAATTTCTACCCCGCCGCGAGATTGAGCATTTCCATAAAGCAAGTGATGAACGTAAATGAACTTGTGCCGCGCATTCGATTTTTCTAAAGTAGTTTTCAGCCACTCGTATTGGGTTTTACCGAGAGTCCATTGCCAACCATCATCTTTAGGACTCTCCATTGTGTACGTGAAAATATCCAAGGAAATGTGAAGTGAGTCAGGGCCGGTAAATGCGTAGTACGCCAATTCGCTTGTCTGCTGAGGGAAATATTCTTTTCGGTAACTCTTAGTATTGAAGTTACTGTAACCAAGTTCACCGTCATGGTTTCCTAGAGTTATGTAGAGAGGTAAGCCTTTGAGTTTATCGTAGTAACTTTTCATAAGTTCATATCGAGCCCGTATGTTAGCTTCAGTTTTATTGGGTAACTTGTCTGTCATAAAAATGTCACCTAAATCCATTAAGAAAGCAGGGCTCACTTTCACAATCTGTTCCAAAGTTTCTGTGTAAACCTCAGCTGAAGAATTCTCGTCCATGTGTGGATCTGCCTGGACGGCAAAGACATAATCTGAGGAGGCTTTTATCGTTGTGATGTTTGATTGCGCTAAAGCGCTGTAAGTAGGTTTATTTCCGAGTAAATATCGAAGCCGAAAGTAGATTTTCGATTCAGACTTAAGACTAACTACGTTTATAACGCTTATTCCTTTTGTGAGGGAAATGATTGCTGTCTTTGCATCATATTTACTCTTGGAATAACCATACTCAATATAGGCCTTTCCAATAGAATTACTGGTTACGGCGAGGGAAAATGAATTTGAATCTATCTTTTGAATCTTGTAACTGATGGCACTTGCGGCAGAAACGGGAGTAGGTCTTATCAAGGCAGAAAGCCCCATCAATGTGACAACTCTTAAAAAATTCCTTCGTGCTAACTCGTACACGTTAGGCCTTTGGACTCACCGCATATTTATGGGCAATTTCAAGATTCTTTCGTCCCGAATCTTTCGAGCGTGCCGCTAGGAAATACTCGACAGTCGCTTGTTTTGGCCCGACAGTAACTCGAACGTGTCCAGAGTTGGGAGCCTTTGTTCCTGATTTGTAAGCGGTCTCGTTGAAATACGAAAATGTGTCGTCCGCTGGATTCGGCATCGATTGATAAATCAAACCATCACGCTCTTGAGTGACGAAAATGTGATCATGACCTTGGAAGAATATGGAGACTTTGTTCTTCACCATGAGATCGTGAATCGGCAACTCCCAATTTGGTCGCTCCTTGGCGAATGTTGTGGCTCCTTTTGGATCCTTACCACCCCACTCATAGTCGTATGAAAGTTCGACTGCGCCACGACCAGTTCCCATAACGTGATGCGCGAAGACGAATTTATATTTTGCAGTGCTTGTTTCAAGGGTTTTCTTGAGCCAGGCGTATTGCTCATCACCTATCCCGATAGCCCACAAATCCTTGGTTTTTCCATTTCCTGATCCACCTGCAGCCGTACCCTTCTTATTTCCGCCCCCGCCACCTGCAGCAGGTGTATCGCCGGCTGAGTCTCCCGCAATATTGTCGACTGCGTTCTTGGAGTGCCAATAAGGATCAAGGGTTACAAAGAGCGCATCGCCCCATGTCCATGAGTAGTAATCACGTGGAAGTCCGACTCCGGGCACTTCTGTGGAGTTTCCTGAATAAAAAGCATCGGGGGCTGGAAGTGGGTAATACTTCAATCGGGCGTTACCTGCAAGCACTGCGGGATTCGTCAGTGTTCCATCCAAAAGATACGCAGCTGCTTGTTCGTGATTTCCATTAATGAGAAATACAGGGACATTTGCGCCAATAACGCCGAGCCAATCACGATGAGTGCGATAAATCTTTTCAACGTTAGCTTGATTCGCTTGGCCCTTGCCGATGAGTGGATCGATACTGAAATCATCGCCCATAAGAATATGGAAATCTGGTTGTTGTCCCGCAACGTTTGCCATAGTTACGTAGTAAAGCTCTGAATTAAACATCTTTCCGTTTCGTTCTGGGTGCGTATCTCCATGTACGGTAAAAGAAAAAGTTGATGCCGCTTTTTTCGCAGTAGAAAACGAATATTGTTTACCTGTCTGAAAAGTCTTTGAATTCCCGGTTGCATATCTCACTCGGTAGTAAACCTTTGAGCTTGCCTTCAATCCTGCCAAATCAATAACCATTGGATTTCCAGGTTCGATCGCAATAGTTTGTGACTTTCCGGTGTATTTAGTCTTGGTGTATCCATATTCAATGTAAGCATTAATTTTTTCCGATGCAAGAATGCTCATTGCAATTGTATTGTTTGTTGGTCTACCAAGGATTATGTTGGCAATTGATGGAGTCGCACCGATTGCTTGTCCGATTGCCGTATTAGCAAATGCTGATGCGGCAGCCGCTAATAGCAAAGAACGGCGAGTGAGTGGCTTTTGCGCCCAATAATGAAGCAAGGTCTTCGAGTCGTATGACATGCGAACAAGTTACGCCGACTCGTGAAAAACGGCAGTCGTTTCCGGTGAGAATTCTCTGTGAATTGGCCCTATATCTGGCTATCCTCGCGAAATGAAGCGGATTCTCTACATTCCCTTCGATCATCTTCATCGTGATTTTGGGGTGCTGAAGGGCTCAAGTCCAGAACATGATGTTGTTGTCCTCATTGAAAGCAAGCGAATGTGCACGGGTCGTGACTGGCACCCAGAGCGCCTCTTCTACTTGATTTCAAGTGCTCGACATTTTGCAGAAGAACTTCGCTCTGATGGTTACCAAGTTGAGTACATCAAGGCTGGGACAACTATTGATGGTCTAAAAAGTGCAGTGAAAAAATACGGCAAGTTACCGATTGAATGCGCTGAACCCTCCTCATTTCGACAATATAAAGCGCTTCTTGAATTTGGAGTCACCTTTATCCCTAATGATTTCTTCTTAACTCCCCGCACTTTTTTCGCTGAATGGGCGACTAGCCAGAAGTCCTATCTCATGGAGAACTTCTACCGTAAACAAAGAGTGCGACTAAATATCTTGATGAACGGATCAAAACCAGAAGGCGGCGAGTGGAATTTTGATAAAGATAATCGACTACCTCCGCCAAAGAATTACCAGTGGCCTAAGTACCTAGAACATCCTCGCGACCCAATTGATAATGAGGTAGCCCAAGAGTTGGGTTACCAACCTAAGAACTACTGGGCAACCACGCGAGATGGCGCGTTAAAACAATTAGATTATTTTCTTAAACATCACTTTGAGAATTTCGGGCCGTACGAGGACGCCGTCACATCAGAGAATTGGGCGCTTCATCATTCATTATTGAGTCCATATTTGAATAATGGACTGCTTCACGCTTCGGAAGTAATTCGTGCGGCTATAAAACGATATTCGAAGGGAGACATCCCGATTTCGTCAGCTGAAGCTTTTGTCCGACAGATTATTGGATGGCGCGAATATGTCAATGGAATGTATTGGTTTTTGGGCGATTCATACCGCGAAAATAACAAGCTGGAATCGCAGATTTCTTTGCCTGATTTATTCCGTGACCCAAGCAAGACCAAGATGAATTGCCTTAAAAGCACGGTTACCGATATCAATGAGCGTTCATGGGTTCACCATATTCCGCGTTTGATGATCCTTAGCAATTTCGCTCTCATTTCAGGAATAAACCCTCAGCAATTCTTGGATTGGATGAGGGAGGTTTTTGTTGATGCAACAGATTGGGTAATGGTTCCCAATGTCATCGGGATGGGGCTTCATGCAGATGGAGGAATCATGATGACTAAGCCTTATGCCGCTGGAGGGGCATATATCTCGCGTATGACGAATTACTGTAAAGGTTGCTACTTCGATCCGAAGAAGCGAACTGGAGATAACGCGTGCCCATTTACTACTTTGTACTGGGACTTTCTAGATCGTAATCGAGAGAAGTTCTCACGCAATCACCGCATCGCTCAACAGGTTCGTGGGCTTGATCGGCTCGACGATCTTGAGGGCGTGAGACTGCGAGCTGATGAGATTCTTAAACAGTTAGAAAAAGGAGCGCTCTAGCACGTACAAATCTGGTCCTTCGTAACTCCGGCTAACGCTTCATCAATGTGTTCACCACATCCTGACCAAGTCCATTTTCCACACTTATTACATTTTACTTTGCTGCACATGGTTGAACCTTATCTTTAACCAATATTGATTTCATAAGACCAGAGGTCTAGGTCATCTAAATTAACTGGAGTAAAGCCTTTGCTCTCCAAAGCTGAGGCGATTTGAGCGCGATGCTCAGTGGCATGGTGAATCGATTGCGACAAAATTGTGGAGCGCCAACGCTTCACCAGATTCCCAGAGTAATTTGTGAATTCCAGTTGAATATCATCCAATTGTGCGCACTTGAGTAGTGCAGCATCGATGGCTGAGGCTTGTTCAGCGAGCATGCCTAAATCGGAAATTTTCTCAATCTCTTGAATGCTGGTTCCAGGAACTTCTGGTCGATTCCCACTTATGCGAAAAGCATAATTATCGGCCGCCTCAACAATATGGTGGAGAATCTCCGCGACAAACCACTCAGGATTGGTCGCAAATGCTTTAAGTGCCTCTTCGGGTAAGCCTTGTAGATGCTTAATCGTTTCTTGATTGGCCCACGCCATGTGCTTCAATAATCTTTCAAGTCCAATAGTCATCGTTCTCCTAACCTATTTATTTAAAGCGGGGCAGAAAAGCATTGGTTGATTTTTGATAGTCACTCGCTCCAGGAAATTTCTTGAGTAGTATTTCATCTTCATATTTGGCCTTGTACCAAAGCAAGTAATTCAAGGTTAAGAAGACGGCAAGGCTCGCAGCGCTCATTTTTATGAGAAGAAAGCCTCCAGATACTAGGAAAATTGCAGAGTAAATCGGATGGCGGATTTTTGAGTAGATCCCACTAGTGATTAACGATGCATTCTCTTTGCTCTCAGGCATAACAGTGAGCGAATCTCCAAGCGCACGAAAGGAGATTGCAATCAGAAGACTTCCAATTACAACGAGCGTAGATCCAAGAATTAGAGAGAAGAGGGGGACATTTTTTCTTCCCGGAGCTATCACCATAGCCACCAACAACACGAATTGAAGTGTGACGACGGCTTTGCCCTTCATGGACGGACTCTATCGGATCAGAATCAAAGGATTTAGTTGAAATTTCAACTAAATTGTGTAGGATGCCCCAATGAGCCAATCCCAGTTGTTGCCGGCGGATACCCACATGGGCGCTGTCACATTATGGGTAGCAGATCTCGACACGATGATTCGCTATTACCGAGAAGGCGTGGGACTTCAACTACTCAGTCATGTTGGCAATAGAGCGGTACTGGGATTTAAAGATATAGAGATCCTGATTCTCGAGCATAAGCCGATGATGAAACATGCTTCACCTCATGAAGCCGGACTCTTTCACACCGCAATCCTCTTCCCTTCGCAAGCAGCGCTAGCAAAAGCGGTTGCATCTGTTGCGCGTCAATATCCAGGCAACTTCACGGGAAGTGCCGACCATCTAGTTAGCAAAGCGTTTTACTTCAATGATCCTGAAGGTAATGGAGTTGAACTTTACTGGGATCGGGATCGAAGTGAGTGGAGTTGGGTACATGGCTCAATTGAGATGGACACGATTTTCCTTGACCCAAATCAGTTTCTATCTGAACACCTCACAGATTCGCCAGTTGAAGAAGATAAAAAAGTTGGTCATGTTCACTTAAGTGTCGGTTCAATTCCAGCCGCTGAAGAGTTCTATGTAAAAATGCTTGGGTTTGAGCGAACGATGAGTTGGGGTGATGCGGCAATTTTTGTTTCCGCGGGTGGCTATCACCATCACATGGCAATGAATACATGGAGAAGCAAGGGTGCAGGAAAGCGTCAATTAGCTTTAGGACTCGGTAAAGTTGAAATTGTTCTAGATAGCCAAGATCAAGTCTTAGAAACTAAAGATCGGCTCGATTTCTACAAATTGGATACTTCACTGGATTCTAATATTGCAAAAGTTGAAGATCCGTGGGGAAATATCATCTCCCTACAATCAAAAACTTCTCTTCCGTCCTGATCCGCCCTTGTTGAATTTATTCTGATTACGAGCGCGCTTGGCGCGGTTTTTTGCGCTCTTGTGTCGCGGCATGGATGGTGTCTTTTCTTTAATCTCTTTTGTAGGGATTCCTGTTGGTTCCTTAGCTCCGGTAATACTTATTAACTTCTCATCGAGAGGCTTGATTGCCATAACCCAAGGTTCAACACCTGCACGACGAGTTATGCCTCCCACAGTGCGTTGTTCTTTATGGGTAGCAAGGGTCACGACGCGTCCGGTTTTACCAGCGCGCGCGGTTCGCCCCGAGCGATGTAAGTAATCTTTGTGATCAGCTGGAACATCAAAATGAACAACGAGATCGATGTCATCAACGTGAATTCCTCGAGCAGCGACATCTGTTGCGACCAATACAGCTGATTCTTGATCCTTAAATCGAGCAAGGGTTCGCGTGCGAACCGCTTGAGATTTTCCGCCGTGCAAGGTGCCTACTTTGACTCCGGCGTTAGCCAAATTCAACGACAACTTGTCTGCGCCTCTTTTAGTTCGTACAAAGAAAATTGATTTTCCTTCGCGTGAAGCAATTTGGTTTGAGATATCGGCTTTGTGAGAATGATCCAAAACAAATACGTAATGATCACTCTTGGCCTTTGTGCCCTCGATCTCCTTGATGGAATGAGACTTGGGTTCGTTTAGATACTGATTGACCAGTCCATCCACACCACGATCAAGAGTCGCAGAGAACAACATTCGCTGACTGCCTTTTCGAGTCTGGTTAAGGATTTGCTTAACAACAGGCAGAAAACCCATATCGGCCATCTGATCCGCTT
>Ga0214919_10009455_pt1 | contig 12564 bp, 10 predicted proteins | sample LL1503_MetaG_FD_177994 | JGI IMG/M metagenome (GOLD analysis project Ga0214919, IMG submission 177994) | Freshwater microbial communities from Lake Lanier, Atlanta, Georgia, United States - LL-1503 | ecosystem: Environmental > Aquatic > Freshwater > Lake | place: USA: Georgia | collected...
GGCGGCTTGGCGGAAGGGAGGCATCGGGTGGTGATTGAGTTAATTGATGAGGATGGTGATCCAGTCTCAGAAATCTTTGCAAGGGTGGAGAGGACTTTTGAAATTATGAGAACGGTGCGGGCTGTGAATCCGCGGGAAGTGGATTCGGCAAACCTTTGGTTAAGAAACAGGTAGTGGCGGAAAAAGCCGTGTTTATCAAAGTCTTCGGGTCGTGCTAGCCCCGGGAGTTAGTAATTTTACGCAGACGAGTTTGCATCCTTCGCATCCTGGCTGCTTCCGCGGGCGTGGAGTCTCGAAAGCCAGCAAGATGGAGGATTCCGTGGAGAATATACGTGAGAAGCTCCTCTCGCAGTGTCAGGCCGTGTCTTCGGCAGAGTGAGGCGGCGACGGCTGGGCAAACGACAACTTCGCCGTGGGGGAATGCCAGAACATCGGCGGGTGAGGGGTCCTGTAAGTGGGTTTGGTGCAGTCGGCCGCTTTCTTGGGGGGATACAAAGACAACGCCAATCTCGAGAGGGAGGCGCGTGCGGCGACTCTCCACAAGGTGGTGCAGGGCCGAGGTGACCTTACGACGGAAGTACGCGAGGTTCAGTCGATACCGGCGCTGCCGATTGTTCCAGTGAATGTGGATGGGTTTTGTTGGCACGACGATCCTTAGGATAGCGAATTCGGGGGCGGAGGATACTCTGCAAAGCATGGGCAAGGGCGCGTCGTGCCGACTGCCATTCGGTTTGTGTCAGCTGAGACTTTTCCCAATGGCCTTCCTCAAGGCGAGCGGCAAAAAGTTTTTCCACAAGTTTTGCTGCGTCTCCAGGGGCGGGTTTTTCCATTGAACGGGATGCTGATTCAACCATATCGGCGAGAGAAAGCAGAGCCGTCTCGGGGGATTGAGGTATGGGGCCTGAGTAACGAAAGGAGGATTCGGCAACGGGGGGTATGTCTTCATCCCGAAGGCGGAGGATTTTTCCCCCAGTGCGAGCGTCTTTTTCATGTTGGAGGGCACGCTGATAAAAGAACCAGACAAGAGAGGTGCCGTGGTGTTCTCGGATCGCATCTCGAATTCTTCGGGGAAGGCTATGGTGTCGGGCCAAGGCCAGCCCGTCCTTCACGTGGGCCAGAATAATGAGAACACTCATGGAGGGGGTGAGGTTGGCGTGGGGATCGGGATCGCTGGGATTGAAGTTTTCGGTGAAGTATTCGGCTTTTTCAACTTTTCCAATGTCGTGGTACAGGGCCATGGCACGACAGGCGCGGGGGTTTGCGGAGTGGGTGGCGGCAGCGGCGGCTTCGGCAAGGTGTCCGACCAAGATGCTGTGGAGGTAGGTTCCGGGAGCTTCGATGGAGAGCTGGCGGAGAAGGGGATGATCAAGGCTGGTGAGTTCAAGCCAGGAGAGATCGGTAGTGCGGTCGAACACAGACTCGAGGACTGGGAGCAAGGCGCCAACAAGGATCGCACCGAGAAGACCAAGAGCGGCAGAGGATAAAGCCTCTGTGACGAGGAGGTCTCTTGCGAGGTTCATGTTGTGACCGGAGGCAATGACGGTGGTGAGTAGAGCGACAAGGCCCAGGCCCGCACCTGCGCGGAGTAGATCCGAGCGACGAGCGATTTTCCGGGAAAGAAAAATAGCGGCCAGCCCTGTGAGAAGGGAGGAGACCAAGTAGCGTCCATCTGGACGAAGGAGAAAAAATTCACCCATTCCCAGAAGAACAATGAGGAGAAGGCCTGCCCGAGGACCTACCAAGGTGGTTAAGACCAGAGCCGCGAGTGCTGGGGGGATCAGGTAGGAGCAGGCTCCGAAAGAGAAGCGGGGTGCTACTGCCAAAAGAATCAGAATAAAGACGAAATTTCCAATCAAAGTGAGAAGAAAGAGAGCGAGCAGGCGATTTCTCTGAAGAGTTTCTGGAAGAACGACAGAGAGAATTAGGGGCAGAACCACGGCGATAAAGACAGCCGCAATCCAAGCTGAAGGGCCAGTTCCAGCGGGAGTCCAGAGGGAGAGTGCGTACGATGCGGCGGCGGTAAGGAGAAAGAGGAAAAAGCGAACTGCCCGGTTGTTTTCTAAGCTATTTTCCGAGGTGGTACGGCGAGTACGGGTAGCGGGTGAACTCACAGGGTGAGGCTGGTCTGTCTGAGTCCGCGGTGCTCTTTGTAGGCGCGGACAATTTTTCCTACCAGCTCGTGGCGGATGACGTCGGTATCCTCAAATCGGACAAACCCGATTCCTTCCACAGGGGTGAGTGCTTGAACGGCTTCGACGAGGCCAGATTTACGGCTGTGGGGAAGATCGACTTGGGTAGGATCTCCCGTGACGATGCATTTGGATTCGGCCCCAAGCCGAGTGAGAAACATAAACATCTGTTCTGTGGTGGCATTCTGACCTTCATCGAGGATGACGAAGGCTCCATTCAAGGTGCGACCGCGCATATAAGCGAGGGGAGCGATTTCGAGAATTCCCTTGTCCATGAGTTTTTGGATCTCTTCCACGTCGAGCATATCGTACAGGGCATCGTATAGGGGGCGGAGGTAGGGAAATATCTTTTCCTGCAGATCGCCTGGAAGAAAGCCGAGGGCTTCGCCTGCTTCGACGGCTGGGCGGGTAAGAATGATGCGGTTGATTTTGTCTGCTTTGAGGTAAGAGATGGCCATCGCCATAGCGAGGTAGGTCTTACCCGTACCCGCTGGTCCGATCCCAAACACGAGGTCGTGGTGGCGGATGGTTTCGACATAGGCTTTTTGAAGAAAAGTTTTTGGAAGAATCGCGGGTTTTTTTGCTGAGACTTGGATTCTGCAGGACCACATCCCCTCGAGGCTTTTGCCCTCCCCGCGGTGCACGGCGCGTAGGGCGTGAAGAAATTCATATCGGCGGACTCTGAGTCCGTGCTGTCGAGCAAGGTGAAGTTGACGGAAGAGCTCTTGGGCGGCGGCGACATTATTTTCCACCCCATCGATTTTGAGAAGGGTGTCCCGGATAGTGATTTTGACCCCAAGGGTGGATTCGGCCTCTCGAAGGAGAGAGTCATCCGCGGCATAGAGTTCAGAGAGGGTGTGGGCGTTTTCGAATGTGAGGGTTTGATCGCTCATGGGCTCAGTTGAGTTGTAGGGAGGAAGAGGAAAGGGGGAAGAAAGATATTTTTGGGTTAGCGAAGTCGGGAATCGAGCTGGGCGGTTGCTCGTTGAATGGTGGAGAGTCCAGACCCAGTCGCTTGCTGGGCGCCTTTGGAGTCGAGGGGGAGGGCGGTACCTGTTTCGAGGGAGGAAAGGAGAGCACAGTACTGGTCATTGATCATCACGCCTAGAAATTCCCCTCCAAGAGTGAGGACGAGGTCGCCCGAGGAGGGGGCATATTCGCCTTGGAGTCGGTTTAGAAAGCGGGAATCCATTTCTAAGTAGCCAGGGAGATCTGGGGAGAGTCGGAAACTGCATTCGCCATATCCATTTCCGCGGGGGGAGATGAGGAGGCTTTTTGGAAATCGGAACGGGTCGGTGGCAATGCGATAGGGGGCGGTCGCAAGGGAGTTCGTCTCGGAATTTGGAACAAGCGCGATCAGTAAGCGGGGATCACTTTTTCGAAGGGAGTGAAGGGAAGAAATGGGTTGAGGAAAGTTAGCGGGGGCTGGAGGGGTGAGGGTTCCAGCGAGGGATTTCCATGAACCCCCAGCATCGCCCAAGGTAAATGGGGTTTGATCTAGGGAAAGCAGACCGCCTGTCCGGGTTCCATCTGTCAGAAGAATGGATTTTATTTCGCGGCGCCGTGGACCTGAGCCTTGGGCGGAGGTCCGCTCGGTAACGATGGATAGGGTGGCGCGCCGAGCCAAATAATCGGCGTAGAGCGAGTTCGGTGCGACGGGACGATATTCACGAATTTCTTGAGTGATTTCGCCCGACTTTTCGGCCAGACGTTTGACCCCTTGCGAGAGAGATTGGTTTTGTTCGAAAAGCTTTTTCTTCTCTTCCTCTGCATTGCGAAGAGTGGTTTCAATCTGCCGAGCACGTTCTTCGGTGGAGCGGGTTGTCAGTTGTGCGGCGGTGAGCTGAGAGCGAAGAGCTTCACCTTCTTTTCTTAATTTTTCTTCCGATTGACGAAGGACAAGGGCCTCGGCTTTTGCGGCTTCGAGGGCAGCACGACTTCGTTCTGTTTCCATGCCTGCCTGTTGAGCCAGGCGCAGGGATTCCTGTTCTGCTTTGGTCAATCGCTCGGACAGCTCGGTCGTGCGGGCACGAGCTTGGTCGAGAACGGTGGCACGCGTCTTCGATTCGTCCCGCGTCGTGGCGAGGTCGAGAGCGAGTTTTTCTCGATTGGCTTTTTCTTCCTCGAGAGCGAGTCGGAGGGCGGCGACAACATCCTCGCGTGCGGAGGCGGGTTGTTGAGCGGCAGGAGGAGAAGAGGGAAGTTCGTTTTTATCCCATCGGGTGAGAGCGAGAAGGTTGAGAAGGAGAAAATCGCAAAGAATGAGGAGGAGGGTTTTATTCATGGAACGAAGAGCGGAGGGCGAGGCCTCAAAAGGCAGGAGTTAATTTTTTTCGGGAGGGACAAGAAGACGCTGTTTGAGGGCGCGGACGTGAAATATCTTAATGATGGCAACGCCTGCGATTCCAAAGAGGTTGGAGGCGTAGGCAGCAAGAAGGCTGGGTTGAATGACGCCGATGACTTGGAGGACGAGAGCCGTGGCAGTGCCAGCGATTCCCACGTAAAGGCCTGCATCAAAGAGATTGTCCTCGTTTTCCAAAAGGCGGAGTTTGAGGTTGGAATCGCCTGGGCCTTTTTCGATTTGGCGGATGCGGCGAAGGCAGATTCTGTAGACTGCAATTTGCAGTCCAAGAAAAATAGCCAGAGTGATGAGGTTGGTTAGGTCCATAGCGTTTCCTTTCGGTTGGGTAATTTTAGCGGTAGAGGAGGGTTGGGCGAGACTCAAACGATAGCGGGGAAGAGGGTGGGGGCGAAGCCACGCGGGTTCTAGGGCGGCTCCGAGAAGAAAGGCGAGGAGGAAAGTCTGAAGCAAACGTGGGGCGAGGCCCCAAGGGCCGGGGCTTTTTGGGGACGGGTTGGGGAGCCATCGCCACAGGCCCAGGATGATGAACCACGAACCGGCAAGGAGGAGGAGTGCTCGGAGTAGTAGAAAGGGTTTTTCCCAGCGAAGAAGAAAGGGGAAAAATTGAGTTGGAAAAGGAAACTGGTGAGTGAGTACGGGGCAGTGGCGTTGGACGAGAAGTTCCACAGCGCCCTGGCCTTGAGCTATCGCGGTTAAGAGGGATTTCCAGGGTTGAGTGAGGGTTTGAGGCAGTCGAGCCAGGCGGCTGGCAGGTCCCGCCCAGAGAGTGGCCGAGAGGAGAAGATCAGCGGGTTCGGAGGGAGCGCGGATTTGGTCGGACAACCAGTGAAGTGCTGGCAGAGAGTCGATGGTGGCGAGAAGTTTTCGAAGAGAATCGTATTCGTAACGGCGGGCGAGGGACAAAAGAGATAGGAGGCAGGGTTGGAGAGGGCGCAGAGAGTGATCCGAGAGAGATTGTTGCGTAAGGATTTTAATGTCTCCAGCCACGGTGGAAGTGAAGGCGCTGGTGTCGATGAGATGTGCGGTGAGAAGAAGGATGGCTTCGAGGGGTTGGCCTCCGGGGCTTTGGGCGGGAAGGAGAGGGGGTAAAGGGGGGAGGGGAATTGCATCCATAAGAGATTGGACGCTGGGTGATGGATTGGATCGGAGATGATCGCGTAAACGTATGCGAACGGGTTCCCGAAGCAGAAGGGAGAGTGCGGGTGGGGGTTGGGTGGTGCTCTTTTCGAAGGCTAGACCCGAGGTGGCGAGAATAAGTTCGAGCCGAGGGTCGCGTGTTCCAAGCCAGGCTAGGTCTTGGCGGGAGGAGAGGAGGGATCGGGCGTTGGCGACGAGAGAATCGCTTTCGGGGAGATGCATGGATTGAGCAAGAAGAGAGATTCGGAGACCCGATCCGAGGTGATCTGAATCAAGCAGGGAGTCCGCAAGAAGTGGTAAGGATTGTGTATTTTTCCCTGCGGCGACAAGAAGACGTTCGTCGATGGCTTGGAAGCGGATGGGAAGAAGTGCAACGAGTGCCCAAGCGGCAAGTCCAAGACAAAGAAGGGCTAGGGGAGAGGATTTCAGGACAGAAGCCGAGGTAAGCTGGGATGAATGCGGGTGAGGATCTCCCAAGGAATCGTTCCAGCTTCACGTGCGAGATCCGCTGCGGTGCGGGTGAGTGAACCTGAGCGACCGATCCAAACCACCTCTTGTTCGCGACGCGGATGGGCCACGCGAGAGACATCCAGAAGGGTCATATCCATTGTGACACGGCCGAGGATCGGGCAGAGGCGTCCTTGAACGAGAGCGTGGCCACAGGAGGAGAGGGAGCGAGGAAGTCCGTGTGCGTAGCCTGTTGCAACGGTAGCGACTCGCATTTTTCGTGGAGCTCGGAACGTAGCTCCGTAGCTTATGGATTGTCCTCGCGTGACATTTCGAACGATAAGGATGCGAGATTTCCATGAGAGTACGGGCTGAAGGTGGGGCGTGGAACGGCCTAAAGGAGAGTAGCCATATAGGCCGAGTCCAGGGCGGGCGTGGGTCGAGGAGAGGGATAGGGATCGAAGCACAGCGGCTGTGTTGGACCAGTGATGGGGCAGGCTTTTTGGTAAAAGATTAGAGCGAACGAGCTGGTGCTGAGTGAAGGCAGGGCTCGAATCGGCACAGGCGAGATGGGTAAAGGTTCCCACAAGATCGAGAGAGGAATGTTGTGCGATAAAAAAAAGGAGTTGTGTGAATTCTTCGGGTGTCGCACCGAGGCGGTTCATCCCTGTGTCGAGTTTGGCCTGAACTCGGGCCGTTTTACGGGTGCGGAGAGTTGCACGCAGAAGTTCTTGGGCCTCGATCAAGGATGAGAGGGTCACAGTGAGTTGATGTTCCAGGGCCGTCTTCAATTCAAAGGGAAGAGTGGAGCCTAGAAGAAGAATGGGGTGACGAATGCCTGCTTTACGTAGTTGAACTCCCTCGGATACGCAGGCCACGCCAAACTCTTCACAACCCGCTTGGACCAAGGTGCGCGCGACAGGAATGAGTCCGTGGCCGTACGCATTGTCTTTGATAACAGCGAGGATTTTGTTTTTCGGAGGAAGGCAGCGTCGAAGAGTGCGAAGGTTCTTGCGGAGAGCAGGCAGGGATATTTCGCACCATGTACGGGCGTTGCGATCAACCTTCATTGAGGAAATTGTAGGGATGGAGTTGGCAAGGTGAGAGTTAAAAAAAGGGGGTACGGGATGGGGCGACGGCAGGTCGAAGGTGAAGAGGAGCTAAGGGAAGATCGGGTTCGAGTGGTAATGAGGCGAGGGAGGCCAGAAGTTGAGTGGCGGAAGGGTGGGTGGTTTTTGGAATATCAGCCAAACCATCCGGAGTCACGGCTAGTGTGCATCGTGATAGGAGTTCGGGGAGACGGCTTATGGGGTGAACTGTGGTGGGACGGTACAGTTTGCCTTGTTCGTAGAAGGTGGCAAAGACATCGCCTCTGCGAGCATCCGAAAAAATTCCCAGATGAGTGACTTCAGGAAATTGCTGGGCGATGGCGTGGGTACTGCGGATGGGCAGAACAGGGCAAGACCAGGTGGCGGCGATGCCTTGCGCGGTAGCGATCGCGGCACGTATTCCTGAAAAGGAGCCAGGGCCAACACCTACGAGAATCTGATCGGCAGGAGAGGTGAGAGGAAGATTGTTCTGTAAGGAGGGAATTAAAGATGAGGCAACTGTTCCAGAGAGAGTCCCGGAGTGAAGGACTTTCTGATCTTGGGCCCATACCCAAGTCACTGTCGGGGTAGAAGCTTCGAGGATGAGGCGGTGCATGGTATAGTTTTGTCGAGGGATGGGTTTGCGAGCGAAGAAAAAGTTAGGGGTTTGGCTTTGTTTCCATCTCGGAGAGAATTGGAACGGGTTCCCCGTCGGGGCAATAGTCGAGTTCTGGCCCCCCACCACGGATCAGGCGTATTTCGAACATTCCATACTGAAATTTGAGTTTGGCAAAAACGGGAATACGGCGTGCATCGTCAGTGATCCACATTCTCATCCATCCTTTGTGACGAGTGGAGGGTCCATAAGGCTCACCTAAGATTTCAATCAAGCGGCGGGGAGGATCATCCTCAATTTCGAGTATGCCGATTTGAGAACAGGATATTTTTGCAAAAAGGGGCTCTTTGTTTTCAATGACCTGCCATGTAACGACGGCACCGGGTTGCCATGGATAAGCCCGGACATGGTAGAGCATGGAACCAAAGTCCTCATACGGACCAACGAGGAGTTCGAAATTCTCCTCGGCTTTGCCTGGGGTGGGAAAGAACCGCCCCAATCGAACCGAGTAGTCGGGTAGGGTGCGTCGATTTCGAATGTTTCCTCCTTCGTTACGATCTTGAATGTATTCGGTGGTTCGCCAAGGGTTAAGCTGAGTCAGAGAGGTGATTCGAGTGCGTATTGGATAGAAGGCTTCGATTGCACCGCGGGAGCGAAGAAAAAGCTCAAATCTCTCGATCCCGTCTCGTTTGGGCTCGGTTCGAGCTGTGAAGGTAGCTTCAGCGGCGTCGATCGGTCCCCACTGAATTAGGTAGGTTAATTTTTCCCCCTCAGGCCAAGGAGAAGAGGAAGGGGTTTGAGCTAAAGAAAATGAGGCCAGAAAAATCAGGCATAAAAGAAGGGTTGGCATTTTTAGTATGGGCGTTTTTGATGTAGAAAATTAGGGGAGTATTCGGTGGAATTGTACGATCGGATCCAAAGTTTTGTGAGGGAGCCCGACAGAGGGGGAATGAGCCAGTCCCAGCGACCCTGCACGGTCCGACCTGCTTTGGATTCGTCTTCCTCAAAGCGAAGATGAGACGCTGTGGCGGAGTGGTGATCGATGATTCGGACTTTTGCTTCATTGAAGGAGTGGAGAACGGCCCTGTTGAGTTCCACAAGAGCACGATCTTTCCAAAGAGTGGCAGGGTGAGAGGTGTCGAGCCGGAGTCGGCGGGCAACTTCTGGAAGGAGGTTGTAGCGATTTTCATCGGCAAAGTTCCGGGCACCGATCTCCGTTTCCATATACCAACCACTGAAGGGAGCGGCTGGGAAGGAGATGCCGCCGATTTCAAGGCGCATATTGGAAACGACTGGGAGGGCTACCCAGCGGAGATGGAGAGAGTCGAGGCATGGGGAATCGGGATGACGGATGGAGACCTCTAGGGTTTCTTTTTTTGGGGGAGGAAAAAGATGAGGCTTTTTTCCTGGAAGAGAAATCACGATCGGAAGGAGATCGAAAGGAGTTCGGTTTTTGGGTGGAGTCCAACCGAGCTTGAGGCAGAGGTCGGTAAAATCTGCTTCGGCAGGATCGCCCAGAATCTGTTTTTTATTCATTCTGTAGCCGGCGTATCGGCTGAGTTGGTAATTCCAGATGCGAGGGCCTCGGCCCTTGGAATCGGAGGGTGGAAATACGGTGACTGTGGATCGTATGGATCCGTGGTGAGTTGCGTATTGAAGGTGGTGAAGGCAAGCGTGGTAGATCTCCTCTTCGGTTTGGGCGTTGCGTGCATCTAAAACATCCAGCTTGGACCAGAAAAATCGGCCGACGCAGCGAACACTATTTCGCCAAGCCAACCGACAGCCATAGCTGAGTTCAGGAAAGGTGAGAGAGTAGGTGCCTGTTTTCTGGATGGATTGGGCGACTTGGCGGAAGCGGGCATGAGGGACTGGAGGTGCCTCTTTTTCGGATTGAAGAAGCTGTAGGAAAGCGTCTGCAGATTGGGTAAGCGGAAGGGGCTTGTGTCGACCGGTGAGGCGTAGACGTTCTGATAAGGCAAGGAAGGGGCAAGAGGACATTTTTGAAGTCTACTCCCTCACACCTCGGCGTAAAATCTCTCTCCTTGGGTAAAATCTTTGCTTTTGTAAATCGGGTAAGTTGCGAAAACAGATGGCTTCATGGATAAGAGATGCACTGTTTTGGTTGTGGGGGGGGGAGGCAGGGAGCATGCCTTGGGATGGAAATTCGCCCAAGATAAGAGGATTGAGAAAATCTGGTTTGCGCCTGGGAATGCGGGAACTTCCCAAGTGGGGATTAACCTTCCCTTTGCCTCAACTGATTTGGATGGGATTACGGGCTGGGCGGTCAAAGAGAGGCCGGGGTTGGTGGTGATAGGTCCCGAGGCGCCTCTTTGTGCGGGTTTAGCGGATCGGTTGCGAGGGGCGGGGATTCGGGTGTTTGGGCCTGGGGCGAAGGGTGCGCAGTTGGAAGGGAGTAAATCGTTCTGCAAGGATCTGCTGGTTCGTCAAAAGATTCCAACGGCCCGCGCGGGATCGTTTACAACGACGAAGGAGGCTTTAGATTTTTTGGATGGGATGACCTTTCCCGTAGTGGTGAAGGCGGATGGTTTGGCGGCAGGAAAGGGAGTGGTGATTGCGGAGAGCCAAACTGAGGCTGTGCAGGCGATTAGGGAGATGTTGGAAAATCGGGTATTTGGGGATGCGGGGGCAAAGGTATTGTTGGAGGAGTTTTTGGTGGGGGAGGAGCTCAGTTTACACGCGGTTACGGATGGGAAAAATTTAATTTTTTTAGCCAGTGCACAGGATCACAAGCGGGTGGGGGAGGGAGACACGGGGTTGAATACGGGCGGAATGGGGGCGTATGCGCCCGCACCGCGTGCGACTTCACAGCTTTTGGCTGAGGTGGAGGAGAAGATTTTTCGGCCTACTTTGGCGGGGTTGTCGTCGGAGGGGATTGAGTATCGGGGGGTGCTTTATGCGGGGTTGATGTTAACGAAGGAGGGGCCAAAGGTTTTGGAGTACAATTGTCGATTTGGGGATCCGGAGACGGAGGTGCTTCTTCCGCTTTTGCGGTCTCCTTTGTGGGACCTTCTATTGGCGGCGGCGGATGGGGATTTGGCAAAGATAACGGTTCAAACTGATCACGGTTCTGCCATGACGGTGGTGATAGCGGCTCCTGGGTATCCTGCTCACCCGATTTTTGGGCAGAGGATCGACTTGGGGGAGGAGTTGCCCGATACGGCGATTTTCCATGCAGGAACAAAGAGGGGTAAGCATGGGGTGGAGGTATCGGGGGGGCGGGTTTTGGCGGTGACGGGCTGGGGGACAGATTTAAAGACTGCGCGGGAGCGAACTTATGCGGGAGTGAAGAGCGTTCGTTTTGAGGGCCAGCATTTCCGGAGGGATATAGGGCATCGGGCTTTGGGAAAAGTTGTTTTCAAAGATTGAGAAGTGGGGTGGAAGATTTTTTTCATCAAGGTAAGGTGAATTTCAAATGAAAGTCTTTCGAGGAATTCTACTTATTTTTGTAGGCATTGCGCTTGGGGTCTGGGTAGCGCCCCGGTTGTCTGGGCTCTCGGGTGGATTCGGGCATTGGGTGGAAAAGGCCAAGACGCGGATGCGGCCGGTGGCTCGGGCAGAGACGAAGAGTGCCCCCGTCCGACCTGCGGCGGTGCCTGCTCCGCAGCCCTTTCGGCCTCTGAAAGCGGCTGAGGCGGTGGAAATTGGGCGTTTGATGGGTATGACGGATGATCCGACTCCTGGAAAAATCAGTAAGGCTTTTGAGCAGTCTGGGGGCCGTTGGTCATTTGGGGAGGTGAGAAAGAGTGCATCACCGGAGCGACCTTGGGTTGCCGAACTTTTACCGGGTCCCGTCGCTTACTGGCGTGTGAGAAGTTTGGGAGTGGCTGTGGCTGAGGCAATGGGGCGGGATTGGTTGGTTTGGAAGCAGAAAAATCCGTTGGGTGCGGTTTTGGATTTACGGGAGTGTTTGCCCACTCAAAGTTTGGAGGCGGCAGCTGAGGTGGCAGGGTTATTTGTAACTCCGGGCGAGGTTCTGTTTACGTGGAGGGATGGAGCGGGAAAGGAGAAGGTGTTTCGTTCGGATCGGCAGCCTTTGGGAATGGGTGCTGGGAATCCGCTCATTGTACTAGTGGGATCTGAATTGAGAGGAGGAGGAGAGTTGCTGGCCTATCTTTTGCAAGAGCGTGGTGGAGCGATTCTGATTGGGCAATCCAGTGCAGGTCAGATGGGGTGGTTGGCTGAAACTCGGTTATCTTCGGGCCGATCTGTTTTTAAAATGCAAGGTGAGATTATATTGCCGGGCGGACAAGCTCCTGTGGGAAGACCGTTGCCCCCCGATCTGAATTTATTGGCGAGTGGGGTGGTGGATACGGAGATTTGGCCTGGGGGAGAAGCGACCATTGCCTCTACCGTAGCGGAGGTGCCTCCGATCAAGAGGCCCAATGAGGCATCCCTACTACAAAATGAGGATGTGGAACAGGAAGGGATGATGTCGGGGGGAGATAAGAAAGATGAGCTCAAAAGACCCCCACAGGATAAGGGGTTACAGAGGGCGGGAGATCTTCTCAGGGCATTGAGAAAGATTCCTCCAGGAAGACGGGCAACATTTGACCCATACCCTTTTCGGGGGCAAATTCTCTCTTTTCCAACCTAGTATGAAGCATGTTTTATTCATCTGTACGGGGAATGTTTGTCGCAGTCCCATGGCTGAGGAGCTGTTTCGAAGTCAGTTAAACGGGGACCGAAATATTGAGGTGAGTTCGG
>Ga0214919_10009458_pt1 | contig 12561 bp, 11 predicted proteins | sample LL1503_MetaG_FD_177994 | JGI IMG/M metagenome (GOLD analysis project Ga0214919, IMG submission 177994) | Freshwater microbial communities from Lake Lanier, Atlanta, Georgia, United States - LL-1503 | ecosystem: Environmental > Aquatic > Freshwater > Lake | place: USA: Georgia | collected...
AGGATCTTGGAGATTTACGGAAAGAAGTTTTAGATTTACGTGATCACTATAATCTCAAAGGGATGAAAATATTTCAGTTTATTTTTGAACCACATCTGGATAATTCAGCCCTTGAAAAAACGGTCAATACTATTGTTTATACCGGAACACACGACAATAGCACCCTAATGGGCTGGTACAATAGTCTAAGCGATGAGCAACGTCACGCTCTTCGCGAATATTTCCAGGTTAGTGATGAAAATATTAAATCAGCAATCCTTGCCTACATAGTGAATTACCAAGCAGAATATGTTATTTTCCCAGCTCAGGATATCATTGGTTTAGATGATAGCTCAAGATTAAATACGCCAGGCAGCGTTGGAGCACCAAATTGGGAATGGAAACTAGCAAATTTTGAAGGATTAAAATCAGAAACGGATCATATTTCAAACATAATAAGAAACAGTTCACGTATCTGATAAAATCAACTTCAAAAAGTAGGTAGCCTATTTTATAGCTACCTCTTTTTATACTTAAATAATCTCCAAAAGACAGCTTATGTCTTGACACAACCTTGCCCATAACTGATTAAATGGGGTAAAATATTCCCTTTATCAGGAAATTTTTTCCGTTTCATGGTTATCTTCTGGTGTTAAATTAAATTGAACTACGGTTTAATTTAGATTAGAAAGGAAATTTATGAACACACCTTCTTTAGCCAGTTATTTTGAACAACAATACTTTGATATTGAACAAGCCAAACTATTTTCACAAGCTCCACAATATATAGCTCATCAGCTTATGGCCGTTAATCAATATGATTACCGCTCAATTGAATGGCTTGATCATAGTAAACTTATTTACAATAATGGGAATGAGCATCTGCTAATTGATAATATTTGTCGCCATCGCCAAGCAATTATGATGAAAGGTCATGGTAATAGCCAACATATAGTCTGTGATTTGCATCGTTGGACATATAATTCACAAGGAATGCTAGTTGGGGCACCTCTTTTCCCAGAGCTCCCGCAATGCAAGAATCTCACTGTTGCAGCACTGATTAACTGGAACGGGCTACTATTTAAAAACAATCGTGACATTCACCATGACTTGGCAAATCTTGGGAACTTTGGTAAATACATTAATTTTGAAAATTATCAATACAGTAATACAGTTGTTACTGATTACGACTTTAATTGGAAAACCTTCATGGAGGTTTATGCTGAAGACTACCATGTTGATCCATACCACCCTGGTTTAGGTAATTTTGTTGATTGTGCAAATCTAAGCTGGAATTTTGGTGATTGGCATCATTTACAAATTGTTCCGACTAAAAATCAGTTGTCCAGAGGTGGAAGTAAACTCTACAATGACTGGAGTAAAAAAGTTCTGGATGTACATAATGGACAAATTCCTGAATATGGCGCAATCTGGATGGCGTACTACCCCAATATCATGATTGAATGTTATCCTAAATGTATCGTTATTTCAGTAGTAGAACCAGTAGCTCCAGAAAAATGCCGCGTGATTACTGAATTTTATTATCCCGATGAAATTTTAGGTTTTGATGAAGAGTATGTAGCAATTCAACAACAAGTTTATTTTGAAACTGCCAAGGAAGATGATGAAATCTGCTATCGGATGCATGAAGGACGAAAATCACTCTACCACCAAGGTAAAGAGGATTCTGGACCATATCAACTACCAACTGAAGAAGGAATGCGTCATTTTCATGAATTTTTAGCTCGTGAATTGTCAAACAGTCTAGTATTTACGCAATCATCACTATTTAGTAATGCTCAAAATACTCTTAAACATTAAATTTGAAATATCAGAAGCAGAGTAAATAATTTCTCTGCTTTTTTATAACTGCGAATAATAGGTGATTTCGCTAGAAATTATTGCAAGTTTAAGCTAAAATAACTAGTTCTAAGATTAAGTGCCCGCTGGCAGGATTCAATTAGTTATTTAATATAAATTATTCTATTTCTTGTGAAAGCAGTTTTTAATGATTCGTAGTACCGTAGCCTGGCTGCGTTTTAGTGCTGTAATAGCCAGTATGGCAATTATGGTCTTAGCTGTATTGATTATATACCCATTTTCAAAATCTTTTGTCCGTCAACAGGTTCGCATGATCTGGACTCGGTGCCTGATCGCATCAACTGGCGCCAAGCTCTACTTTCACGGCTATCCACTATCAAATCAAGATATGAAAAACTCGATGGTTGTAGCAAATCATATTTCCTGGATGGATACGGTTGTCATGTACCGTACCTGCTTTGTGCAATTTATCGGTAAAATAGAAATGCTACAGTGGCCAATTTTGAATCGAGTAATTCAGGCTGGTGGCACAATTTTCATCAATCGGAAAAACAAAAAAGAGTTGATTAACATTAATCAACACGTTGCGCAACTTCTCCGAGAAGGTGCCAGTATCGGGCTTTTCCCTGAGGGGAAAACCAGCGTAGGTAAAGAAGTTTTACCGTTTAAAGCGCCACTTCTGGAAGCCGCCAGAATGGCAAATAGTAAAATTTTTCCAGTAGTACTTAGCTACCGTAAAAATAATAATCGTTTGGCACGTGAAGTTTCCTTTGCTAAAGTTGGCTGGATGAAAACTGTAATGAATACTCTGCGACTGCAAGGATTAACAATCCATGTTACAGTACTCCCTCCTGTTGCTGCTGCAGATTTTGCTGATCGCGAACTACTTGCAAACTATCTTCATCAGCAAATCCGCGACTGCTATCAACAACAGCAAATTAAATAAGGTTAATTTAGTTTCTAGAGTAAGAACTGCGTTATAATAACCGCCTAGGTTTATTTTATAACAGAGGGATACTCATGAAAATACTTGTTCTAAACTGCGGCAGCTCATCTTTAAAATATCAGTTAATTGAAACCACGACTGAGAGCGTTTTATCCAGTGGATTGGTAGAACGAATTGGTCTGTCAGGTGCTGTTTTAACTCATCGTAAAGGTGAGGATAAGTTTGTCATTGACTCAGAAAAACAACTTGCCAATGGCACCCCAATCACCGATCACAAAAGTGCCGTAGCCTGTGTAACCAAAGTGCTATGTTGTGAGATAATGGGTGTGATTGACTCAATGACAGAAATCAATGCCGTGGGACATCGTGTCGTACATGGCGGGGAAAAATATGCTGCATCCGTAATTATTGATGCAACTGTAATGGAGGCCTTGGAGGAATGTGCAAAACTAGCTCCACTACATAATCCAGCTAATATCACCGGAATTAAAGCCTGCCAAGAATTAATGCCAAATACACCAATGGTTGCAGTTTTTGATACTGCATTTCATCAAACCATGCCTGCTGAAGCATTTATGTATTCACTGCCTTATGAAATTTATCAGGAACATAAAGTTCGTCGCTATGGTTTTCATGGTACTTCACACAAATACGTAGCTGGGCGTGCTGCAAAATTACTTGGTAAAGAACTAAGTCAGCTAAAATTAATCAGCTGTCATCTTGGCAATGGTGCTTCAGTTGCAGCTATTAAATACGGACAAAGCGTTGATACCAGCATGGGTTTTACGCCGCTGGCTGGTTTAACTATGGGTACGCGCTGTGGTGACCTTGACCCAAGTATAATTGCTTTCATTTCCCATGAAATGAAGCTTAATGTCGATGAAATTGACAATCTGATGAATAAAAAATCTGGTGTTCTTGGTCTCTCAGGAGTTAGTAGCGATTTTCGTGATATCGAATCAGCAGCAGAACAAGGCAATCAGCGCGCTCAGTTAGCGTTAGATGTATTCACTTATAATGTAAAAAAATACATCGGTGCCTATGCTGCAGCAATGAATGGTGTTGACGCAATTATTTTTACTGCCGGATTAGGCGAAAATGATAAAGTAACTCGTGCTAAAATCATTGATGGTATCTCATTTCTGGGAATTAGTATCGACTCTGAAAAAAATGATGTTCGTGGTCAGGAGCGAATTATTAGCAGTGAAGCTTCTACGGTTAAAGCGTTACTAATTCCAACTAATGAAGAATTAATGATCGCTAAAGAAACTCAGGAACTATTATAACCATACCAAGGATAAATATGAAACAGAATAAAATTGCACTGCTTGTATTAAGCAGTATAATTCCGCTATTCGCTAATGCTACTGCCTCCCAGCCTGTAGCGCCAGAAGTCGCAACCGCTAAAACTGAAAAGCCATTGCTTACTGGTAAACATTCAATGATAGTCACCAATAATCCGTGGGCAAGCAAAGCCGCTCAACAAATGCTTGATAAAGGTGGCAATGCAACAGATGCCGCAATTGCTGCAGCGTTTGTTCTGGGATTAACTGAACCACAATCCTCAGGAATTGGCGGCGGAGGCTACGCCCTTAGCTACCATGCACAAACCAACCAAACAACTACTAGCTTTTGATGGGCGTGAAGTTGCCCCACTAAGCGCTACAGCAGAGTGGTTTATCGACCCCAAAACCTCTAAACCAATAAATTTTGAATCGGCAATGTTAAGTCCACTCTCAGTTGGTGTTCCTGGCGAGGTTGCTTTATTTTATAAGATGCATCAACAAAATGGAAAACTAGCATGGAATAAATTATTAACACCCGCTATCACTCTAGCCCGTAATGGCTTCCCGATGAGTCCAAGACTCTACGGTTTATTACAAAGTGATCAGGATATCTTAAAACATAATCCACAAGTTGCCAAAGTTTATTTTAACGCTCAAGGCGAAGTAAAACCAATTGGCGATAAAGTTAGCAATATTGCTTATGCGGATACATTAGAAATAATTGCCAAAAATCCGCAGGAGTTTTATACTGGCAAAATTGCTCATGAGATTGTTGAAACGGTAAATAAAAGCGCGAATAAAAAGCTAATGAGTGCTAAAGATCTCAGTGCATATAAAGTACAGGTTAAGGAACCAGTATGCAGTACTTATCGCGATCAATATGACATCTGCTCCGTGCCTCCATCATCAAGTGGTGGAGTTACAGTCCAAGAATTATTGGCTATCTATGCTCGCAATTATACTCAAACAGGAGAAAGTGCATTCACAGATATAAATTGGGTTTATAATTTCTATGAAGCAAGTAAATTAGCTTTTGCCGATCGTAATCAATATCTTGCTGATCCTGATTTTGTTAAACAACCTATCACAGGGTTACTGAATAATAAATATTTGGATGAGCGTGCAAAACTAATTAATGAATCGGCAGCACTAATAACACCAGTTGCGCCCGGCAAGCCATACGGCGCTGATCCTAAATACGTTGCAGATAATAGTCCAAAAGCTCATGGAACCACATCATTATCTATTGTGGATAAAGATGGCAATGCGGTTACAATGACCGTAACGGTTGAGCATCAATTTGGTAGCCATCTCTTTACCAATGGATTCTTCTTAAATAATGAATTAACCGATTTCTCGTTAGCACCAACCGATGCATCTGGTAAACCAGTTGCCAATCGCGTTGAAGCTGGTAAACGTCCTCGTTCGTCAATTGCTCCAACGATGGTTTTTGATAAGGAGCATAATTTGCAAGTACTAACTGGTTCTCCTGGCGGTAGTCAGATTATTTGTTATGTTGCCAAAAACCTGATTCAAATCTTAGACTTCAAAAAATCAGCAGCTGAAGCATCCTCCTCACCTAATCTCTGTGCAGCCAATGCAGTACCAGTTTTAGAAAATGGTGATTCAATATTCAGTGCACAACTAGATAAGCTAAATGCCTTGGGTGAATCGGTGGTTAGAAGTGATTTAGTTAGTGGTGAAACCAATATAATTCGTACTAATGATGGCTGGAGTGGCGCAGCTGACCCACGCCGTGAAGGATTAGCTATCGCTAACTAAGAAAAGTCCGCAAGGACTTTTCTTTTAAACAAATGAGCAACAAAATAAAAATCTAGTCACCTAATTCATCGCAATTATAAATGTGTTCTTCGGACTGAGCTACATTCTTCATCACGGGCAGAGCTGGGTAGCCTGGGTATCACCTCACCAACTTCAACAGGCTTGGCTAATTGAACTTTTTCTCCGGAAAGCTGAGCTAATTTCTCTAACTTACTGTAAGCACTGGCAGCTGTACCATTATCCAGTGACTTAACCACTTCATCATATTTATTACCACAACTCCGAATTGATTGCCCCAAGTCCGCAATCCGCTGTAAACTAATTTTAAATTTATCACTAAGTTCACGAGATAGACTAATGATGTTTTCAGCACGTTCCTCAATCTGATAAACATCCCATGAGCGCTCAATCATTCCCAGCAAAACTAGTAGCGTCGAAGGTCCGGCAATAAAGACTTTTTGCTGGTATGCTTCGCGCAACAAAGTTCCGCTTAAACGTTGGTCTTCTTCGATAATTAAGGAAAATAATCCCTCATTAGGAATAAACATGATCGCATAATCAAACACCGCTTTACCAATCGAAGCTTCAACTGCACTGAGATAATCTTTATTACTTAGATTTTTAATCGTGAGCTTGATAGCATCAAAGATTGCCTTACTTTTATCTTCATCATTTACAATGCTCTCATAATAGCGTTTTATAATATTTTTACTATCAACTACCACCGCCTTGTTGTGTGGCAAGTTAATAATCACATCCGGAATCAAACGTTTGTCATCTAAGCTAATTTGCGCTTGTTCGGTATAGCTGATATGCTGTTGTAGTCCAACACTTTCGAGAATATTTGCCAAAATCATCTCACCAAATTCACCTTTTTTCTTGCTGTCTTTAGTCAGAGCCAAAGCTAAATTTTGTGCTTGCTGATTTAAACCTTCAGAATTACGGTTAATTTCTTTGGTCTGAAATGCCAGCTCATTGATTTTCTGCTGTAAATCTTTTAAGTTTTCCTGTAATGGTAAAACTACATTTTCTTTACTGATATCACGCAGGGAATTATCTGCCCGCTCTTTGAGTTCGTTAATCGCTAAGTTTTTCAGATTGGTAAATTCACTATTCATTTGTAGCTTGAGTTCAGCCAGCATCTTTTCTAACTGGGTATAAGCAGTTTTTAAGTGCTCATTTTCAACTTCAAGCCTTGATTTGTCATTGCTTAACTGAAGATTATCATGCTGAATATTACGACTGTTCTCCTCCAATGCCCGGCTGGTTTGTAGCGCTTCATTTAATTGCAGAGTAATGCGCTGTTGCTCTTGTTTAGCATGTTCATAATCGGCAGTGAGTTTAGTAAAATCGGTGTTGAGCGTGAATAACTGCTGATTAAGCTCATTTAACTGTTCTTTATTATCATTAGCACCTTTAAGACGACTAAATACCAGCAATAAGCTGATAATCACAATCAATGCTACACCACCAGCGCTCGCTGCAATAATAATTAAATTAGTCTCCACAATTCAAATCCGTATTCTAAAAAATATATAAACTTAATATCTAACGTATATTCTATCTAGCTAAATCTAAAATCCAATTCACCCACGCAATAACAGTTGAGGATCTTCGCTCATATGTTTTATCCCCGATCCTGTTCAAATTACACATTTTCATTATCTCTATAACCTCTTCTTTAGTCGGAGGCTGAGACGTTTTCAAATGTTTTTCTAATACCATCCTAAATGGCGCATGCTGCATTATTAATTTTACAAATTCAAGCTGCTTAGCCCGTGGCGCTAAAGTTAATATTTTAGTGGCTGTTTCAGTTAAACATATTTGCTCATTTGATAACTCAAACAATCCTAAATATTTACCCGCATTAAAATAATAATCAGTTTGACGCATGTCAAAATCATAATTTATGGTAATTTCCTCTTTTGTCAAACTATCTTCTTGCAAAAGCTCGCATAGGTTGATAACTCTCGCAAAACTATCTGCCTGAGGAAAAGGAGCATTAGTAGGCTCACTCATAACACAAGTATTAGATATTATTTTCTCAATATCTGTTATACCAATATCTAGTGGTTCAAAACAATACTTCCTCATTTTATTTAATTTTACTGAATTATAATCATCAATAGAATTAAAGATATACTCATAAAGGAAAAATGAATTATTAGTGTAAACAACAAAGATTGTTTTTACTTGTTTTCTAAGCTGTTCTTGCCAACGTCTATAAGGGTAATACAGCTGTCTGACAAGAAAATCATCTGCAATATTATTTTTTACCTCAATTAATGATAATGTAGAAACACCCTCATATGCTACATCAATCTCAATTTGCGAATTTTGCACATAAATTGGCATTTGTTTTTTAGTTAATACATTATTTATTTTAAATGAAAAGCTATTAGAACTCATTCGCCCATTTACCGTTGGAATAAGCTCTTCATCGTCGTCTATAAAATTAGCCAATATTCCAGACAAAAATGCACTATTGACTGCAGCTGTTTCACTTGTAATATTATTTGGGTCTATGCTTTCAATGTGCTCTGGAAATTGGATATAGATAGTTTCAACACCGTGCATATCTGTCGGAAAATCTTGATACGTTTCGAATGGTGCAATAACGTAGCTACCACGAGTAATAGGTAAAATTGATAAATGATATTTTTGAAATAATCTTGGTAAATTTGCTCTATTATCAAATTTTGCCATTAAGCGAGCCTCTCGCCCACTTATACCTTTTATTGCAGTAGCCGTTATTTCAAACTGTCCATTCTGTTGAACTTTCTCAATTATGTCGTATTTATCAAAAATTTGCTGCCATGCAATATCATTTTTACTTAATTTACTCATAGTTTTTTATTAAAACCTCATCAATTTCGCCTCTTAAAGAAGCATTGGAGTTTATTGACCTTCTGGCGTGAACTATCTCAATAGTATAACTTTTATATAAATCTTTTATAAACTCAGTGGCTGAATTAGATAAAATAAACTTTATCCCTTGTAAAGTTAATCGGTCACATAATAGTTTTAGTCTAATTTGTTCATTTTTACCAAATCCACTTGATGTATATCCAGTAAAATTTGAAGACGTTGATATAGGATCATACGGTGGGTCAAAGTAAACAAAAGAGTTTCTTCTAATACCATCTAAAGCAGCTTCAAAATCTCCGACTCTAAATTCTATATTAACAGCACTCAAATAATTACTAACTGCTCTTAAAGTAACTTCGTTAACAATATTAGGATTTTTGTAGTTACCAAATGGAGAATTAAATTCACCAGAACTATTAACTCTAAATAGACCATTAAAGCACGTCTTATTCAAATATAACATCCGTGAAGCTTTTTCAATATTTGTCAACTGATGATAGAATAGTGGTGCTCGATCCAACAGTCTCAAATTATAATAATAATCTGCGTCATTTTTATGTTTTTTAAGATCTTCAATTAACTCTTCAACGTAATCTTTAACAACTGCATATGCATTCATTAGCTCAACATTAGAATCATTAATAACTACTTTATTAGGTTGCAATTCAAATAACACCGCTCCACCGCCAACAAATGGCTCATAGTAAGTATACCCACTCATTTTTGGGAGATGCTTTATTATTTCAGGCAATAACTGCCTTTTACCACCTACCCACTTAAAGATTGGTGATACTAATTTATTTTTCTTCATTTATTTACTTATCAATTAGACTGTTATCTAATAATGTATTTAATACAATATGTTACCCAACAACTACATTATACTTAAGCCATCTTGATGAATTAACTTGTTTGAGTTTAAGATATCATAGACTGAACGTTTGAGCTGTTTTTCTGCTACTTGTAATGGCAATACAAATCTAATCTCATCTTGACTAACTTGTTCTTCAAGAACCTCCCAATTAATTTCTATTTTTTCATTTAAAATAAGATCTGCAAATATATAACTTTCATCTAAATCTACTTGGTCACAAAATGAAGTTATTTCATCTTGCATATCTTCAGTAAAAAGCTGAATGTTTTTACTTTCTTTTAAGCATTCTAGAGCTTCATCAATATATATGTGTGATTGCATAGATTTCTCCAATTACCAAAAATTAATAACAAAGCAATATTCTACCACAGCCTGAATCACCATTCTAAACAATTGGTTATACTAATATAGTTTTCAGAACTCAACAACCAATTATCTACCATACAGTATTTATACGCTGATTTTTATTTATATATACGATTAGAGAAATTCGTTAAAAACCCTAGTCTCTTAGAAAAAACTCCAATAATGGATCAGTAATTGTATAGATACCTCGGCTCTCTTTCCGAATATATCCACCGACTTCTAATACGCGTAACGTACTGTATACTTGCTGTTCTTTTAGCTGCAATTCTTTATATGGGCTGAGTTTCAGTGATAGGATACGCATAACATCCAAAGCATTTACTCGTTCTTTAATTTTCAAAATTTGCAGCTCTAAATAAGCTTCCTCTTGTGGAATTAGTACTGTTCTTATGTATTGATAAAAACTATTTACATCTTGAGATATTTCTGGGTTAGATATAAAATGCTCTAATACTAAAGAGGTATAATAGGGATGCCCATTTAATAAATCCAACATTTCATAAATAACTTCTGGGTTAATCGATGGATAAGTCTCGGCAATATAACTAAACACGTCAGACTTGGTTAGCTCTTTTAAATAAATCAGCTCTCCAAACCGATAAAAAGCACCTGACTTATCTAGAAAAATCTTATTCATCAGTGTTTCTTGGCTACCCGCAAATAAATAGTTAACCTCTTCATGATGCTGTAACACTGACCTAAATACTTTGACTGCCCGTTCGGAAAAATAGTCTATCTCTCCAAATTCATCATAGAACACAACGACCTTTTTGTTCCTTTTTTTGGCAATTTTTTCAGGTAATTCCAGTGCTTCCTCAAGCAATCTCCATTCATCTTCGCCACTACCATCTTTAAACAATTGAATAACTGGCTCTAATTCTAAATCCTTATAATTGAGTTTCAAATTTATTGAAAAATCTACTTGGCGCCATAATTGACGAATTTTGCCACTAATTCCCAAGGCATTTAAACATTTATTTATAATTCCTTCAGCTATACTCTTTATGCTACCGCCAGAATAAAACATCAAGTCAATATGAATGATTAGATAATTAGGGTCCTGTTTAATTTCTTCTAGAGTTTTCTTAGCTAATGCTGTTTTACCAAATCTGCGAGGAGCAATCAAAATATAGTCTTTGCCTCGTTTTAATCCATGGGTAAGGTTTTTTAATTCATCTTTCCTGTTGATAAAATGACCTTTTGACATATTAATCACTCCAATATATTTACAACTAAACATAATTTATATAGTATTATATCGCATATAAAGATAGTTATAAATGAATTTTGTTTATTTTGATAGATCAGCACTTCATAACCTAAGAAACAATCTGGATTAAATTCATAACCATTTGAGTAATAAAACCTCACTAAATCACTAGTTTAAATCTTTGGTTGTCACCGATATAATCCAACAAATGTAAACTATCATCGTTAATTCTCCCAATCACATTAACCCGTTCATCGGCAGCCAAGTCGCGTTTACAAATTTGTAGTTCTCCACTATAGCGCCCATAGGCAATATTATCAATGGTAATGCTTCCTTTATTGCGCACCACACAGTTTTCTGCCAGCACTTCACGACGAATAACATTATTTTCCAGAAGCATCAGGCGGCTTTCCTGCGAACGGATAATATCTGCAGCAGCATCAGGACGATTGGTGTGAATCTGCTGAAATAATTCACTATAAATTGGATTTGGCAGATAGTCAGCTACGTCCAATTCAATGATATCTGGCGTAAGTTTTCCGAGGCGCTGTAAAGCTGGTAAATCTGCCTGTGCATCACCAATAAATACATGGTCAATACCAGCAGCTAAAAGTATCTGCGCACTGACTTGTGGTGCAAAACTACGTGTAAACTCTAGTGTTGGCAAACCTTCATAAAGCGGTCCACGTCGTCCAGTTGCCAAGCCAATAAACCCACTTACCGGGACATTATAATGATGAAAAATTTGGTTTTTACGCTGGAGTGATTCGAGAGATATCCCGGTATTTTGTCGTGGATAGTAGTTATGACACGCCGAGATATTTTTGGCATTAGCTCCGGCACTCATGATTTGTTGCATAAATTCTGCGCTCATGGTACTAGCATTGAGTTCAATTAATAAACCAGCATCATTATTGGTATAGCTTGCAATTAATTCAGGTGCAAAACCGTAATCCAAACGGATACCAGCCAAGCCTATTTTTTTAAATGCCGCTAAATCATGTGCTTCAACTTGCAAATATTGATAGGCATTAGGTGAAATATCGGCAATTACTGCCATATCTAGCCCAGTTGCCAGGTCTAATATTTGCTTAAATTCGGAGATTAGCTGTGAATAATTAGCTTCAGGAATATGCAATGAAGTAAATACACGGCTAAATCCAGCTTGTGCTGCTTGCGTTAGATATTCCAGATTATCTTCCAAACTCCAATCAAGCCCCAAAAATACTGAAATACCTTTAGCCATATGTCATTGCCTCACAAATATTAATTTTCAGGAAATTGATCGAGATATACTAGTCTAAATTTGGATCGTGTACTGTCATAAAAAGACATTAAATCAGCTTGTTCAGGATATTGTGCTAATAGCGGTAAAAGCACTGAGCCACCAATAACATAGCGTGTATCATTGGCGCTAGTTTTCATGCCC
>Ga0214919_10009460_pt1 | contig 12560 bp, 7 predicted proteins | sample LL1503_MetaG_FD_177994 | JGI IMG/M metagenome (GOLD analysis project Ga0214919, IMG submission 177994) | Freshwater microbial communities from Lake Lanier, Atlanta, Georgia, United States - LL-1503 | ecosystem: Environmental > Aquatic > Freshwater > Lake | place: USA: Georgia | collected 2015-03-15
GACCATAATTGCATGGCTGTGGGCCCGCACCGTTAAAAGTCCCAATCCTGCTTTTGCTAATGTTGATGTGCCACTGGCATCAACTTTCATGCTCTCCACCAAGGCTGGAAAGGAAGCCTATGTGGAACCTGTGATCGAAAATGGAAATTACCGTTTCACAGTGAAAGTTGGCAAACCCAAGGATGCTGAACGTTCCAAACGTGGGACAAAGCTCGCGCGTGGAGCTAACTTCGAATGTTTGATGTCCAGTATACCGATGGCAGGCGATTATATTAAGGGAGAGGGCAAGTCTGGTCGGATCGGAGCGCGACTTATGGCTGTAGTCGCAGAGGGAGCGCGAGGACGAGTTTATCTCTGCCCGACGTCTGATCAAGAAGCGGCGGCCAGCAAGGCAAAGCCGCAATGGTTCCCCGAACAATCGTTGCCCGACGATCCGCGTAATTTCTGGACAGTGCATTATGGGCTCACAACGTACGGCCACCTATTCACCCCGCGCCAACTTGTTGCTCTAACAACATTCTCTGACCTCGTCGGCGAGGCCATGAAGCAGATTCGTCGCGATGCCCTCAAAGCAGGTCTTCCCGATGACTCGACGCCATTGAGAGATGGTGGCAACGGGGTGACAGCATATGCGGAGGCAGTTGGTGTTTATCTAGCGTTTGCACTTAGCAAGCAGGCAGATCTGGGAAATAGCTTATGCGGGTGGGAACCAATTGCCCAATGTCCTCGGCATCTGTTTGGTCGACAAGCCATTCCCATGATTTGGGACTTTGCAGAAGGAAACCCACTTGGTGACAGTTCTGGTTCTTGGACAGTGTTTTTAGATGGAATTGTAAAGGCATTTTCGAAAGCTTTTGAAGATACCACCGCTGACGCAAAAGGACATGCACACCAATCTGATGCGAGCGTTCAAAAAATCTCAACTGACAAAGTGATTTCAACTGATCCACCATACTACGACAATATTGCCTATGCTGATTTGTCGGACTTCTTCTACGTGTGGATACGACGCACACTTCGTGATCTATTTCCGGAACTTTTTGCTACGCTTGCAGTACCAAAAGCGGAAGAACTTGTCGCAACACCATATCGTCATGGAAGTCGGGAGAATGCGGAGACGTTCTTCCTCACTGGCATGACAAAGGCAATGCATTGCCTTGCGTCGAGTGCCAACCCAGTCTTCCCCGTAACAATTTATTATGCGTTCAAACAGTCTGAGAACGAGACTAATAGCGGTGTCGCCAGCACTGGATGGGAGACGTTCATCGATGCAGTCATTCGCTCGGGTTTTAGTATTAGTGGGACTTGGCCGATGCGAACGGAGAATAAAAGTCGAATGATTAGTCAAGGCACAAATGCTCTCGCGTCTAGTATTGTTCTCGTTTGTAGAAAGAGAGAAGTGGCTGCCACCGCTATTACTCGCCGCGAATTTGTCTCTGCACTCAAGACCGAACTTCCTAAAGCACTACGAAACTTGCAAGAAGGTAACATCGCTCCTGTTGATTTAGCCCAGGCCTCCATCGGACCCGGCATGGCCATTTATACCAGGTATACAAAAGTGATAGATGCCGAGGGGAAAGCAATGACAGTGCGAGGTGCACTTACTCTCATTAATCAAGTCCTTGATGAAACGCTTTCAGAGCAAGAGGGTGAGTTCGATGGTGACAGTCGCTTTGCACTCGCTTGGTTCGAACAGAACGGATTTATCGATGGCGAGTTCGGGTTAGCTGACCAGCTGGCTCGTGCAAAAAATACAAGCGTCCAGGGCTTAGTTGAATCAGGTATCCTCAAGTCCAGTCGCGGGAAAGTCCGACTACTGAAATCGGAAGAGTTATCTAAGGATTGGGACCCGTCTTCTGACCCACGATTATCCATATGGGAAATTGTCCATCAGTTGATCCGAGTGATGAATAAAGATGGCGAAATTGCAGCTTCCGAAATCGTCCGATTTCTCGGTTCCAAAGCAGATTCAGCACGCGATCTTGCCTACAGGCTTTACAGCATTTGCGAACGTAAAAAGCGAGCTACCGAGGCTATTGCTTACAATGCTTTGGTTCAAAGTTGGCCAGAAATTGTTCGCTTAAGCCAAAGTCCAGTGGATCAGAATGCAACGAAAACAGCAAAAAGCCTTTTTAAAGACAACGAAGAGGACGAATAAATGGCCATCACCAATCGAGACCGCGTCGGCAAAGGACTGGATCTGTTAAAAACTGGGCTTGCACCGTTTGTTGAACGCGAATTCGTACATTTATTCGGCGAAAAGGCCATCGCGGAAATATCAAGATATTTTCCCGACGATCGAGTTCTATCTAAGAAGGCTGTCGCGGAATGGGATGTCTCACCATTAACCAAACTGATGTGGGACTCTTGGAACGACGTATTCAAGAGAACACTTGGGCACGCTGAACGAAGCCTTCTGAGCGAACTTCGGGAGCATCGCAATCGTTGGGCTCACCAAGAAAATTTCTCCAGCGATGATGCTGACCGCGCTCTAGATTCTATGGAGCGATTGCTGGCCGCAATTTCGTCGCCCCAATCTGACGAAGTTAGGAAAATTAAACTAGAATTGCGTCGGCTTACCTTTGACGAGTTGGCCCGTAATGAAAAAAGAAAATCTGCCAGTACACCTCTTGAAAGCACCGTAACTGGCCAACTCAGGCCTTGGAGAGAAGTTGTTACCCCTCATCGCGATGTAGCGAGCGGGCGTTATCAGCAAGCGGAGTTTGCCGCAGATCTTTGGCAAGTGCACATTGGCGAAGGAGCAGATGAATACCGGAACCCAACCGAGTTTTTTCGTCGAACATACTTAACTGACAGTTTGAAGACAATGCTCACTGACGCCGTGCTGAGATTAACAGGAAAAGGTGGCAATCCCGTTGTTCAGCTACAAACAAACTTCGGCGGTGGTAAAACGCATTCGATGTTGGCGCTATACCATATGTTTTCTGGCACCAAGATCACTGACCTGCCTGGTATTGAGCCGATCATCGATGAAACCGGAGTAAAGACGTTACCGAAGGCAAGACCTGTCGTGCTTGTCGGAAATAAAATTTCTCCAGGTAACCCTTCCGTCAAACCTGATGGAACAGTGGTTAGAACTCTTTGGGGAGAACTTGCATGGCAATTAGGCGGCAAGAAGGCATTTGAACGAATAAGATCAGATGATGAAAAAGCAACGAGCCCCGGAGATGTACTGAGGGAACTATTTGTAGAGTACGGACCCTGCCTTATATTGATTGATGAATGGGTTGCATATGCACGGCAATTGCACGACCAAAGTGACTTGCCAGCTGGGGGATTTGAAACCCAATTTTCCTTCGCGCAAGCACTCACTGAATCAGCTAAATTGGCCAAAAACTGCCTGTTGGTGATCAGTTTGCCGGCATCCGACACAGCAACCACGCATACGCAAGGTGACGATGTCGAGGTCGGCGGCCAAAGAGGTCGGGAAGCGCTTGATAGGCTGCGAAATGTAGTCGGTCGCTTGGAGACATCATGGCGACCTGCAAGTGCAGAGGAAGGTTTTGAAATTGTAAGACGACGCTTATTTGAGCCTCTGTCTGACCCGAAACAATTCACAGACCGCGACGTGGTCTGCCGTGCCTTCGCGGAGATGTATCGCGCTCAGGCCCAGGAGTTCCCGCCAGAATGTCGTGACGCAGATTACGAAAGACGACTAAAGGCAGCATACCCGATCCACCCAGAGTTGTTTGATCGGCTCTACAACGATTGGTCTACTTTGGTAAAGTTCCAGCGCACCCGGGGTGTCTTGCGCCTCATGGCTGCTGTGATCTACAGCCTTTGGGAAAAGGGCGACAAAAATGCACTCATCATGCCTGCCAATGTGTCTATAGATGATCCAAGAGTTCAATATGAACTCACGCGCTATTTATCCGACAATTGGACCCCCATTATTGAAAAAGATGTTGATGGCGCAAACTCCCTGCCGCTTCGTATCGATAACGAGGTTCCTAACCTTGGGAAATACTCCGCAACACGTCGTATCGCCCGCACTATTTACTTGGGTTCGGCGCCTTTAAAATCTGCAGCGCAAAGAGGTTTAGAGGATCGCAGAGTCAAGTTGGGATGCGTTATGCCGGGTGAACCAACAGCCGTTTTTGGCGACGCACTGAGGCGCGTATCTGGAGTCGCAACCTATCTTTATCAGGATGGTCCGAGGTACTGGTATTCAACTCAACCAACAGTCACAAAACTCGCAGATGACCGAGCTGAACAGCTACGTCGTGATCCAGATAAAGTCACCGTGGAAATCGAACGCCGTTTACGAGAGAACCTAAAGCAACTGGGCGATTTCAGTCGCGTCCACGCTATGCCACTGTCAGGCTCTGATATACCTGATGACATGGACGCAAGGCTAGTTGTGCTACGAACCGATTATCCATATAGCCGTGAGTCCGGAAACGCAGCGGAAATCGCTGCAAAAGCAATACTAGAATCCCGAGGTAATTCACCTAGAATTTATAAAAATACATTGGTTTTCTTGGCTGTCGACAAAACCAGACAGCCGGACCTTGAGGAATCCATCCGAAAGTACCTGGCTTGGGAATCCATTTTGAATGAGAAAGTCCAACTAAACCTAGACCCTCAGCAGGTAAAGCAAGCAGAAACCCAATGTTCTGCGGCCGATTCGACAGTTACAGTTAGACTGCCTGAGACTTTCAACTGGCTTCTTGTGCCTATCCAATCTTCTCCTCAAAAGCCGGAAATGACTTGGCAGGCGCTAAAGCTCACGGGAAATGATCCACTCGCTTTGCGCGCCAGTAAGAAGCTCAGGGCAGACGACCTACTTGCGGTCGCGCTGGCATCATCAAGATTACGAATGGAGATGGATAGAGTTCCACTATGGCGTGGCAACCATGTCGCGATCAAACAGATCATGGAAGACTTTGCTCGCTATTTATATTTACCCCGCGTTAAAAGTTCCGCAGTCATCAAGTCCTGCATTGAGACGGGTACATCACTCGTGACGTGGGACACAGACGCTTTCGGATACGCCGAAAGCTTTGATGAGACTGCAGGACGCTACCGAGGCTTGATTTATGGCCGCACCGTAAACCTGAATAATGCGGAGAACGCTGGATTACTCGTCAAGCCAGATGTAGTGATGAATCAGGTCAAGTCAGAAGTTAGCCCGGAAGCGGCTTTAGCTGCTGAAATTGCAAGCGCGAATTCCGCAGCTAGCGCCTCTACTGGATTTAAGGGTGGTGGGTCCCTAAATGTTGCAACCTCAGTAATTCCTGGTAATGCCCGCGCGCCTAAAAGATTTTACTGTAGCGCTACTTTAGACTCGACACGTCTTGGTCGCGACGCGAGTCGCATAGCCGAGGAAATCGTTTCGCAGTTTGCTGGTTTATCCGGCGCTAATATAAACGTCACGCTTGAGGTTGAAATTGCAATTCCCTCTGGCGCACCAGAAAGCGTCGTCAGAGCCGTAACGGAAAATTGTAGGACACTTGGAGTTCAACGCCATGGATTTGAGTCGGATTAATTTTAGCCTACTTTAAAATTGCTACGGAAAAATAGCCTTTCAGGGACACAAATTATCAAACTAACGAAAAAATAATGCACAGGTTTCGAATCTCAACCATCAAGCCACCGACAAATAAGAGCGAGAGAAATTTCTACTATTCTGTGGAATTCCATAAGGACTTCCAGAAAGTAGAACTTATAAAAAACGGAATGCAATGGAGTGAAATTGACGAGGTCATATCACATCATGACATTGAATTTATCTGCCTATCCCAAAAAAAGTCACGAGGCAGGCATAAATACTTAGTTAAGATCCCTACTGCAGGCAGGAGCTTGCCCTGCATCGACTATTGGAAACTGACGCACTTTGATCGCATTCTGGTCATAGACACAAACACGCAAATTTGTGGAGATAGCCTACAATCTGCGACGGGTTTCGTCGAATTGACAAAAGATGGTGATGAATTCAAGGTCACTCACCCACGCACAATCAAGTTTGACCCTCTTTCAAAAATTCGACTCAATTATCCGACACCAAAAGTAGACAAAAGCTTCTTAAGCAAAATTGCGCCACTTGCTGAAAAGGTGGCAATTATCGATTTGTATAGTCAGATCAAAAACAATCTTGACGAGTTCCTCCTGATTGTCACAGATTGCAACCTTGGCGATCTAGCATCATGGAACGAGCGTTCCAAAGAAATCATGACTTCTGCACCTGCGTTGCCATCAAAAGCATACCTCGGATATGCTTCAGCAGACCGACGTAATGCACATGTATTGTGCACAATAATGCATCAGGTTAATGCAGCAGCAAACTTGTCACTTAAATAGATGAACTTGAAACCAGGTAGCACACGAACGCGATGGAAAATAATCTGAACCGCTTGACGCTTTGAAAAGTAAACTGAAGCATTCTCTGACCTTAATCCGGCAGAACCGGATTAAAGATAGAAACAACATTCTCGGCGCCGGAAATCGGATATTTCCCAGATCACATAACCCAGCAGCCAATAAACTACTTTATTGACAGCGGAATAGGCACCAGCCCACGCACCAAGGCCTTCTTTGCAACCTTCTTCATATTCTCAATTCGCCCAACTGACAAACCAGCCCCGAGTGCCAAGATGAGCACGCCCTTTAAAAGCCTCGGATAGATGTCTCCCACCTGTCTAATCATAGATCACCTCCATTAGATTGATTACCCCCATCTGACAACCATGCCGAATTCCGCCAGAACGAAAAACGACACGGTTGCGACACGAATTTGATGCCTCTCTACCCTATTCGATACCAAAGAAGGGGCGCACGATGTGCTGGATGGTTAATCTAACTACCTGTAATTACTTGCTGATACTTCTAGATACCAAACCTAGATTACATATACCGGCATGGGCGGCATGGGCGGGATGATGTAATAAGATGCTGATTTTAAAGGCTTAAGCCGTTAAAATCAGCTCTATTTTCCGCTAGTTCGACATTTTTTTAAGCCCTGATCGGAAGTAATTTCGATCAGGGCTTTGTTATTACTGTGAAATATCTGTCATGCCATCGCGACAAAGATTATTTTAGGTGTCTTTTATTGAAATTTAATCTATAAATTAGTACAATTATAATCTAGAGAATGGTTTTGATTTTTCTCGTTTTCAACTTCATTTATAGAGTTTATACCAATAAATGAGCACAAAAATAAACAAACTCCTCTCGAAGTGGGCCAAAGGAGCAGTCGGGACCAGCTCATGGATGGAAGCGAGCGGCATCGGTCCAGACCTCCGCAAAGCTTACAAAGAGAGCGGATGGATCAAGGCAATCGCAAGTGGCGCCTATACAAGATTTGACGATTCGGCTGAGTGGCAAGGCGCGTTATATGCAATGCAAACCCAGCTACATCTACCAATTCACGCAGCTGCATTGACAGCAATCGAATTAAAAGGTCGCGCGCATTTCATTCCTCAAGCCGACAAGCACCGGGTCTATCTCTTCGCCAGGCGAGATACCACCATTCCAAAATGGAAAAATGCTTTACCAGACGCTGAGAGACTTCACGTCACTAAAACGGAAATCTTTGCCAACGTGGACGATGCAGGGCTATCGAAGTTCAACTGCGGTGATTTTTCTATCACTATCTCAGCACTGGAACGAGCCATGATGGAATTTCTCCACCTAGTTCCTAAAGTTCACTCTACAGACCATGCCAGAAAGATCATGGAGTCGCTGACAACGCTAAGACCCCATGTGGTGCAGGAGCTGCTAGAGAAATGCAATTCGGTAAAAATCAAACGCCTCTTTCTTGCTCTCGCTGAAGAGGCGGATCACCGCTGGTTTGTTCAAATCGATAAAGAAAAATTGGACCTTGGTTCAGGCAAGCGAACCATCGACCCAGGTGGCACGTTCAACTCGACATACCTGATAACCATCGCTGCTCGGGAGCTCGCCTAATGAACAAGAGCTTCCTTGAGCAAGTTCGATTGATGCTCCAGTGCTTGCCCATCGTCATGGAAAACGAGGCATTTGCCCTCAAAGGCGGCACAGCTATCAACTTTTTTGTGCGCGATATGCCGAGGCTATCTGTTGATATCGACTTAACCTACTTGTCGATAGCGCCCCGAGAAGTTTCGCTTAAGGCCATATCTGATGCCCTTGACCGCTCTGGAACGGCCATACGAGGGCTACCCGCTACCGTCGAAAAAATAAGGCCTGCAGGCTCCAAGCACATTCACAAGTTGCTTGTGAGAACTCCAAAGGCTCAAGTTAAAATCGAACCCAACACCATCATTCGCGGCACCGTTTTCCCGCCTAAAGACTTAGAGCTCGTCTCAAAGGCGCAAGAGGCATTTGAAGTATCGCTCAAAGTTTCGTGCCTCGACGAAGATGAGCTATATGCAGGAAAAATTTGTGCCGCACTCGACCGTCAGCATCCGCGGGATCTGTTCGATATGCGAGATTTTTTCTCATTCCGCAAACTGACCGAACGCTTGGGTCAAGCTCTCGTGATCTATATCGCGTCATCGCCTCGCCCGATGCACGAACTCCTTTCGCCAAATCCCCAAGACGTCAGCAAAATATTTTCCTCAGAATTTCAAGGAATGACCACAACGGCCGTAACCCTTGATGAACTTTTAGAAGCTCGCACGACATTGTTTGCAACCGTCATCAATTGTTTGCCAGCAAAAGGCAAGGAATTCTTGCTCACTCTAAAAGCAGGAGCACCCAAGTGGGAACTACTTGATTACGTCGATGCTAAGTCGCTTCCAGCGATAGGATGGAAGCTTCAAAATCTAGAAAAGCTCGACAAAGCCAAGCGCAGCAGCCAACTCTCCAAACTAGAACGCGCCCTCAAGTAGCGCTTTCCAAATCTGCTAGCTGCCCACAATTTCAACCGGAGTCCGGAGTTTTTAAGGGTAGACTCCGGGCAAATCCTCTCTATCTGCCTTTCAGTACTGGCAAGGAACGACTTCGAATAAAGCGAAACCTGTCGGAGCACCAGGGCGCGCAAACTCAAAGTAATCTCTTGGGTTTCGTTCGAGCGCGTGCCCACTTAAATGGGGCGTTTATGCCCGGTTTGACGTGGCCTGCTCCAATCGCTAGACTTGCAGTTAAATGAAGCCCGTCCTGCAGGATGTTCAATGCCGCGAATGATTCAAAATCGTTTATTTTTATTTCTAATGCCGTTATTTGCGACACTCATGCCGTACATCGCATTCGCGCATGGGATCAGCGACGAAGGCGAAAAATCGAGCCTAGGCGTTTATGAGCTAAAGATTCCCGGTCCGGGCACGCAATTCAACGACCCGTCTTGCAAAGCCGAAGCAACCACTATCGCCGAAAACTTTGCCAAGGCCTCGGGCGCAGTGATCGTCGAGGTTGATTGCCAGTCGGGCTCCGCAAATGTGCACAAGGCGATCATCCATTATGTTGCCAGTGCTCGCGTGAGCATTTACGACGCCAATCGCGACATCGTTCCGACCGTGAGTCCGTCTTATGCCAAGATGGAAGATTGCGTTCAGGGGCTCGCAGCCGAGGTTCCTGTTTTTCGTCAGCACACCGGCCTGGATCCTTTTGCCTCGTGGTGTTACGTCGCTCATCGCTCCTCCTATGGTTTACGTGACACTTATCTCAGTGCGATTTACGCGGTAAATCCCGGATCGGAAATCGCAAATGCCAAGCACCTGACCTACGCCACAATTTCCAACCCTTCAGTTGCGCCAGCAGCGCTTGCGAATGTCGCTCGTGAAATGGCTGAACGTGCTGGAGTTGACGTGGTCTGGAGTGACGCATCCCTTGGGATGGGACTCTGGCATGCTGCGGTCGCTTATTACAGCGAGAATGAAATCACCCTGTCAGCGGACACATTGGGTCACTTGCCGACCATCGACGCCTGCAATGCGAAGGCAGCGAGCCTGAACGCCGCGTGGACCGCCTCTGAATCAACCGACACGCATTTCTTCTGCATGGACGCGCATTATGGTGTCCCACAACTTGGTTTGATGTGGCGATCCACACCGGATCAGAAGGACAAGGAATTTACGATCACGCGGTTTAACAAGGACTATCTGAACCAGGACGCTTGTGAGGCCGCAGGTTCTGAAATGGTGAATCGCCTGACGCAATACGGTCAGGTTGTCCTGGCCTCCATCTGCGTGCATGAAAAATACCCAAAGGCCGGCGAGCCGCTGCCACCATTACAGCTGACCATCATCACCAAGTAAGACAACAGTCCCGAGAGACGCGTCTGACATCAAATGCTAAATTTCGAACATGTCAACAGCAAGGCACACGGCTGTTTCCTCTTTAGACGGTGCGACGAGATTTCTGGTCTCCCGGATGAAATTCGCAACAAGTTCTTTCAGACCGCTAACGTCTTTTTCCGAAAGCCCGTAAAGGGCCGTGTAGTGATAATTTGAACCTTCAGCTCGGTCTTGTAGTCTCTGATTTGCAATGTTTCGCCATACGTTATGATGACTAACAATCAGCCCAGAAGATCGGGAATGCACGTCATGTGCAATTGTTTTAACTGTCTCACCTTCGAAAGCTAGAAGGCCCATAGCATGCAAATCATTAGCAGCCCTGGCTAAAATGTCTCGAGAAATATTCAAACGTGCAGCCAGCGCTGAGATTGTTTGAAACTTGGGAATTGCTGCCAGCGTGTGGATGGCTGGATAAAACCAAGTGGCATAGTACTTTGCTTGCTCTTCTCCTGAGAGTTTTCTTTGTGTGGTAAGACGCTCGCTAAGTTGCTCTTTTCGTCCTGAAAGATTTTTAAGCTTCTTCTCCCAGTACATCCGGTAATGACTAGTGGCTGCCCGGTCGAGATGCACGAGACCAGTCACGTACTCAAGCCCGTCTTCATCCAGGCCCCAGGTACTCGCCACGGCGTATGCTTGCTCCGCGCTCAGTTGCGAGGTGCCAGCCAGCACTTGCGAAAGGTAAGAGCTTTGGCACTTGGCTGCTTCAGCCATTCGACCGTGGGCTCCGCGACCTTCCAGTTGTATGCGGCCTTTAAGTAACTGCCTGTAATCTTTGTATTTATATATATCCAAGGCCGCGTTTAGCTCCAAAAAATCGGTAACATTTACTAACAAAAGTATGTCATTTTTAATAAAAAAAATCTAGCGAATGCCCTCAAGATTGCTTAAATAATCAGCACCCGGGTTCATGGAATTAAAATAAAGTTGAAAGAATCTATTTAATAAAGCATTAATAAACAGAGGTTATTTTATGAAATCAATTAAAATTTTGTTTTGTATCACCTTAATGACCGCCTGCAGTGTGAAGGGTCGGGTTGGCCTGCCGCCAGACGATGAATATGACACCCCTTACGGTGACGGTTCACCGGTCATTGGTGAGCCCGCAGCTTCGCCCAATAAACCCGCGGGCACGATCACGAGCTCCGGTGGGTATGTTTACGGATACCAACAAAATCCATGGTTCCTCGGCAACGTAAAGTCCGTCAACTATTGCATCGATATGGACGAGGCGAACTTCGGTCCAAAGCGCGAGGAGGCAAACGCGTCGATTCAGCGTGCTGTGGGACTTTGGAAGATCGCATTTTCTGCACCGGGCATTTATCCGACGCTGGAAGTGGAACCTGCTGACGCGCTGAAGATCGGCCAGCAGGATTTCAATCTTGTTTCGTGTGAATCTGGAACGGTCGATATCCGTTTTCAATTCGGCAAGCTGACGGACAGCCAGCGCGCCACTTTGGTCAAGCCAACCAAGTACGTCGCATCTGCCGTCCAGACTGAATATGACGAGGATCAATTACGTGGCAAAGGCTTCATTTATGTCGCCGCTGAAAAAGGCTCTCTCCGCCCAGAAGCAGACGATCTGGCGGAGGACTTTCTTTCCCACCATGACCACGTCGTATTGGACATGACCCTGGTGCACGAACTCGGGCACGTGTTCGGTGTACCCCACCAAATGGGCACCGCGTTTCCGATGGGCGAAAGTTTTTGTGAACAGCTTGTGACAAGCAAAATACGCTCGCTACTTGACTTGTTTATTATCCTTGATCCAGAAAAGGCTTCTTATGTTGGTTATTCAAACTACCGCGAGCTTCTTCAGATCCAGATGCGAGACTTGTTCCGCGTCAATGGTTCTGGTCAAGTCAGCTTGAGCGAAAGCGAGTTGCGGGTAGTATTGGGAATCAATCTGGATTTATCGAAAGAAAGTGAAGCGATCTTGACGGCGACACCGGGGTCCTCCCTAAGCATGGTCAGTTGGTTTGATAATCCTCCGACCAATCCGACAAAGCACACAAAAGTCAGGGAATTGGTAAAATTCAAGGAAACATCCACTGGGATGCATTCGAGCGAGGCGATTTTCATGCGCCTGCCGAAGGGCCAGAAAGTCCTACGGTTCAAGGACCCTGACGACTTCGGGACTGGGTTGCCAGGCACGAGCAATGGTTCATTTATCGAACTTCCGCTTTTACAAACGGTGCAACACGAGATGCGCGGAGAGATGACGGTACTCGATACGGGGAAAGTGATTCCAGTTTCACTCAAAACCCGCCCTATCTGGTTAGGCGGTGGAATACACGATTCGCTCCAGGTCCAGTTGGTCATCGACGG
>Ga0214919_10009461_pt1 | contig 12558 bp, 9 predicted proteins | sample LL1503_MetaG_FD_177994 | JGI IMG/M metagenome (GOLD analysis project Ga0214919, IMG submission 177994) | Freshwater microbial communities from Lake Lanier, Atlanta, Georgia, United States - LL-1503 | ecosystem: Environmental > Aquatic > Freshwater > Lake | place: USA: Georgia | collected 2015-03-15
GAGGCCTTTGTAATTCCACCCGGTAAATGCGCGGGCCGCTTCTTGAATGTCTTTCTCCGTGTAGTTACCCACGCCCATGGTGAACAGCTCCATGATCTCGCGTGCAAAGTTCTCATTAGGCGCGCCCTTGACGTTCACACCTGCATCAAGAGACGCCAACATCGCGGGGTCCTGCGACACCGCGATGAGCAGGTCACGGAAGTTACCGCTCGCCTTTGCGCGCAACAGTTCGTTCTGTTGCAACATCTTGCGGTAGTCCTGGACCTTTTCATCACCCGTAGCGAAATGGCCATGCCAGAAAAGCGCCATTTTTTCTTCTAGCGGTCGCTGGGTCAGCACCATGCGCTTGGCCCACCAATAAGCGACACGCTCTGTTTCCAATTTGGTCACGCGCTTCCAATACAAATAGCGATCGGCAACCTGTTGCAGCTTTCGGTTGCCCGCAGGCTTGGCCTTGACACCGAGTGCCTCGCCGCTTGCCTTTGCCAAGTCGGTTGCAGCGGGCCGTGACGGCGCGAACGGATCAAGACCCGCGTCAAACGCGCCGGAATCTTCAAAGGGCGGCAGGGGATTTTGAATCGCGCGGTAGTACACCAATGAGCGCACGGCTTGGCTGGGAGACATGGCGGCCAGTCGCACAACCTCGGATGGCGTGCCGCCGAAGCCAGCGCGCTCAAGTAAATGCGCAGCGCGATCGCGACTCCATTCGGACGCGGGTATCGGTTCAAGACTGTCTTGCCATTGGGCAGGGGCCGCATTCACCACCAGGCTCGTAGCAGCGATCAGTGCTGTCAGCACGAATTTTGAGAGTATTTTCATCTGGAGGGCGACTACTTATGGTCGTGCAATACAGGTACCCGCTTCATGTGCGGTAAACACAAACGAGCTTAACGCTTATTCAAGCCCCAGGCCAGATCAATTCAGCGTGGCAATCCATCAAACCATGATTTTTTTTAAACACAAGCAGCCAATATTTTGATTGAAATACCTTGGGCATGTGCTGGCAACTGAACTTTCGGTCCGTGCAATAAAGCGTATCGCTATAGGCGCTTTTAACTCCCTTTTCTTTCGACGCCGTCGAGCGTAAACGTTTCATTGTTGAGTCCATTCGGTATTTTTCTTGAGGTAGCTGCTAGGCAGATATTGACACCGTCAAGTACCGGTGCGAACGTTGTGCGCCTCCCAACAGTAGCGCCTCATTGGACTTCGCCATAGCCGACCTTCGGTAATGACCGCAACTAGCCCAAAGCGGGCACTTCAAATTTTGTAGCTTATATAAGCAATCGCGTGGCGCTTGCCGACAAATAAAAAAGGCCTAATGAAGGCAATAGACCAGGGCAGACCTTGAAGCGTTTTGAACCTATAAGTACTTACAAGAAATGGCAAAAGCGCCGTTAAGAAGTTTTACAGCACTAGCTGCAGGTAGCGAACCGTGCGTAGAAAAGCCCGGCTTGCCGGGCTTTTCTGTTTTGCAAATTTGAAAAAGCTTGCACGGCTTCTTAGAACCTACAACACGCTCAAATATCAATATTCCCCGCCCGCAGCGCATTGGCTTCGATGAACTCGCGGCGCGGCTCCACTTCGTCGCCCATCAGCATAGTGAAAACACGGTCGGCTTCGATGGCGTCGTCGATTTGTACTTTGAGCAAACGGCGCACCGTCGGGTCCATAGTGGTTTCCCAGAGTTGCGCGGGGTTCATTTCACCCAAGCCTTTGTAGCGCTGGCGCGCCGTGCCGTTTTCGGCCTGGGCGATCAGCCAAGCCATGGCTTGGCGGAAGTCGCTCACTTTTTCTTCCTTGGCGCGCTCGCCCTCGCCACGCATGACGCGGGCGCCTTCGGCCAGCAAGTCTTTGAAGGTGCTGGCCGCTTCGGCCAGTGCGCCGTAGTCTGCGCCGTGCACAAAGTCTTGCGTGAGCACGCTGCTTTTTACGTTGCCGTGGTGGCGACGGCTGATGCGCAAAATGGGTTTATCGGTGCGGGCGTCAAACTCGCCGGCCACTTCGGCATCGGGCAGGCGCGCTTGTAGGGCGGCGGCAGAAAGCTCGGCGTCGGCCACGGTGTCCAAGTTCAGCGCCACGCCATCGGCCACTGCACGCAGGGCTTCGGCGTCCATGAAGTTTTGCAGGCGCGCGATCACGCTTTGCGCTACTTGGTGCTTTCGCGCCAGTTCGGCCAGGGTGTCGCCTTGCAGCGTGCTGCCGTTGGGGCCGCCGGTAAATACCGAAGCATTGATCAGCGCAATCCGCATCAAAAAGCTGTCCAGCGCCGAGGCGTCTTTAAGGTACAACTCTTCTTTGCCAGCCTTCACTTTGTAGAGCGGTGGTTGCGCGATGTAGATATGCCCACGCTCCACCAGCTCGGGCATTTGGCGGTAGAAGAAAGTGAGCAACAAGGTGCGGATGTGCGCGCCGTCCACATCGGCGTCGGTCATGATGATGATGCGGTGGTAGCGCAGCTTGGCGACATTGAAATCGTCGTTACCGGTGCTGCCACCGGCTTTGCCGATGCCGGTGCCCAGCGCGGTAATCAGCGTCAAGATTTCATTGCTGGTCAGCAGCTTTTCGTAACGCGCTTTTTCCACGTTCAAAATCTTGCCGCGCAAAGGCAGGATGGCTTGGAATTTACGGTCGCGGCCTTGCTTGGCGCTACCACCGGCGGAGTCGCCCTCGACAATGTAGATCTCGCACATGGCGGGGTCTTTTTCCTGGCAATCAGCCAGCTTGCCTGGCAGGCCCATGCCGTCGAGCACGCCTTTGCGGCGCGTCATGTCGCGCGCTTTGCGGGCGGCTTCGCGGGCACGCGCTGCTTCGATGATTTTGCCCACGATGATCTTGGCGTCATTGGGGCGCTCTTGCAGGTAGTCAGCCAGCAGTTTGCTGACGATATCTTCCACCGGGCCGCGCACTTCGCTGGAAACCAGCTTGTCTTTGGTCTGGCTGCTAAATTTGGGCTCGGGCACTTTCACCGAGAGCACGCAGCACAGGCCTTCGCGCATATCGTCGCCGGTCACTTCGACTTTGGCTTTTTTCGCCAGTTCCGATTCGTCGATGTATTTGTTGATGACACGCGTCATGGCCGCGCGCAAACCGGTCAGGTGCGTGCCGCCGTCGCGCTGAGGGATGTTGTTGGTAAAGCACAGCACTTGCTCGTTGTAACCGCTGTTCCATTGCATCGCCACTTCGACACCGATATTGGTGTTCTGGTCGCTCTGGCGGTCGCCGGTTGCGTGGAAGATATTGGGGTTGAGAACGCTCTTGCCTTTGTTGATGAAGTTCACAAAACCTTTGACGCCGCCCGCACCCGAGAAGTCGTCTTCTTTGCCGGTGCGCTCGTCCTTCAAGCGAATGCGCACGCCGTTGTTCAAAAAGCTCAGCTCGCGCAAACGCTTGCTCAGAATTTCGTAATGGAAAACATTGTTTTCTTTGAAGATGTCGGTGTCAGGCAAAAAGTGCACTTCGGTCCCGCGCTTTTCGGTATCGCCCGCAATTTTCATGGGCGAGACTTCAACGCCGTCTTGCATTTCGGTAATGCGGTTTTGCACAAAACCTTTGCTGAACTCCATGACATGCACTTTGCCGTCGCGCCGAATCGTCAGGCGCAGCATTTTGGACAACGCGTTCACGCAACTCACGCCAACGCCGTGCAGGCCGCCTGAGACTTTGTAGCTGTTTTGGTTGAACTTGCCGCCCGCGTGCAGCTCGGTCAGCGCGATCTCAGCCGCGCTGCGCTTGGGCTCGTGCTTGTCGTCCATCTTTACGCCGGTGGGAATACCGCGGCCGTTGTCGGTGACGCTGATCGAGTTGTCCGAGTGGATGGTGACCACGATGTCATCGCAATGCCCGGCCAGCGATTCGTCGATGGAGTTGTCCACCACCTCAAACACCAAATGGTGCAAGCCGGTGCCGTCCGAGGTATCGCCGATGTACATCCCAGGACGCTTGCGCACCGCCTCTAAGCCTTCCAGGATCTGGATAGAGCCTTCGCCATAGGCATCGGTCGCACCGGCCTGGTTGGTGTCAATGGTGGGCTGAAAGTTGGAACTGTCCGCGCCGCTTTCGCCGGTGTTGACGCCTTCGCTGGAGTCATGGTTGGTGGCGTCGGGCTGCTGGTCTTGGGTCATGGAAAAGTCTTCTGGTTATCAATTCGGACATCGCCAAACACTTGGTTTTGCAATGCCACTCAAAAATTTCGCTGTTCTTGAATGTCCAAACCCCCGGGCTGCGGGGGTTTGGCTTGGGGGCACCGGATGGGGCGCGGTCAAATGCGCATGGGCATCACCACGTATTTGAAGGTGGCGTTGTCGGGAATCGTCATCAGCGCCGAGCTGTTGCCGTCCGAGAACTCGAGGGTGACCATTTCCTGGCCCATATTGGACAAGGCGTCGATCAGGTAGGTGACGTTAAAGCCGATCTCGATGCTGTCGCCTTCGTAGTCGATATCGATCTCATCCACCGCCTCTTCCTGCTCGGCATTGTTAGCCGCCATGCGCAGGGTGCCGGGGTCGATGTTCAGGCGCACGCCTTTGAATTTATCGCTGGTGAGGATCGCGGTGCGCTGCAAAGTGGACAACAAAGTGGCGCGGCCCAGCACGATGCGATTTTTGTGGTTTTTGGGGATGACGCGGTTGTAGTCGGGGAACTTACCCTCGACCAGCTTGGTCACAAATTGCATGCCCTCAAAGCTAAAGCGCGCCTGGTTGCTGGCAAATTGCATGTCGATGGCGCCTTCGGCATCCGAGAGCAGGCGCTGCAACTCAATCACCGTTTTGCGCGGCAAGATGACTTCCTGCTTGGGCACTTCCACGTCCAGCGTGGCCGAGGCAAAAGCCAAACGGTGGCCATCGGTGGCGACCAGGCTGAGCTGCTTGCCTTCGGCGACAAACAAAATGCCGTTCAGGTAGTAGCGGATATCGTGCACCGCCATGGCAAAGGACACCTGGCTCAACAGGCTCTTGAGTGTTTTTTGCGGCACGCTAAACACCGGGCCAAAGCTGGGCGACTCTTGCACCAGCGGAAAGTCTTCGGCGGGCAGGGTTTGCAGTGTGAACTTACTTTTGCCGCCCTTGAGAATGATTTTGCTTTGGCTCGCTTCCAAGGACACGGTCTGGTCGGCGGGCATGGTGCGCAGAATATCGATGAGCTTGCGCGCGCCTATGGTGGTGCTGAAATCGCCGGCATCGCCACCGAGCTCGGCGCTGGTGCGGATCTGGATTTCCAGGTCGCTGGTAGTGAACTGCAGACTAGAGCCGGTTTTGCGCACCAACACATTGGCAAGAATGGGCAAAGTGTGGCGACGTTCGACGATACCGGCCACCGATTGCAACACGGACAATACCTGGTCTTGCGTGGCTTTCAAAACAATCATGTAGGACTCCAAATTTCTATCTATTTACCAGCTGGCAGACGCGAACGGGCAGCACCTGTCATTTTCGCTGTTTATTGGGCTGATTTACGCAGGGAAAAGGACTTTTATCTCAGCCTTTGAGGGTTTGTTCCAAAACGTGCAACTGTTGGTTCAATTCGGTCGCCTGCTGGCGCTCCAGGCTGATTTTGCGCACCGCGTGCAGCACCGTGGTGTGGTCGCGCCCGCCAAATAGCTCGCCGATCTCGGGCAGGCTTTTTTGGGTCAACTCTTTGGCCAGGTACATGGCGATCTGGCGCGGCCGGGCAATACTGGCTGGGCGTTTCTTGGAATACATGTCGGCGACCTTGATTTTGTAGTAGTCGGCCACGGTTTTTTGAATGTTTTCCACAGATATCTGGCGATTCTGTATAGAAAGCAGGTCTCTTAAGGCTTCGCGCGCCAGCGGAATGGAAATTTCCTTCTGGTTAAAGCGCGAATACGCCAGACATTTGCGCAAAGCGCCCTCCAGCTCGCGGACATTGGAGCGCACATTTTTGGCGACGAAAAACGCTACTTCCTCAGGCATCTCGGCACCCTCGGCGCGCGCTTTGTTGATCAAAATCGCCACCCGCATCTCTAATTCGGGCGGCTCAATCGCCACCGTCAGGCCCGAATCAAAGCGCGAAACCAGGCGTTCGTGGATGTCGGTCAGGCCCTTGGGATAGGTATCGCTGGTCATCACGATGTGGGATTTTTTGGCCAGCAAGGCCTCAAACGCATTGAAAAACTCTTCCTGGGTGCGCTCTTTATTGGCGAAAAACTGCACGTCGTCAATCAATAACAAGTCCAAGGAATGGTATTTGTCCTTGAATTCTTCAAAGGTTTTGCGCTGGTAGGCCTTGACCACGTCGGACACAAATTGCTCGGCGTGGATGTACAAAACCTTGGCCGCTGGTTTGTCGGCCAACAGCCGGTTGCCCGCCGCGTGCATTAAATGCGTCTTGCCCAGCCCCACGCCACCATAGATAAACAAGGGGTTGTACAGGTGTCCGGGGGTGGTGGCGACGTGCATGGCGGCTGCGCGCGCCATGCGGTTGGCGCTGCCTTCGACCAGGTTGTCAAAGTTCAGCATGCTGTTGAGGCGGTTTTTGGGCGCCTCGGGTAAGGCGGCAGCCGCCGCGCTATCGGCGCCCTGGGCGCGCACGGCGGGGCTGCGGGCCGACAGCTCTTGGCGGGGCGGCGCCTCGCGCTGGCTGATCACCAACTCCACCTGTACCGGCTGGCCGCACAGGCGCTCGAGCACGGCAGCCATCGGCGCCAGGTACTGGGCCCGCACCCAGTCCAGCTTGAATCGGTTGGCCACGATCACCTGCACTTTGCTGAAGTCTTCGGACACCTGGGCCGTCAGGGGCTTGAGCCAGGTGTTGAACTGCTGCTCGGGCATGTCCATGGCCATTTTTTCCATGCACGAATGCCACAAGGCCTGGCCCGCATCGCCGGTGTGCGCAGCATCGCCATAAGGCACAAAATCTTCGGTCATGAGCGCAGTCAGTCTGTGGATAAAAAGGGGAGTGTGGGTGCCGGGTGGGTGAATTATCAAGCACTTATCCACAAAAGTGGAGCGCCTGGCCGACGCCCTGATGCTAACCGCAAGCGCGGGTTCTGGGCCACGAATTTTATGAAATTTGCAGTTCAAAACAAGGCCTTGGGCAGCTTCAGAACAGTCGTCAGTCGCCAGTGCTTGGCTTGGCGCCGAAAATTTGCGATAATCTTAGGCTTTCCCTACAAATCCTTTGGGGAATTTAGCCGGCAAGTCTATTCGGAGAATTTGATGAATAGACGCAAGTGCCGGATCCGATCTGTCAGGAAATCCAAATGAAACGCACTTACCAGCCCTCCAAAATCCGCCGCGCCCGCACCCATGGCTTCTTGGTCCGCATGAAAACCCGTGGCGGTCGCGCAGTGATCAACGCACGTCGCGCCAAAGGCCGTAAACGCCTCGCTGTCTAAGCGGCACGCGCCACGGCGCCGGTCTGACCCGTGCAAGGACTGCGCACCCGCGCCCAATTCCAGGCGGCGATGGCCGGAACGGTACAAGCCCGTAGCCACCATTTCGTATTGCATTTTTGCAGCTTTGATGCCGCCCAGCCCCCCCAGGCTCCCGCGCCTGGAAGCACCGTTTTTGACAAAGGCTTCGCGCTGGACCGCCCCGCAGTCGGCGCATTGGTACCCAAACGCTGGGCCAAACGCGCCGTCACCCGCAACACCATCAAGCGCCAGATTTACCACGTGAGCCAGCTTTTTGAAACGCAACTTGCCCCCGGCGCCCATGTGGTGCGACTGCGCAGTGCGTTCGACACCACGTTGTTTCCCAGTGCCACCTCGGACCCCTTGCGCGCGGCGGTGCGTCAGGAATTGATCGCCCTGTTCGGCCATGTCGGGCACACCCCTGTTGCGCCAAACCCATGATGCGAACCTTGCTCATCGGCCTGGTCAAAGGCTACCGTTTGCTGCTCAGCCCCTGGCTAGGCAGCGCCTGCCGGTTTGAACCGACCTGCTCCCGCTACGCGCTAGGGGCTTTAGAAGACCATGGCGCCGCTGCCGGCACGTACCTGACAATCGCCCGTCTTGCGCGCTGCCACCCTTGGTGTGACGGCGGGCTGGATCCGGTGCCCCAAGACAAACCCCGGCTGTTTAGCCGCCTGATTTCCCCTTCTTCTGAAAAGAAACCCTCATGAACGATATCCGCCGCACTGTTTTGTGGGTGATTTTTGGCTTTTCCATGGTGCTGCTGTGGGACAAGTGGCAAATTCACAACGGCAACAAACCGACGTTTTTCCCCGGCCCGCCCACCGAAGTCAGCGCTGCCGCACCCGCCACTATTAAAGCAGCCGCGTCTGATGCCAGCGTGCCGAGTGCTACCCCGATGGCAGCAACGGCGGTGGCCAATGCCGCGCCTGCGGTGGAGTCCGGAACACTTGCGCGCGGCGAACGCATCCGCGTAACGACCGATGTGCTGTCGCTCGAATTCGACACCCTGGGTGGCACCTTGGTGGGCTCAGAATTTCTGAAATACGGCGAGGTCGGCGATAAGAACAAACATGTCAAGCTGCTCGATGACAGCAAAGAGCGCATCTACCTGGCCCAGTCCGGCGTGGTGGCGGGCGCGGTTCCGGGCAACTTCCCGACGCACAAAACGCCTATGGCTTTTTCCGGCGCGACCGAGCTCAAAGACGGGCAGGACAGCTTGCAACTGAGCTTCAGCTCGCCCGATGTCGGCGGCATCAGCGTGGTCAAAACCTATACCTTGCACCGCGGCTCCTACGCTATCAAGGTCAACCACGCGATGAGCAACCATTCGGACGCGCCGATTGCGCCGCAGCTGTATTTGCAACTGCTGCGTGATGGCAATAAGCCGGCCGGCGAATCGTCTTTCTATTCCACCTTCACCGGCCCGGCTGTCTATACCGAGGCCAAAAAATACCAGAAGGTGGAGTTTGCAGACATCAAAAAGAAAAAGGCTGACTACGAAAAGCAGGCCAGCAACGGCTATATCGCCATGGTGCAGCATTATTTTGCTAGCGCCTGGATATTGCCCGACGGCGTGAGCCGCAGTATCTCGGTCGACGGCGTAGACATGCCCGGCACCTTGGCCGACTGCTGCTACCGCGCCGCCATGGTGGCGCCCATCGAGGCGATTGCACCGGGTACTAGTCGCAGTTTGGAAGCCACGTTATTTGTCGGCCCGCAGGAAGAAAAAATGCTGGAGGCACTGACGCCCGGCCTGGAGCTGCTCAAAGACTATGGCTGGCTCACGATTTTGGCCAAGCCTTTGTACTGGCTGCTGGACCGTTTGCACAGCGTGATCCAAAACTGGGGCTGGTCCATCGTGGCGCTGGTACTGCTGCTGAAAATCGCGTTTTACTGGCTCAATGCCAAGGCCTATTCCAGCATGGCCAAGATGAAGGCCATCAACCCCAAGATCATGGAAATGCGCGAGCGCCTCAAAGACAACCCACAGCAAATGCAGCAAGAGATGATGCGTATTTACCGCGAAGAAAAAGTCAACCCCATGGGGGGCTGCTTCCCGATCATGGTGCAAATTCCGGTGTTCATCGCGCTGTACTGGGTGCTGCTGTCCACGGTGGAAATGCGCAGCGCGCCCTGGATGTTATGGATCCATGATTTGTCGGCTCCGGACCCGTTTTTCATCCTGCCCGTCATCATGACGCTGACCACGCTCTTGCAAACCGCCCTCAACCCGGCGCCGCCGGACCCGATGCAAGCTAAGTTGATGTGGTTTATGCCGCTGGTCTTTAGCGTGATGTTCTTCTTCTTCCCGTCGGGCCTGGTGGTCTATTGGATTACCAATAACATCTTGTCGATTGCGCAGCAGTGGATCATTAACACCCGCATGGGCGTGCCGCCGCAGTTCAATTTGCCCTCGTTCAAATAAGCGGCCTGCTACCGCCGAACATCCAAGGCCGCGCAAGCGGCCTTGTTCGTTTGGGGCGTGGCGCTTGCCGGGCCAGATGGGGCGCACGGATAATGGGCGCGCCCACAACCAAGCCCTACCTATGCTCGCCCGCCACCACGACCCAATTTTGGCCATCGGCACAGCACCTGGCCGCGCCTCGGTGGGCATCGTGCGCCTCAGTGGGAAAGATTTGCGCCCGCTGGTCAAGGCATGGTTCGGGCACAGCCTGGATGCGCGCCACGCGCACTACCTGCCCTTCCCCGATGCCCAAGGCGCGCCCATAGACCACGGGCTAGCCCTGTATTTCCCGGCGCCGCATTCCTTTACCGGCGAAGACGTGCTGGAGCTGCAAGCCCACGGCGGGCCGGTGGTGCTGCAACTGCTGCTGGCGCGCTGCCTGGAGCTAGCCAGCGAAAAAGACGAAAACGGCCAGGCCTGCCTGCCGGGCCTGCGCTTGGCGCAAGCCGGGGAATTTAGCGAGCGGGCCTTCCTGAACGACAAGATCGACCTGGTACAGGCCGAAGCGATTGCCGACCTGATTGACGCCAGCACCGAAGCGGCAGCCCGCAGCGCAGTGCGCTCGCTGAACGGGGATTTTTCTCGCGAGGTGGACCAAGTGCGCGACGGCCTGGTGCGCCTGCGCCTGCTGGTGGAAGCGACGCTAGATTTCCCGGAAGAAGAAATTGATTTTTTACGCAAATCTGACGCGCAAGGGCAGCTCGACGGCCTGCATGCCGCGCTGTCCAAAGTGCTGGGTGCTGCGCGCCAAGGCGCTTTGCTGCGCGATGGCATTCGCGTGGTGATTGCCGGTCAACCCAATGCCGGCAAATCCTCCCTGCTCAATGCCTTGGCGGGTGCCGAGCTGGCCATCGTCACCCCGATTGCAGGTACCACGCGCGACAAGGTCCAAGAGACGATACAAATCGAAGGCGTGCCGGTACATGTGATCGACACCGCCGGGCTGCGCGAGGGCGCGGACGAGGTAGAAGCCATCGGCATTGCGCGCGCCTGGGACGCGGTGCTGCACGCCGATGCGGTGGTATTTTTGCATGACCTGACGCGCGCAAGCCAGCCGCAATACCAGGCCGATGACGCGCGTATTGCAAGCACTCTGGGACACAAACTGGCCGCCACGGTTCCGGTCATCGACGTGTGGAACAAATGCGATGCGCAGACGCCCGATGCGCAAGTGCCGGGCTTATACCTGTCCGCAAAAACCGGGCAGGGCCTGGACACGCTGCGCCAGCATTTGTTGGAATTGGCAGGCTGGCAAGCCGGTGCCGAAGGCGTCTCCATGGCGCGCCAGCGCCATGTGCAGGCGCTCAGCCAGGTCAGTGCACACCTGTACCTGGCCCACGCCCATTTGCGCGCCCAGGCGCAGTCGCTGGATTTGCTGGCCGAAGAGTTGCGGTTGGCGCAAAACGCCCTCAACGAAATCACCGGCGCTTTCAGCTCGGACGACTTGCTGGGCGTGATTTTTTCTAGCTTTTGTATCGGGAAGTAAGCGGTGCGGGATTAGTGCCCAGCGAAGTCCACCAAGGTAAACAGCGGCATGCCGGTGGCGCGCAATTTGTCGGAGCCGCCGAGCTCGGGCAGGTCTACGATGGCCGCGCCTTCCATCACGATGGCGCCGAGTTTTTCCAGTAGTTTTTTGCCGGCCATCATGGTGCCGCCGGTGGCGATCAAATCGTCGATCAGCAACACCTGGTCACCCGGGTGCACCGCGTCGGTATGCAGCTCCACGGTGGCGCTGCCGTATTCGAGTTCATAGGTTTCTTCCACCGTGGTGAACGGTAGTTTGCCTTTTTTGCGAATGGGCACAAAACCAACATTGAGTTCGTAGGCGACCACCGCGCCCAGGATGAAGCCACGTGCGTCTAAACCAGCGACCACATCGGGACGATGGGCGTTGTCCATATAGCGATGGACAAATGCGTCGATCAAGACGCGAAAGACTTTGGCATCTTGCAGCAGGGGTGTGATGTCGCGAAATTGCACGCCGGGCGCCGGCCAGTCAGGCACGGTGCGGATATGGTTGCGCAGGTATTCGGTAACGTGGGTGTGTTGCATAAGGTCTGCCATGAATCAGGATCTGGTGACAGCGGGCCGCAAACCATGCAGTCCACTGTCATCCAAGGCCTATTGTCACCGCTGCGCCCCCAGATACCGCAAGCCTATGCGGTCTGCTTGCAACCCGGGCTACTTGCGCGGCGGCGGTGGCGGTGGAGGAGTTGCTAGCGGCTTGGGTGCGGGCGCCGGGGCTGCTGCGGGCTTTGCTGGTGCCACGGGCGCGGGACTCTTTGGTGGGGGTGGAGGTGGCGGTGGCGCGAAGGGATTGGCCGCGACATTCACCGGCGGTGGTGGCGGCGCAGTTACCGGCGCTTGTGCCACCGGCGCGCGGTCGCTCAAGATTTTTAAGAATGCCACTACATCGTCGATCTCTTTTTCGCTCAATGCAGGCCCAGCGCCTGCGGCGCGGTTCAAGGGCGCGCGGTCCCGCACGATGTTGGCTTGGTAGGCCAAGGGCAAGTCGTTGGGCACAGCGGCTGCGCCATACCAGCGCTTGGGGTTGCTGTCGCGGGTGGCGTAAAAGCTGACGACATCGCGCAAATTGCTGAACACGCCGTTGTGCATAAACACCTGGCGATCGCCCACATTGCGCAGCGAGGGCATTTTGAAAGTACCGCAGAATTTTTCGATGCTGACGTCGGCCGGAACGTTTGCGCCTAGCGCAGGG
>Ga0214919_10009462_pt1 | contig 12558 bp, 10 predicted proteins | sample LL1503_MetaG_FD_177994 | JGI IMG/M metagenome (GOLD analysis project Ga0214919, IMG submission 177994) | Freshwater microbial communities from Lake Lanier, Atlanta, Georgia, United States - LL-1503 | ecosystem: Environmental > Aquatic > Freshwater > Lake | place: USA: Georgia | collected...
TTGGTAGCGGGAGATGGATTCGAACCAACGACCTTTGGGTTATGAGCCCAACGAGCTACCCCTGCTCTATCCCGCACTATATCTTTTAATAAATATGTTGCTTTAAATTGGAGTGCAAATATATAATTAGTTTCTTTGTAAAACAAATTAATATTAGTAGGATGGATAAAGAGCACAAAGCTGGTTTTGTAAATATTATTGGTTGCCCAAATGTAGGCAAATCAACTCTCATGAATGCATTGGTAGGCGAGCGATTGAGTATTATAACCTCAAAAGCTCAAACTACTCGTCACAGAATTATGGGTATTGTTAGCGACAAAAATTATCAAATTGTGTTTAGTGATACGCCTGGTATAATAAAGCCTGTTTATAAATTACAAGAAAAAATGATGCATTTTGTAATTAATGCATTTACTGATGCCGACGTTTTTTTACTAATTACAGATGTTTTTGAAGACATACAATTAGAAGATTCTTATTTAAATAAACTTCAAAAAACTAAAACTCCTATTTTATTACTCATCAATAAAATTGATATTGCTACTCAAGCTCAGCTCGAAGAAAAACTCATTTTATGGCGTGAAAAATTACCAAATGCTGAAATGATGGCTATATCAGCACTCGAAAAATTTAATATCGATAAAATAATGGGGCGAATTATTGAGTTACTTCCCAAGGGTAATGCTTTTTATAGTAAAGAAGAATTTACAGATAAATCTGAACGTTTTTTTGTAAGTGAAATTGTTCGCGAAAAAATATTATTAAATTATAAAAAAGAAATTCCATATAGCGTTGAAGTAGTAGTAAATTCGTTTTCAGATGAAGAAAAAATCATTAAAATTCAAGTAGACATTTTAGTTGAACGGGATAGCCAAAAAGGAATTATAATTGGCGACAAAGGTACGGCTCTTAAGCGAGTTGGGATTCAATCTAGAAAAGACATGGAAGTTTTTTTTAAAAAACAAATATATTTAGAGCTGTTTGTAAAAGTAGATAAAGACTGGAGAAGCAATGATACTCGATTAAAGAATTTTGGGTATTAATTTAAATTAGTTAATCAAATTTTAAAGTTTTAATTGGGGTTAATTTTGTAATAATTAATGTAGGTAATAATAACATGATTGAACAAATAAAAAATGTACCCATATTTAAATATAATACATAAAGCCAGTTAATATTAATGGCTACAAAATCTACATAATAAGTGTCGCTATTTAATTTTACAAATTGAAATTCTTTTTGAATAAGGCAAAAAGCTAAACCAATTAAATTACCCCAAAGCAGGCCTTTCCCAATTAATTTAAAGCTAATCCATAAAAATATTTTTCTTACGCTTACGTTACTCATTCCAAAAGACTTTATTAAACCGACCATGGCGGTTCTTTCTAAAATCAAAATTAATAAAGCTGTGATCATATTTATAGTAGCAACTAAAATCATCAATACCACAATAATAACTCCATTAATATCTAGTTTATCTAACCAAATAAAAATATTAGAATATAATTCTTTAACTGTAAGCACTTTAAAATTATAACCACAAACCTCCGTTATTTTTTCTGCCATATCATTTAGATTTTCGAAATTATTTAAAGTAATTTCATAACTACCTACCTGATTATCTTGCCAATAATTAATCCGTTGTATTTGACGAATATCAACTAAAGATAATTTGTCATCAAAATCGGCGAAATTAGTTTTAAAAATGCCGCAAATACCGAGTTTACGTGAACGTTGTTCGAATTTAGTAATAGAGTCATTTAAAACACTATCATATATTTGATGTTGAGAAATAAAATAAACCAGCATTTTTTCATTCAACTTTAAATTCAACTTATCTGCTAAAGCTTTACTTATTAAAACCTCTTTACTCACATCGACCGAAGAAAAATTAGGGATTTTACCCATTATCAAATGAGATTTTAAAAATGTAAAATCATACTCTGCTCCTACTCCTTTTAAAATAACACCTTCATTTTCGGTATTGGTTTTTAAAATGCCATTTTTATATGCGGTAACCTGCAGGTGCTTAACACCAATCATTTTTTTTAAAGCAATTAAACTATTGGAGTTTATACTAATTGGTTCAGGTTCGTTGCTAGAATTTATATTTAAATTAGTAATTACTATATGTGTCGTTAAACCAGTAATTTTAGAAATGATTTCTTTTTTAAAGCCCAAAACAATACTAACGGTTAATAACATAACCGACATGCCAATTGTAATTCCAATAATTCCTATTTTTACAATCGGCTTTGAGATGTTACCTTTGTTTTGATCAGAATGAGAAATTCTATTTGCTATAAATTTTTCTATATTCAAAATATGAAATTAATTAAACACAAAAATACTAATACCATATCGATTTACTTAGCTGGAGCTTTAATCTTTTTAAGTCATTTTATTTTTTCTCAAAATTCAAATATAAAAATAAAGCCAATAACATCTGTAATTATTGGTGCGCAGCAATTTGATAAATACATCCCAAAATTAAAAAACAAACGGGTTGGCATTATTACAAACATTACCGGAGTTATTGGAAATATTAGCATTGTAGATACTTTAATCAAACTTGATGTAAATGTAAAAGTAATTTTTGGCCCAGAGCATGGATTTAGAAGTAATTCCGAAGCGGGAGAAAAAGTTAAAAGCAACATTGATTCTAAAACAGGCTTACCAATTATATCTCTTTATGGTTCAAATAAAAAGCCAACAAAAAAACAATTAAAAAATATTGATGTATTAATTTATGATATTCAAGATGTTGGAGTAAGGTTTTATACCTATATCTCGACCATGTGTTATGCCATGGAAGCTTGTGCCGAAAATAATAAAGAATTTATTGTTTTAGACAGACCTAACCCAAACGGATTTTATATTGATGGGCCAGTTTTAGAAAATAATTTTAAAAGTTTTTTGGGTTTACATCATGTGCCAATTGTTTATGGCATGACTTGTGGCGAATATGCGCAAATGGCAAATTCAGAAGGATGGTTAAAAAATCAAGTAAAATGTAATTTGAGTATTGTTAATTTAATAAATTACGATCGCTCAGCTAGTTATGAACTTCCGATAAAACCATCACCTAACATACCTAATTCTCTTGCAGTAATTCTCTATCCAAGTTTAGGTCTTTTCGAAGGAACAATTATTAGTCTTGGACGAGGAACCCCTTTCCCATTTCAAGTTGTAGGTCATCCAAAATATAGTGATAGTTTGTTTAGCTTTAGCCCCAAAGCCAGTATAATTTCGCAAGAACCTAAATACTTAAATCAAATTTGTTTTGGATTAGATTTACGAAAAGAAACATACATCACCTCACACCCTATGAAATTAAATTTAATTTGGATAAAAAAACTGTATTTAGATTTAAATCACATTGATTTTTTTAACGAAAATTTTAATTATCATGCAGGAAATTCAGAATTAAAAGAACAAATAAAAAACAATGTAACTGAGGAAGAAATTCGTAAAAGTTGGCAAAACGACATTGAAACATTTAAAAAAATTAGAAAAAAGTATTTGTTATATCTCGATTTTTAAGTGTTTGAAAACAAACAAAAGACTTAAATTACAGCTAAATAATTAAAAATAATGAAATAAAAAATTGGCTTTTCTTATTTAGAAACCTATTTTTGTACTTGTTTAAAAAAATATAATGGCTAATTTTGATTTGATTATGCCCAAAATGGGCGAAAGTGTTGCAGAAGCTACAATTATTAAATGGACTAAAAAGGAAGGCGATAGTGTTAAATTAGATGAAACCGTTTTAGAAATTGCCACAGATAAAGTAGATAGCGAAATACCATCCCCATTTGAAGGGGTTTTAATTAAATGTTTATTTAAAGAAGGGGACGTTGTTCAAGTAGGCTCTATAATTGGAGTTATTAGTAGTGATGAAAAATCAGTCCTTCATCCTATAGTTCCTCCTACTCATATTGATAATTCAGCAAAACCAGCTGTAACTTCTGAAATAAATACATCCAATTCTACAATTACTGAAAAATTACAAAACAATTATAAAAATTCTGATAAGTTTTATTCTCCCTTAGTAAAAAGTATAGCTAAAGAAGAAGGAATCCCAATTACCGAATTAGACGCGATTATGGGTTCTGGTCAAGATGGTAGAGTAACAAAAGCCGATATTTTAAATTATTTACCAAATCGAAATAAACCATCTTCCGTTACAACAAAATCTGAAAATAATACTACCTCAACATTAAATTCAAACCAAAATAACTTTACTATAAATCGCCCTGCTGTTTCTGTTGGAGCAGAAGATGAAGTAATAGAAATGGACCGGATGCGAAAAATTATTGCCGAAAATATGGTGATGAGTAAACATGTGGCTCCTCACGTTACCTCATACGTAGAAGCTGATGTAACAAACTTGGTACTTTGGAGAGATAAAGCTAAAAAGGAATTCGAAAAACGGGATGGAGAGAAATTAACCTTTACCCCGATTTTTATAGAAGCTGTAGCAAAAGCTATAAAAGATTTTCCTATGATAAATGTTTCCGTTGATAATAGTGGAACTAAAATTATTATTCGTAAAAATATAAATATAGGCATGGCTGCTGCTTTGCCTAGCGGAAATTTGATTGTTCCGGTGATTAAGAATGCAGATCAAAAAAATTTATTAGGCATTACAAAATCAGTAAATGATTTAGCTAATAGAGCAAGGAAAAATAAGTTACTCCCCGACGAAATTCAAGGGGGTACATTTACACTAACAAACGTTGGTAGTTTTGGAAATTTAATGGGAACTCCTATTATTTTGCAACCACAAGTTGCAATTTTAGCTGTGGGAAGCATAAAAAAGAAACCGGCAGTTATTGAAACTCCTCAAGGCGATACCATTGGAGTGCGTCAATTCATGTATCTTTCATTGAGCTACGATCACCGAGTTGTAGATGGCTCATTAGGAGGAAGTTTCTTAAGGCGCGTAGCAGATTACTTAGAAAATTGGGATTTAAATAAATTGGTTTAAAATTATTGCTTAGGTAATCAATATCTAATCTTCAAGTTTTAAAAATAAATCATAAATACTATCTTCTTTTTTAAGTAAAATTATTTACTGAAGAGACTGCTTCAAATTATAATTTAAGTTTTTATAAAATAATAAAAAGATTACTCTAAAAGTTTAAAAGCAACAGCACTTAAATAGCCAATAAGTGTGCTTAAACCAACAACTCTGGCTCCACCTAAATGAACAGCTTCGGGTATCATTGTTTGTGCTATCATAGTTAACATTGCACCAGCAGCTAAACCTTCAATACCAATTTCAATTACATGAGGAATAGAAGACCCAATATAATAACCTATCAAAGCCCCAATTGCTATAATCAGGACTAAAGACATCCACATAAATAATATTTTTGTAGTACTCATTCCTGATTTTTTCATACCCATACTTGCTGACAAAGCCTCAGGAAAATTAGAAAGAAACAAACCTGCAATTAAAGTATAAGGAAGAACTTCAGTAAAAGAGGGATCAGTTCCGGGAATAGCTAATTTAGCAGCTAATAATGCTAAAAAACCTGCGCCAATAACAAAACTTTCTGGAATTCCATCAATAAGCAAACCTAACCATATCGCCATTGGAGCTCCTCCATGCGTTTCTGCACCTTGTTTTTGAGCAAGGTCAATTTGTTTTTCGTCGATAACAGATGAATCCTTTTTATTAATAATTATATGAGATATGGTGGAACCTACTTTTCTTAAAAACCCACCTTTACTATTAATTAATTCATCGAGCGTATAAAATAAAAACCCACCGGCAATACAACCAATAATAAGTGCGCCCATTGTTGTAATGGCATGCATTTTATCATGTGCCATCCACGTAGGTCTATTGCTGTGACCAATTATTTCTTCAACAGTTGGAGCAATTAATTCTACACTCAAAGCAGCTAATAATGCACCAGCACCAAAAGCAGTAAAAATAGCTGTAGTTTTTGCATTTGGTTTAAAAACTAAACCAGCAATGGCTCCTAATGGAAGCGATATTGTTACAAGAGCCCCTATAAGAAAAGCCCATAACGCATATTTTGCTGTTGGATGAAGAAAAGGGATTGTAATATCAGTATTTTGTAAAGAAAGATATGCTATAATTATAGAAACAATTGCAAATAAAAGGGCTAATAATACTTTTTTCATAAATATTTTTTTTAAAAGTAATGATTATCAATTTAATCACAAAATAATATTCATGAAGTAATAATAATAAAACACTAACGTAATATTTTTCTAACAAAAGCCACCGTAAAATAACTCATTAAAAAAACACCCGAAAAGCCTTCAAAAACTGCTATGGGCTTCAATATGCCCCAAGCAAAATAATCGCCATAACCAATTGTAAAAAAAGTAATTCCACTGTAGTATAAACTGTTACCGAAAGATTCAAATATATTAATGCTATGATCATTTAATGCTATTGTTTCTGAACCTCCAGCAACAACATGACCAATATCATTAAACCATTCACTAAAAACAAAATAAACGACACTAAAACTAAAAAAGGTAACAACCATGTTGGCTAAAACACGTGTTGAATTGGTAGCATAACGTCCAACAAAATCAAAAATATACTGTTGAAAGTAGTAGGTTGGATATTTTATAAAAATTTTTTTTAATTTACTGTTTGAATCTTTATTCAAGTTAGCCTTAGCTTCGCACCTTTTAAATTCTACATAGGAATTATCTTCATCTTCGTATTGGCCATTATTTCTAAAATTCTCTTTTAAAATTCTAAATTGTTCTGCTTTTTGAAATAAAGATGTGTTTTTTTGATTGTATATTAAATCAAATACCTGGTTAGCTCTCCAATCGATAAAAATTCGTCCCAAAATTCTCATTCCCACTAAATTCATTTCTTTGATTTTAACCTTTTCTGTTTCAGGAATAATGTCCAAAATATCTCTAACAATCGTATTACTTAAATCAAGTAATTCGCATTTATTAAACCGTAAATCCATAAAACAATTTAAGGGACAGCTTTTAAAAGAAATTTCAAAAACCTTCGAGTGATTAAAGCTTACCGTTCCGCTTCCAAAATCTACTAAATCAAATTGCACTTCGCCATCAGCAAAATCTGATTGTTCGAAAGATTTATGACCTTGACCAAATTTAGCACTTCTAAAGGTTACCTTACCATCACCAAAATCAACACCATCAAATAATACATCTCCATCATTAAAATCAACTCTTCTAAAATCTATTTTACCTCCGCCAAAATCTGCATTTTTAAAATCAATCTTCCCTTTTCCAAAACTAGCTCGTTCAAACGAAATATCACCTGACGAAAAACGAGCAAATTTAAAATCCACATTCCCATCACCAAAATAAGTCGATTTAAAATCGACATCACCTTTACCAAAATCAACATCAACGAAACTTAAGTTACCGGTTCCAAAATTGGTGTTATTAAAACTAATATTTCCTTCACCAAATTTTACAGATTGAAAAGTTGTGCTCCCACTTCCAAATTTTGATTTCTTAAAATTAACATCGCCGTTACCAAAATCAGCGCTTAAAAAATTATTATATCCATTACCAAAAATAGCAGACTCAAAAACTATTTTTTCTCCTTCAAATTCAGTGTAACTAAAATCGGTAGAAATTTCACAATCAAAAAAAGCTTTTTTAGCTGAAAAATTTTTTAATTTAATTATCACATGATCATCTAATCCTTTATTTACCCTATATTCATTAATAGAAAAATCTTTTATGTACGAATTATTTAAGTTAATGTCTTGCCCTTTTTCTATTAAATCATAAACTTCTTCTTTATTAACTACCGAATATTTAATTACACTAACCCGCTTATTATTTTCATCGAAAAAACTTATTATTGCTGTTTTCTCATGTTTAAGCATTGGTTTATCCTCAATAACAACAGAATAACGCAACAAATGGTTTTCGTGTAATGGACTTTGTAACATGATTTTATTAAAAGATTTAAAGAAGTGAAATTACCAATTTGAAATAAAGAAAACAAACTTAAAGAATAAACTAAATATTAATTGATTATTAATATTTAAATATTTAACATAAAAATAAGGGCATTAACTAAGTTTTTATTTTAAAGTATTTTTAATATTAATATATTTTAATTTAAATAATTATCAAAGATTAAATCGATACTTATTTATTTGTTGTTATGAAATATCGAGATTTATGTGGTGCTTCATCGTAGAAAAAACATAAAAACAATTTTATATTTTTGATGCTAATCAAAATTTAAATACTATTTTTTTTACTTTCCGAAAACAGAATGATATAAATAATGCATAGTTTTGTAATATATAATTATAGTTTTAGTTAAGAGATCAATACAAAATAAAGGTCATTAAATTAATTTTTTGCTATAAACTGTGATTTTATATATTTAATTATAATTAATTGAGTTTAAATATAAAGTTTTTTAGATGTCCGTTTCTAATAATATAATAAAAATAAAATCCGAACTACCCTCACACGTTACATTGGTGGCCGTATCAAAAACTAAACCCAATGAATTAATTAATCAAGCTTATTTAGCTGGTCAAATTGATTTTGGAGAAAACTATGTACAGGAGTTAGTAGATAAATACCAGGAGCTTCCAAAAGATATTCGCTGGCATTTTATAGGACATTTACAAACAAATAAAGTAAAATTCATTGCACCTTTTGTTAATCTTATTCATGGCGTAGATAGTTTAAAGTTACTCGAAGAAATAAATAAACAGGCTCAAAAAAATAATCGAATTATAAATTGTTTGCTGCAAATATATATCGCGCAAGAAGACTCAAAATTTGGATTATCTTTTGATGAATGTCAAGAACTGTTGCAGTCTAACTCTTATTTAAATCTTAAAAATATTAGTGTTGTTGGTTTTATGGCCATGGCAAGCAATACAGAGGATAATGAACAAATAAAAAAAGAATTTTTATCTCTAAAAAAATTTCACGAATCAATGGTTTCTATTCAATTACCGCTCAATATCTTAAGTTTCGGTATGAGTAGCGATTATCAATTAGCTATTTCGTGTGGAAGTAATATGATTCGCATTGGTAGCAGCATATTTGGCGAACGCAATTACAAGTCTTAAATTATGTATGGAGAATTTATTGCAGTTTTAACTACGATTTGTTGGAGTATTGGCATTTTTCCTTTTACAGAAGCCTCTAAACGTTTTGGAACAGCTGCGTTAAATCAGTATCGTTTATTTTTAGGCTGGTTAGTTATTTCAATTTTAATTATTTGTTTTTATCCAATTTCTATCCGTGGTTTATTCTCAATCCCTCAATTTAACCACTATTTATTTTTAGGATTGTCGGGCATCGTCGGTTTTACAATTGGCGATTATTTTAGTTTTTCTTCTTTTAAAATATTAGGTCCAAAACTAGGAAGTTTATATACCACTATTGCTCCGGGAGCTGCTTTAATTGCAGGATATTTAATTTTAGATCAAACCATGAATTTGATAGGAGTTTTTGGAATTTTAATAACTATAGGAGGAGTAATTTGGTTAACACTATCTAAAAAAGATAAAAAGGCTTCAGAAAAAGCAGGCTTTGAAAGAGATACAAAAGGGATTTTATTTGGAATTATAGGGGCGCTGTGCCAAGGAACAGGATTGGTTTTATCAAAATTAGGAATGGATTCATATTCAGAAAAGTTACCAACTCTTCATGCGGTGTGGATTAGATTACTCTTTGCCTTTGGCGCCGCATTCTTGATCGCAATTGTTAGCGGTCGAATGAAAGCCAATTCAACGCCTGTTTTTAAAAATCAAAATAATGGTTTGCCGTATATGTTTTTAGGCACCTTATTTGGTCCGGTATTGGGCGTTTCATTGTCGTTACTAGCCATTCAACATTTATCGGTTGCTACAGCACAAACTATTTTTGCATTATTACCTATTGTTGTTTTACCCATTAATTATTTTTATTACAAAGAAAAAATTACCATTCATGCTGTTTTTGCTTGTGCTATTGCAGTTTTAGGAGTTTTTGTTTTAATTTGGCGAGATTCAATTAAGCTATGGATATAAAACAACGATTAAGCGAAGAGCATAGCAAATCATTAACTATGGCTGTTGTTGATTACATTGCTGAAGATAAAACTAAGTTTAAAATTTTAATGGATTTATTTTTGAACGGTCAAGTAAAACTTGTTCAAAGAGCAGCTTGGCCTTTAAGTTATGTTGCGATTGCGCATCCCAAATTAATTAAACCCTACCTGGGTAAATTAATAATTAAATTACAGCAAACAGATAATCATCCCTCTGTGCCGCGAAATATTTTAAGGATCTTAGAAGAAATTGAAATTCCAGAAAAGTATGAAGCTTATCTCGTAGCATGCTGTTTTTCGATATTAACCAGAGAAGCTGATCCTATTGCCAGCAAGGCATATTCTATTACTGTTGCTTCAAAAATTTGCAAAAAATATCCCGACCTAAAAAATGAATTGCGATTGCATTTAGAACATATTCAAAATTACCCGATTACACCAGCGATTAAGTTTCGAATTAAAAGGGCTATTAAAGAATTATAAGAGGTAAATACTAAAGTTTAATTCTTTATTTTTGTGCCTTTAAATCAAATGCAGTTCGAATTAACAACCAATATTTTGGATAGCTTAATACTTGCTATTGAAGAAAAGAATACTGCTTTTCTGCATAAACAATTACATGACTTATATCCCCAAGATATTGCCATCATTATCAATCAACTTAATTTAGAACAAGCCGCTTACCTTTACGAAATACTAGACGATGATGTTGCGCATATTGTATTATTAGAGCTAGATGATGATAAACGTGAAGAGCTATTAGCCACTTTTAGTTCGAAAGAAATTGCTGAACAAATTGATAACATGGACAGTGATGATGCTGCCGATGTGATTTCAGAATTACCTAAAAAAATTCAAGAAGAAGTTTTATCTCACATCGAAGACATTGATCAGGCAAGCGACATAGCTGAACTTATTAATTTTGAAGAAGGCACTGCGGGCTCTTTAATGGCCAAAGAATTAGTAAGTGTTTATGCTCACGAAACAGTTAATGCTTGCATTGAAGAAATTCGAAAACAAACCGATAATGTAGATGTCATGTATGCTGTTTACGTGTTAGATACTAACGAACGGTTAATTGGGATGCTATCGTTAAAAAAATTAATTATTTCTCATCCTCTTGCAAAAATTGAAGAGATTTATGAGCCCGATATTCAGTTTGTGAAAACAAACACCTCAACCGTAGATGTGGCAGAGTTTATGCAAAAATTTGATTTAGTTGTTTTACCAGTAGTCGATCAGTTGGGCAGATTAGTTGGCAGAATTACTATTGATGACGTGATGGATGTGATTAAAGAAAACTCTGAAGAAAATATTCAACGCATGAGTGGTATCTCTGATGATGTTGATTCAAACGATAAACTTTGGAGATTATCTCGTGCTCGCATACCTTGGTTATTGGTTGGATTGTGTGGAGGCATTATCGGTTCGCGCATTATTGGTTCTTACGAAGATCAAATTAAAATACATCCCGAAATGGCTTATTTTATTCCATTAATTGGTGCAATGGGCGGTAATGTTGGCGTTCAAACCAGTGCAATTATTGTTCAAGGTTTAGCAAATAATACATTATTAGGCGATAATATTGGTTCTAAATTATTGAAAGAATTGGGTGTGGGATTAATTAATGGCTTAATTTGTTCGGGGTTAATATTGAGCTACGCCTTTTTAATTGAAGATTGGCAATTAGCAGCAACCGTTAGTTTAGCTCTTATGACTGTTATTCTTTGCGCCTCGTTTTTAGGCACCTTTGTACCACTAACATTAAATCGTTTTAAAATAAATCCTGCCCTGGCTACTGGGCCATTTGTTACCACGCTCAACGATATCATCGGCATTACCATTTACTTTTTTATGGGCCACATTTTATATTCTTTTTTTTAAGATAGATTCTAAAGCAAGTTAAAAGACAAAACGGCACTGTTATTTGTATAAAAGCAGGTATTAATCCAAATAATTTTGTTCTTTTTAAAAAAAATCATTAATTTTGCAATCCAAATTTAATAATTTGGCCCGTTCGTCTAGGGGTTAGGACACGTCCCTTTCACGGATGAAACACGGGTTCGATTCCCGTACGGGCTACCAAAACAGATTAAAAACCCTTGTAAATCAAATATTTGCAAGGGTTTTTTAGTTAACAGGTGGATATATAGGTGGATAATTTAGATTAAAATCTATTTACATGAAAGCAGCACTTGAATTATGCTCTAAAAAAAAATAACAATGGCTTACAAAACAAACTAAGGCCAACAGAGTGTCATTTGACTATTTATAAAAAATGATTAAATTTACTAAGATCAATATTAGCCAATTTATGGCGGTTATTATACCCATATAGGTATTATACCCGCCATTTTATGGCGGGTATAAACAAGTTAGCGGTCATTGTAAATAACGCCATACGACAAATGAATAAATTGACAACTTCTCTATTTTCCGAGCTTAACTGTAATTAAAAACTGAATATGAATTTTATTTCAAAATACTCAATAAAGATATAT
>Ga0214919_10009463_pt1 | contig 12558 bp, 11 predicted proteins | sample LL1503_MetaG_FD_177994 | JGI IMG/M metagenome (GOLD analysis project Ga0214919, IMG submission 177994) | Freshwater microbial communities from Lake Lanier, Atlanta, Georgia, United States - LL-1503 | ecosystem: Environmental > Aquatic > Freshwater > Lake | place: USA: Georgia | collected...
GCCCACGCTCTGCGGAAAGCATGTACTAATTCATCAATCGTGCGACCACGAAATGCGTTGTAACGCTCAGGTCGATTGATCGTGATTATTGCTGTTCCGTCTTCTACTTCGTAGAGGACATCTACATATGTACTTAAATCTCCGAATTCGGTTGCACTCATAATTTCCGACCCCTAACCTGCCATAGTAAGGCCGCCACTGACGCTCAGTGTTTGACCAGTGATAAATCCTGATTTTTCATTAGCAAAGAAAACCACAGCATTACTAATGTCTTCTGCAGTTCCGATACGACGAAGCGGAACAATTTTTGCTAACGAATCTGTGTACTTAGTTGGCGCGCTATGAAGCATTGGCGTATCAGTTGGGCCAGGGCAAACGCAGTTAACCGTAATTTGATGGCGTGCCATTTCGCGCGCAAGTGCTTTGGTAAAGCCAATTAGGCCACCTTTAGCTCCTGAATACGCAACTTCGTAAGAACTTCCGACGCGTCCGGCATCACTAGAAATATTTACTACGCGGCCACCTTTGCCAGCTTCAATCATTCCCTTTAAAAAGGCATGAGTAATGCTAAAAGCACCAATTAAATTGATTGAGATAATTTTGCTACGAAAATCTGGAGTGGTTTCCATGAACGGGTAAATTTCTTCCCAACCAGCGCAGTTAACAAGAATCAAAGCGTTGCCGTACTTAGCTTCGACCTTGTCGCGAGCGGCTAGGACGCTTTCTTCGCTTGAAATATCAACTTCAAATGCGGTTGCCTCGCCACCGGCTTTCTTAATTAGCGCCACAGTTTCTTCAGCGCCAGCCAAATTTCGATCTAGAACGGCAACGCTGCGACCCTCATTTGCGAGTTCGATCGCAATGGCGCGACCCATACCTGAACCGGAACCTGTAACAACTGCCAAGGTATCTTTCATTTCATTTCTCCATTATCTCTCTGTTGTTTAGGGTTTTTTAGCGGCAAAAAAGCGAACTAGTCCTGCACGTGCTTCTGGATCATTCATTAATTTTCTAGAGGTCTCGATTTCTTGATCGAAGCCGGCTTGAGTACCTACCAGCGAAATACATTCCTTAATTGCAGTTACGGACAGCACTGACTTTTCGGCCATCTCAGCTGCGAGCTGCATTCCAAATTCTTCAACTTCAGATGACGGGCGCACCCATTGACCGACACCTAACTCAAATGCTTCAGTTCCGGAAATTAATTCGCCCCGCAAAATTAGTCGCAGTGATTGACCTTTGCCAATAAGTTGAGTCAAACGTTGGGTTCCGCCATATCCTGGAATTAATCCCAACTTAACTTCGGGCAAACCATATTTTGCGCTCTCATCAAGAATTCGCAGATCGCAGGCCAACGCAAGTTCTAAACCGCCACCCATTGCTGATCCATTTAGAATCGCGATGGTAGGGATCTTTAAATTTTCGATTCGTTTTAAAACTGCGTGCATTCGAATTGCGATATCGGCCATGCGATCGGCGCCATCAGGTAGATCTAAATTCGCTGAGACCATCTTTAAATCAGCCCCAGCACCGAAAAACTTTCCATTTCCTAGAAACGCCAGAACGCGAGCTGTCGAATTTTCATTTTCTAATTGCGTGAGAATGTTTTCAAGTGCATCAAGTTCGGCAATACCAAGAGCATTAACTGGTGGATTATCTAAAGCCACTACAGCGATTTTATTGCTCTCGATAATTTTCATAACTTTATAAACCCTGCTTACGCGCAATAACCATTTTCATGATCTGCTCGGTGCCATCGCCAATTGTTAAGCCAAGTAAGTCACGCATGCGTTGTTCAAATGGCAAGTCACTGGTGTAACCCGCCCAGCCATGTGTTTTTAAGCAGCTGAGAACAATGTCGTAGGCAAGTTTTGGGCCCCACCATTTACACATTGCGGCCTCAACCGTATGCGGCAGCCCTTTATCTTTGAGCCAAAGTGTCTTAAGGCAAAGCAATCTGGCACCTTGATAAAAAGTTTCGGCCTCTGACAGTGGGAAAGTGACTCCTTGATAGTCATGAATTGGATGACCAAAAGTTTCGCGAATCCGAGTCCATTTCCAGGTCTCATCTAGAGAGGTGCGGGCTACAGCTAAACTTTGAATTCCGATTAACGCTCTGCTGTAATCAAAGCCAGACATTAATTGAGCAAAAGCTTGATTCTCATCGCCAATTAGATGTGAGGCCGGAACTCGAGTTCCGTCGAAGTGAATTGTTCCCCAGCCACAAATATGTGAACCATGAGCGTTAAGCGCAGCTCTGGTAATTGATGGTTGTTCTAGCGGAACTAAAAAGGCGCTAACTCCCTTAGCGCCTGATTCAACGGTGCCGGTGCGTGCCATAACTACCGCAAAATCTGCTTGCGTTGCCATGCTGATACCAGTTTTTTCACCAGTCAAAATGTATTCATCGCCAACTCGTTCTGCGCGCAATGTAATGTGCGCAGCATCTGAACCAGCACCAGCTTCAGTTAATGCAATCGCTGGGAATACTTCACCGGAAATCATTCGGCGAATCCAGGGTTCAACAACTTCAGGTTTTCCGCCACGCATCAACATTTGGCTAATTAGGGAAACTGAAATTGGAAGATATGCCACGTTGTAATCACTGGCTGAAATTGCTTCTAGTACTAATCCGGCTGTTAACGTATCTAGACCTAGGCCGCCGAGGCGCTCTGGTAATTCAACGCCAAAGAAACCCATTGCGCCCATCTCTTTAAGTGTTTCTCGATCGAAGACCCCAGTGTTTTGGCGCTCTTGATAATAAGGAGCGAGTCGGCGCACACCATATTCATATGCCGCATCGACTATGCCTTTTTGATCTTCGGTTAGTTCGAAATCCACTTGTTGCTCTCCTTCTTAAGGATTAAATGTCCGTCGCCTATACCTGAATCTAAGGTCAAATTACTCTCAATGCGGTGGTAAAAACTACCTACCGTTTGATTGCTAGAAATCCTATTTGAGGAGGCTGGATTTGGCAAGGTTATTTAACGCTCAATTTTCAAGCTGAACAATGCCGGCCTTTATCAGCCCGTCAATATCTGCAATCCCCCAGTTGGCCAGAATCTCTTGAGTGTGTTGCCCAACCCTTGGCGGTAGACCTTGCGAAATCAACTGCGCATGATTTGAAAATCTAGGAGCAGGCATCGCTTGTGTCACGCCCTCAATTTCGGTGAAAGTTTCGCGATGTGCAATTTGTGGATGTGCGGGCGCTTCGGTCATCGAAAGAACTGGGGCCACACAAGCATCGGTGCCTGCAAATTTTTCAACCCAATAGCTCATGGTTTGTGCGGCAAATGTGCTCGCGATTTCTGCTTTCAACTTTGGCCAATCAGGTTGGTAATTTTGTCGGGCCAAATCTGGATCAAGGCCCAGCCCGGTCATAAGCGCTGTGTAAAAAGCTGGTTCGATCGAACCGACCACCATATGTCTGCCATCTTTAGTTTCATAGATCGCGTAATAAGGCGCTCCACCATCAATGATGTTTACGCCACGTTTATCTTGCCACTGTCCAGCTGCGAACATTCCATGTATCACGGTCATCAAAACTGCGACGCCGTCAATGATTGCTGACTCAACAACTTGGCCAAGCCCAGTTTTATCTGCTTCGCGTAACGCTGCAAGTAAACCGATTGCTAAGAATGTTCCGCCACCACCAAAATCACCAACTAAGTTCAGTGGAATTTCAGGTGGACCATCTGCAGGACCAATTCCATGTAGCGCTCCGGTAATTGCGATATAGGCAATGTCGTGTCCGGCTCTTTGCGATAGCGGACCATCTTGCCCCCAGCCAGTCATGCGGCCATAAATAAGTTTTTTATTTTTTGAAAAACATTCTGCTGGGCCGAGGCCTAAGCGTTCCATTACACCTGGGCGATAACCTTCGATCACCAGATCGGCTTTGCTGACTAGTTCTAACGCAACCTCTCGGCCACCTGTTTCTTTTAAATTTATTGAAAGAGATTTCTTTCCGCGATTTAACAAATCAAATTCAATTGGCGTATCAACAATTGAAGTATTGCCTGGCTTCTCTAGTCGAATAACTTCAGCGCCTAAATCAGCCAAAATCATTCCGGCAAAGGTGCCTGGGCCCATTCCGGCAAACTCAATTACGCGCAAATCTGAAAGCGGCCCACGCCGAGTGTTTCCATTACTGCGCTGAGACGAAGTCATTTAAGCCCCATGGCTCTTACGATTCCAGACTGGGCACCAGGGTTAGCCAGATTAGATATATCGCCGGGTGGAATATCTAAGATCCAGGAACGCAAAACTCGGCGATGAATTTTAGAACTAAGTGTCAAAGGTAATTCATCAACTATTACAACTCTCGAAGGACGAAACGCTTTGCCTAGCGCCGACTCAATGCGCAGTAGCACTTTCTTTTCAGCTTCGCCTTCTTGGTGAACTGAAGTTTTATCAATGGTAATCAAAATAACAACTGTCTCACCTTTGATCTCATCTGGAACTCCGACAGCAACTGCCGAGTTAACTCCAGAAATTTCCATAGCAAGAGATTCAAACTCTGATGGCCCAACTCGCTTGCCACCAATTTTTAAAAGATCATCTGAGCGTCCTGGCATTTCCCAGCTACCATCATCAAATTCAATTGCGCGATCGCCATGTAAATACAAACCAGGCCATTTAGATTTAAAAGTTTCGGACCAGCGCTCTGGATCATTCCAAAAACCACGTGACATTGAAGGCCATGGACCTGGAATTGCGATATCTCCTAAAGTGTTAAATACCCGTTGTCCATTTTCATCGACAACAATGGCGCTCACGCCAGGAGTTTGACCAGAGAACCGGCCTTCGCGCATTGGAACTATTGGACTTCCGCATAGAAGCGCGCCACCAATTTCAGTTCCGCCGGTGATGTTAATAATCGGAACTCGTCCGCGGCCAACATTTTTATGCATCCATCGCCAAGCCGCAGAGGTCATTGGCTCGCCAGCGGATGCAATTAAATCCAGAGTTTTCAATTCGTACTTCTCAACTCGTTCGACACCTTCAGCTGCTATTTGGCGCATCAATGTTGGGCCACAACCGAGTGTTGTTACGCCATAACGTTCGACCAAACTCCAGATGGTGTCGGGCTGCGGATAGGTAGGTGCGCCTTCGTACAAAAGATGACGGCCGCCGAGAATAAATGAAGTAACGATTGAATATGGGGTGGTAATCCAACCCATATCTGATGGGTAGTAGAGGACAGAATCTTTAGATAAATCAAGGCAATAAGCTCTTTCGATCGAACCTTGATATGGCAAGCCACCATGAGTGTGCACGGCTGCTTTTGGTCGACCAGTAGAGCCGCTGGTAAAAGCAATTAACCAAGGTTTTTCAGCGGCAAACATTTCGTAATCACGATCGACGCCGTGTTCAAAAAGGCTTGACCATTCCATATCGCCTTTACGACGAGATGGCGTTACATCATCGCGTGAAATAACAATTGTGCAAGTAACGTCACTGGCATCTACTGCAGCATCTGCCACAGATTTCATATCTACAATTTTTCCGCGGCGCAGAAATCCATCGGCAGTAATCAAATATTTAGCGCCTACTAGCTTTAGACGTTCTGCTAGCGCATCAGCACCATAACCCGAAAATGCTGGCGCTATCACTGCGCCCATGCGTGCTACCGCAAAAAGCGCAGTAACAATTTCTGGAACCGAAGGCAGATACATTCCAACTACATCGCCATCTTTAATACCGATACTGCGCAAACCAGCAGTTACCTGATCTACTTCTTCGGCTAATTGGCGATGGGTGTATTCACGTTTCTGCCCATCTTCGCCTTCCCAATATAGGGCGACTCGATCTGCGATATCGCTATCGCGCCATCGTTCAATTGCTAGCCAAGTTAAATTGGTGCGACCGTTGATAAACCAGTTTGTCCATTCGACGCCGTTACTGGAATCCTGGAATTGATCCCATGGCACTGGCCACTCGAGATTTAAATCTTCCATCGCACTTTTGAAAAAATCCTCTGGATTAGTGGATGTGAATTTTAGGAACTCATTAAAATCTTGGATACCAAGTTTCTGCATGAGTTTGAAAACTCGACGTTTCTCAATCGAACCAGGTGGTGGAACCCATCTATCGACCTCAAACCAATCTGGAAGCTCTCTCATGTTCTCCTCGCTTCGATTCGTCATGGTTTCTCCCACCGAAGTGGTGGGCGGCCGGCAATATCGCTCATAATATTGTGTAGCGCCCTTGGGTCGGCAAGAGATATTCCCAAAACGTTCATGGTCGCTTCGATATGACCCTGCAGGTGAGATAGCCCATCGACAACTACACCCGAGCTAGCTTTAGCTTGCTCTTGAATCATGGTTAGTTTTGGCCGATAAATCAGATCATAAAGATCAGCACTTGAATTCTCTGGCCAGTAACGCAAAGGTGAATCATCATTTACCAAGCCAACCGAAGTCGTATTTACAATGAGGCCAGATTCTTTCGCGGCCTTCTCGCGATTTTCCCAATGAACTTTATGAACTTTTTTTGGCCAATCGCGTTTGATTAGTTCGTCAGTGCGGGCATCGTTTCGATTAGTTACAGAAACATGATCAGAGAAATCTAACGCCGCTAAGGTAAGTGAGGCTGCTGTCGCACCTGCGCCTAGAATTAAAATTCGCTCAAGGTTTTGACCAGAACGCTCTTTAAACAAGATGCGAGCTGACTCGACATCAGTATTGCTGCTGACGATAACGCCATTTTTACAGGATAATGAATTAGATACTCCTGTAATTGCTACTTCATGACTTCGATCTTCAGCGACCGAATATGCCCACTGCTTGTATGGCATAGTCACATGAACTTGAAACAGCTGGCCACTTCGAAGATCATCAATGACCGCAGCTAAACCAGTTTCCTCAATATCGCGCAGGCCATAGGTGTATGGAATATCAAGAGCTGCAAAAATTCGGTTCCATGCTTTTGGTGAAAGCGAATGGCTGATTCCATGTCCGACCAACTCTAAACGTGTGGTCATTGAATTGGGCCGCCTAAATTACTGAACTGCGAACTCGGTTGAATCTTGAGATGGATCAGGTCCATAAAATTCAGCTGGCAACGTAGGTTTCCAGTTCTTTAACAATCCTTGCGCAATTACCGTCTTTTGAATCTCAGCAGTTCCTTCTTCGAACCACATGCCGCGAGCATCGCGATACATCTGCTCAATTGGGTATGCCTCGCTGTAGCCAACGCCACCATGAATTCTGATTGAGTGATCAGTAACTCGACCGACCATTTCCAGTCCAAGATACTTACACATAGCTGCTTCAGTTGAGATATTTTCGCCGCGATCAAAACGGGCAGCTACATCCATAACTAGGGCACGAGCTGCTGCGATATCAACTGCCATGTCAGCTAATCTGCCTTGAATATATTGGCGTGAAGAAATCAATTTTCCAAATGTTTCGCGTCGGGTTGAAAATGCGAGTGCTTGATCTAGTGCGCCTTGTGCCAAACCAACGCAAGAGAGAGCAATCGAAAGGCGACTTGGATCTAAGAATCCTTCAAAAGCAACGGCCAGACCGTTTCCAATTTCACCTAAAACTTGATCTGCTGGAATAAAGCAATCTTTGAAAAATAATACGTCGTGGTCAAGTCCTTTGCAGCCCATGGTGCGAGCCATGTGTTTACGTTCAACGCCTTCGCGAGATGGTTCAACCATGAAAGTTGTAATGCCTAGATCTTCACCAGTTATCGAGAAAGATCTAGCTGGGATATAAATATGTGTGGCTTTACTCGCAAGGGTTGCCCACTGCTTCATGCCATTTAAAACCCAACCATCTTTAGTTTGGTGAGCTGTTGTACCTACATCGGTTCCGCTACCCGAGCGAGGTTCAGTGATACAGAAACCGTTATATTTTCCTTGCGCAAGCAATGGCAGGTATTTAGCTTTTTGTTCTGGTGTGCCAAACTTTTCAAGTGCTCGCCAAGTGCCGTTAGCGCCATGAATAATCATTCGTACCGCACCATGAACTGGAGCACATGCTTCTAAAATTGGGAAGTACTCAGTTAGCGTTAGACCTTCGCCACCATATTCAGTCGGAATTGTTAGTTTCAGCAGACCGGTTGAATTTAGGCGAGCCCACCATTCATCACTGATTACATTGACTGACTCGGCTTCGCGACCCAAAACAGCTAGCTCGGTTACTGCGAGCTCTCGTGCCTTTTTGAGAATTGATTCGCTTCTTGCGCTCATGAGTTCAGCTTCCAATCAATAGTCTTGCCGCCAGGTCAGTTTCAAGATACTTTGGAAACCTACCAATCGATAGGTGGAATGTAAATACTTTAAGGCCGAATGTTCCCGCCATTTTTTTAAGCAGAACAGGAGTAAATGTGATGAGCACCATTACTAGCAGAATCGCTGAATTTACCTCTGCTCTTAAATACGCTGATTTACCGATTGCTGTGCGCGAAAAGATAAAAGTCAGTTTGCTACATAACCTCGGCATGGCAGTTTCGGCAGGGACTTTGGTTGATGTTTCAAATCGATATGCCGCTGAATTAAATGAGGGTGGAACTTCGGCAAGTTCCCGCCTTTTGCTTAGCGGCAAAGTTGCCTCCCCCGAGACTGCTGCCTTTCTAAACGGAATCCTGATTCACGCTAGATGCCAGGATGATGTGTATTTTCCTGGCTTAATGCATATTGGCACAATCGTTACTCCCGCAGTCTTGGCAGTTGGCGAAAAAATAAATTGCACGGGCGAAGAATTAATTACTGCACTCGCTGCTGGATATGAAACAGCCGGGGCGTTAAGTGATGGCTATGCAGTAAGAACAACTGCTCGAGGTTTTAGAGCTAGTGGAATTTTTGGAGTTTTTGGGGCAACTGCTGCCGTCGCTAAATTATTGGGCCTTAATGCAACGCAAACTGCTAACGCACTTGGAATTGCTGCGAGTATGGCCGCTGGCACGAATCAAACTTGGTTATCAGGTACCCAAGAATGGCAATTTCAAATTGGCTTAGCTGCCAGAAACGGAATTTTGGCGGCAAATCTGGCAGCTGCGGGTGGAACCGGATCAGCTGAAGCGCTAGAAGGCAAGGGCGGATTTTATGCCGCGTTTATGGGAAGCACTGAAGGTGTAGAAAAAATTGGTTTTGACCTCGGTTCACTTTGGCGAAGTTTAAGCATTACTTATAAGCCTTATCCAGTATGCGGAATTCTGCAGGGACCGGTTGTAGACGCTATCGCTATGGCAAAGGAATATGTGATCGACCCAGCGCAGATTTGCGCAATTCGATTATCTTTGCCCACATCTGAAGCGGCATATCCCGGAACAGATTATGCGGGTCCTTTCTACGATGTCGGAAACGCGCTAATGAGTTCGCAGTACTGCTTAGCGGTTGCGTTATTAAAGCGCTCTTTCCAAAGCGAAGACCTCCTTAACCGAGAAGACGCGGCGCTCTTGAAATTAGTTCAACTAATTAAGGTTATTCCTGATGAAACCCTACAGCCCCGTTCTTTTATCCTTGAGATTGATACTAAAGATGGAAAGACTCTAACTAAGGTTTCGTCATCAAGTGAAGATGAATTTGATTGGGATCGTAATGAAGAAATAGCTCATCTTGAATCCATGGCTGCCGAAATGCCGTTTAGCGCCGACCGACTGAAAAGCCTTATTTCGATGACACTAACTGCTGAAAAACACACCGCCAACGAAATAATATCGGCCACAATCATTTGAGCAAATGATCTTAGAATTAACCGTTAAAGCAAGTTACACTCGGCCAAATGACTAGCCAATCGCCAAATAGATTCACTTGGGTCGAGCCTGGCGTATTTGAAGTTAGCGAAGGCGTATATCGAATTCCATTGCCATTACCCAATGATGGACTGCGCGCAATAAATCTTTATTTAATTGTCGAAGATGGAAACCTGACCTGTGTAGATTCTGGTTGGTCCATACCTGAATCAAAAGAGTTACTGGCAAAAGGGCTAAAATCACTTGGCTTTGAGTTATCAGATATTTCTAGGTTTCTAATTACACATGTACATCGTGACCATTACACACAGGCACTTGATATTCGAAGGAGTTTGGGTACAAAAATCGCACTCGGTTCGAAAGAAAAACCTTCCTTAGACCTTTACCGTGCCCATTCCCGCAATCCGATGTTTGCTCAAATGGACAGACTGCGAGAAGTCGGAGCACACGCAATAGCTAAGACCATTTCAGATTGGATGAATGAAAATGGCGAAGATGGCTTGGGCTGGGAACCACCTGATGAATGGATGGAAGAAGGCCCTATTCATTTAAAGGAGCGAACATTAACTGCGATTGAAACTCCAGGGCATACCGCCGGTCACTTGGTATTTCATGACCAGAAAGCCGCTCTACTTTTTGCTGGCGATCACGTGCTTCCAACAATTACGCCATCGATTGGGTTTGAACCAGTTCTGCAGTCGAATCCACTTGGCGACTATCTGCGCTCTCTAGCGATTATTAAGGCCTTACCTGATGCAGTTCTACTTCCTGGCCATGGCCCAGTTGCGCCATCGACACACGCAAGAGTTGATCAGTTATTCGATCATCATGCTGAAAGGCTAGATCTAATTGAAAAAGCGGTTGCAACTGGCCTGGTAGATGCTTTCGCTATTGGCGGTGCACTGAAGTGGACTCGTCGCGAACATAAACTTGAAGATTTAGACCCATTTAATGCGATGCTTGCCGTTTTAGAAGTGAGCGCTCACCTCGAAGTTTTAGTTATCCAAGGGCGAGTGAAAGAATTAATAACTGAAGGCCAGTCAACCTATACAGCTCCTTAGTAATTCAGTTTTTAACGGCCCTCAAAAGTTGACTCAGTTTTATTTTTAAAGGCGGCAATTGAGTTTAAGTGATCTTGTGTTGTGGTTAGCTCGCTTTGAGATAACCCTTCAAGTTCTAGAGCTTTAGCTAAATCGTTTTCAAAAGTATGGTTTAGCAAACGTTTAGCTAAACCGTAAGAAAGTGTCGGGCCCGTGGCATATCTTTTTACAACTTCGTTTAACTCAGCTTGATAGTTTTCGGCTGTTGTTAATGTGGTAACTAAGCCAAGATTGTGCGCCTCAACCGCACCAACGGGACGAGCACTAAAAACAATATCTTTCGCGCGATGTAAACCAACTTGTCGGGCTAGCCAAAATGTTCCAGAAAAATCTGGTACTAATCCGCGTTTGCTAAATACTGAAGTAAAGGTTGCATCATTTTGGGCGACGATGTGGTCACAAGCCATAGCCAAACTAAAGCCTGCGCCCGATGCATAACCTCTAACACCGGCAACTACTGGCTTTGCCATGTTTGCAATGCCACTCGCGATAAGAGTTGCTTGGCGCAATTTCTTGGCCAGGGTTGCTCTATCGCCACCCATTTCCTTTACATCGCCACCAGCACAAAAAGCTTTCTCGTCACCTTGAATAACCACGACCCGAATCTTGGGATCTTGCGCAGTTACCGTAATCGCTTCTAGAAGCAGATCGCTTAGCTCGCTATTAATGGCATTTCGAGCGTCAGGACGATTAATAGTTAACCAAAGGACGCCATTAATCTCAGATACCAGAAGTGCAGATGTATTGCCTTCAACCATGTGATTCTCCAATAAGCGCTGGCGTTTTAACCTAACGTTTGGGAGTATAGAGGAAATTATCAGAGCACGAAAGGATTCTTAATGTCACCTATGCCACCAGTTGGGCCGAATGCGAAATATTTTGAAGATTTCAAAGTTGGTGACAAATTCCAAACTCAAGGAAGAACCTTCACCGCTGCCGATGGACTTTTCTGGTCGATGTACTCGGGCGACATGAATCCGATGCATGTTGATAATGAATTTGCTAAACAATATGGAATCTTCGGCGGACTATTTCCACCTGGCTTAGCAGTCGTTGGTATCGCCTCAGGATTAAACGAACGACTTGGTTTATTTTCAGGTACCGGGTTGGCAATTACCAACCAAATAATTAATTATCGCAAGCCAGTTTTACCTGGCGATACTATTCATAATGTTCTAACTGTTCTTTCGCTTAAGCCACACGCTAAGCGACCAGCCGGAAGTGTCCAATTTGGTTATGAAATTACTAAGTCTGATGGAGTTGTTGCTATTGACGGCAGCTGGGAAATTTTCTTATCTACCCGCGCATATCAAGTCGATTAACTCAATTACCAACGAGGGCGGCTCTTAGTTGGCCAAATTAAACAAAGTACGAAGATTGGCACAATCAGCAGACTAAGCATTGTGTAGTCGATTCCGAGCACATCGCTAAAACCACCAATTATGGCTGCGGCGATGCTGCCAGTTACAAAAATAGTCATGATTGAAATACCAAGAGCAATACCGCGGACATCTTCAGAAACAACTTGATTGATTCGATTTACCATCGCTGGTTGCGCCATTCCGAACCCAAGTGTCACCATATAAATCGAAACTGCCATTACATATGGGTGCACAAAATGTGAGCCGTAAAATGCGATTAATATGGCTGAAATTGAACAATAGGCCGCGAAAATTAACGTTCGATTTGCGCCAAACTTTGCGATTACTCGGGCTGAATATTTCGCACTAAGAAATCCAATCAACCCACT
>Ga0214919_10009465_pt1 | contig 12556 bp, 4 predicted proteins | sample LL1503_MetaG_FD_177994 | JGI IMG/M metagenome (GOLD analysis project Ga0214919, IMG submission 177994) | Freshwater microbial communities from Lake Lanier, Atlanta, Georgia, United States - LL-1503 | ecosystem: Environmental > Aquatic > Freshwater > Lake | place: USA: Georgia | collected 2015-03-15
AAGCTCACCAAGATCGGTAAAAACCTGACCGACATCGTTGTCAGCGACAACAATCAAATTGAACTCACGGTTGCGCAGTTCAAGGCGTCTGCGTTCGAAAAGTTGGACCTGACCGCCGGTGCCACTATCAAAGTGAAAGATGTGGGCGCCGCAGACCTGGCGGCAGTGATTGCCAACACGGACATCGACGAGTTCACGTTCAAAGACAAGGCGGTCAATTTTGGCGGCGCGATGACGCAACTGATTGCCGCAGAGGCCGCCGGCACGCTGACGGGCATTACCCTGTCAGACGACGGCACCATGACCATGACGTCCGCCGTGTACAAAAGCACGGGCGCCCAAAACGTCCTGGATCTGGTCCGGGCCAACAACGGTGTCGACACCGACTTGGTCACCACTGGCACCCAAGAGAACACGGATTTCTCTGTTGCCCTGACCCAGGTCTTGGTGGCAGATCTTACCCACGCCACCTTCGCCGGAGGCAACTGGGACCAGGTCAAGAGCGTGAGCATCACGGACGATGCCACAGCCATCGCAGGTGAAGTCAATGACGACCTGATGGACCTGTCAGAGGCCGGCAAGTTGTCGCGCATCAACCAGTCCGACGCCGCAGGCGGCCGTCCTGCCATCGCCATCACTTACGCTGACTTGCAAGAGACCGCCATCGTCAAAGTGCTTGACAAGATTTATGGCAAGGTGGGCTCCACCCAAACAGCGGGTGAGTACAAACTCGATGTCACCGACGTAGCCGCTGGCGATGCCTTGGCCCTCAAGAATCACGCCAAGTGGGGCGCAAAGGTCACCAAGATGGAGGTAGATGACAGTTCCGAGAACATCGGCCTGAACCTCTCCGACCTGAAGGCGGTTTTTGATGCCGGCAAGTTGGACAAGATCACCGATGACGGCACAGGCAACATCAAAATTTCATTCACGAACTTCAGTTCGGCGGGCTACCAGTCTATGTTGGCCAAGATCGACAACGGCGGCAACAACTACGACCTGCAAGTGACCGATGTGACGGCTGAGAAAGCCACGGTGACTGCTACCAACAGCCATGTGGCAGACATGACCGTAAGGGGTGCAGGTGCCTCCATCGGTGGCAAGCTGGTCGAACTGAATACGCTGGAAGCCGCCGGTAAGTTGAGTGCGATCACGGTCACCGACAAAGCCAATACCATCAATATCGCGGCCGACGTCTACACAGCCAGCAAGGATTCGGCGCTGAGCATTTTGAACGTGACCACGGATGCGCCTGACGGCGACTTCAAACTGGCGCTGTCTGCAGTGACCATTGCCGATGCAGCTGATGCGGCTGACGACGTGAACACGGATGACCACGTGGTGTCCTACACCGCAAGCGGCACGGGCTCGGACATTACCGGAAACCTCGCTGATCTTGAAGTGTCTACCAAGCTGCAGGTGATCAACCGCACCGATGGCGGTGCCAATGGCGACGAGCAAAAGCTTCAGCTCACCGGTTCGGACTACGCCACCTACGGCGCGACTCTGAACAAGATCATGACCAACGGAACTTCCGGCTACCAAGGTGAAATCTCGGCTCTGGATTCGGATGATATTGACGCAGCCCTGGCTGACGCCAACATCATCACCTTCGACGTCGAAGACGATGCGACCGGCTTAGGTGCCAACATTCTGGCGGTTCAGCGGGCTTTTGACGAAGGCACCAAGCTGACAACGGTTGCGCAAAGTGACAGTGACGACATCGTAGTCTCGTACACCGACTACACCGACGTGGCCACCGCGCGCGCTGGTGTGATGACGGCCATGACTTGGGAAGTGGAGGACGTTGAAGCAGGCGATCTGCAGGCCTTGTTCGATAACGACAACACGGTGAATTTTGCTGCCGTCAAGGACACGGCCGCGAACATCCAAGCCTTGATCGGTGACTCCGGAGCCGGCTTGGCTTTGGATGACAATGTCGCCAAGCTCTCTGAAGTGGTGGTGTCTGACAATGCAGTACTGACGCTGACCGGTCTGCAATACATTGACAACGTCACGGCAGGCACTGGCTTACTGGACAAGATCACCAATGCCAATGGGGACGTCTACCATGCGACCGTTACTGAACTGGCTGGAGCCGATGTGGCGGCTGCGACGGCTGATGACAGCGTGGATTCGTTTACCGTGAAGGACAAGGGCGCGGCGCTGACCACCGCCTTTGAAGACCTGATCGATGCAGGCGATAAGTTGACCGCAGTCGAGTTGGATGTGTCCGATGATACCGATGATGTCATCACGATCTCCCTGGCCGACTTCACCAACACCGATGACACCGCCGGCCCTGTGACGCAAGACTACCTTGACGTCCTTGACAAGTTCAGCGTTGACGCGAACATCACCTTCACGGTCTGATAACGGTATAGCCTGACCCCTGACCCTGAAAAATTGCAAGGTATCTCCATGGTGGATGACAGCATCAGGACGGGTCAGGAGCCCGTGGCAGCCAGCGGCGTGATGACACCCGCTGGCGCGCTGCAGGCTTTGGCCGGCGGAGCGCCAGGGGCGATCACGGTGGCCGGCACGGCGCAAGAGGTGTCGGCGCACTTTGGTGATCTGGCAGTGGCTGCGGGGGCGGGGTCTATTGCCTCGATCAGCGTCTCGGACAATGCGCCGCTGACGATATCGAAGGCAGACTTTCGTGCCAACGCCACGGCCTATGCCCAGCTGTTGCAGCTCATCACCGCGCGCCCTTTGCAAGTGAAGTTCCACTGAAGCCCTGAGGCTGAAGGCAGGCTTATGCCAGTGGCTGCCCTGACCAGCACGCCGAGCCTGGCCTTGCGCAGTACCCAGGCTGTATTGGCCCCACCTGTGAAGGTGGTGCGCATGGTCAACGGGCTCACCAAGTCGGTGACCGTGCAGCCGCCCGCCGCGCCCAAGGGTGCGGGAGCTAGCGCACAAGGAACGGCGGCCGCGCTGACCTTCAATATGGGTTTCGTGGGCTATGACCACAAGGCGACTTTTGCGGCTGCCGAGCTCAACCCCGCTGACCAGGACATGTCCACGGTCACGATCAAGGCGCACCTGATCAAAGGTTTCCGCTATACGGCGGCCTCTTCGTATTTGTATGCGTACCAGAGTAAGGGCTCTGCACCCGCCGCCAGCCTGAGCCTCAAGGGGCCCTCCGACACCAAGGCCACGGCCCTGAGCCTCAAAAGCGGCACGTTCACCGCCAAAGAGACGGGCGACCACACCTTCACCTGGTCTGTCGCCAAGGGCGGTAAATTCACCGGCGCTTTTGACGCCACCATCCAGGGCACTGAGCCCCCGCTGCCGAAAACAACGGGCAGCACCAGCCTGGACGCCATGCTGCAGCGCGATGTGGCCTGGTGGCACGCGCAGGGCACCACCCCCAGCGTGGGCAGCACGCAAGTCATGCCGGGGGTGTGGGCCCTGTCGCCCGGGAGCGCACGCCAGCAGCTGAGCTATAGCTTCACCACCGCCAGCCAGGCGCCAACGGCCATTTTGAAAAATGACTTCCCCTCTATCGGGAAAGACAAGCAATTCGCCGAGATGGATACCAACCAAAAGGCGGCTGCGCGAGCGGCGCTGGCATATATCAGTTCGGTAACCAACTTGAACTTCACCGAAGCCACAGACGGCAGCGGCAACATCCAGCTCGGCACCTACGACATGAGCGCGCGCGCGGGTGGCGCGTATGGTCTGGATGGCATTTCCAACCTGCCGGCCTCTTACCCCTTGACCGACAAGGTCTACACCTTCCTCAACGCCAGGCCCAGCGGGTATGTCGGCGACTCCACCGCAGGCACGGTGGGGTGGTCGGAGATTTGGCATGAGCTGGGCCATGCGCTGGGCCTTAAACACCCCGGCAACTACGATGCATCCGGGAGCGCCGCCACCGGCCCGTTTTTACCCTCGGCAACCGACAACCAGCAGTACTCCCTGATGTCGTACAAGTCCAACGCCTACACCGAAGGCGTCAACAACCTGAGCTACATGCTGTACGACGTGGCGGCGCTGCAGTACCTGTACGGGGTGAATGCTGCAGGCTCCACCGCTGCGGGTGATGTCGCGGGCGCTGGCGGGCAATTCAGCTTCTCTGACAGCACGTCTGTGCTGTCCACCTTGTACTCAGCCACCGGACGCGACACGATCGATCTGGCGGGCTTGAGCAAGGGCAGCACGGTGAACCTGAACGCAGGAACCTTTTCCAGCATCAATATGCTCAGCGCCGACAGCAAAGCAGTGCGCCAGTACAGCGGTAACAAGAATGTGGCCCTGGCCTACGGTAGCAAGATCAACAAGGTCAGCCTGGGCACGGCGGTAGCGGCGGACACCGTGGTCCTCAACGGAGCCTTTAAGCAGGGCGCGTTCAACGACATCAACAACCTGCAGAGCTGTGACCGCATCGCCCTGAGCAAGTCGCTCTTTGGTAGCCTAACGGCGAAAAATATTGACCTTGGCACGAGCGGTACGGCCCGCAGCAAAGACAGCCGCATTGTGGTGAACCAAAGCACCGGGGACATCTATTACGACGCCGATGGTTCGGGTAGTCGTTGTGCAGCGGTGAAGATAGCGGCTTACCGTGCCGTGGCCGGCGCAGCGGTTTCTTCCAATACCTTTGCCTTCGTTGCCTAAAGGTGGAATCAGGCGACACCAGGCGGCGTCAGCAGCGCACCCGCCTGCGCTCCCGTGCGCCTTGGCCTTAGCTGCTTAAGTTAAGCGCCGCCATTTGGGCCTCGCTGAGCTTGACCGTCTGGTCGGAGGTCAGCACCGCAACCTGGTTCGAATCCAAAGCCCCTAGCTGCAAGACGTCCATGGCCGTGAGCTGGTCGGCCGTCAGGTAGCCCAACTGAGCGTCGCTGAGCTTGTGGACTTGCTCGGTGCTTAGTGCGGCGATGGCATCGGTGGATATAGAAATCAGCTGGTCGCTGGTCAGTGCGTTCAAGGCGGCTGTCGTCATCGCCGTCATTTGATTGGGCAGCAGTGCGCCGATGGCGTCGCTGCTCAGGGCAGGCACCTGTGCCGCGCTGAGCTGTGCAATGCCTTCGGACGCGATGGCAGCCACTTGTTCCGGATCGAGTTCGCCCAACTGACCTGTTGTGAGGGCTTGCACTTGCACTGTGGTGAGCGCAGCGGCTTGGTAGGTGTAGATCACATTGATGTCCAGCGCATTGATCGCCGCCGTTCCCAAGGCCGACACCTGCTCGGCGCTCAGCGCCCGGATTTGCGAGGTGCTGAGCTCTGCCGCTTGCATAGCGCTGATGCCGCCAATTTGTGCCGTCGACAATTGTGCAAGCTGGCTCGGCAAGAGCTCACTGATTTGCTCGGTTGTCAGGCTGCCGATCTGTGCGCTGGAGAACGCGCCCAACAGCTCGGGATCCATGGCGATGAGTTGATCGGTGGTGAATGCCGCCACCTGGCCCGTGCTGCCCGTGCTCAGTACGCCGATGTCCTCGGCGGACAGGCTGGCGATCTGCGCATCGCTGAGCTCTGCGATATCGGCAACGGTGAAAGCCCCAATCTGACTGCTGGTCATCGCATCGATTTGGTCGGTGGTCAGGGCGGCGACCTGCGTCGTTGTCAGCTTGGCAACCTGTTCCGTGGTCAGCGATGCGACCTGGCTGCTCGTGAGCGCTGCGATTTGCGACGTGGTGAGCGCCTGCATTTGTGTGGATGTCAACTTCGCCAGCTGCTCGGTGTCCAGGGACGATATCTGGTCGCTGGTCAGCGCCGCGATAACGCCGGTTTTGAGCGCCTGCAAAGCAGCCGATTCCAGGCTGTTGAGCTGATTGGATGTCAGCGATACCACTTGGCGGCTCAGCAAGACGTCGGTTTGGGCGGTTTGCAGGGCGGCCACTTGGCCGGTTGTCAGAGCAGCCAGTTGTTGCGGCGACAAGCCGTTGATTTGCCCTGAGGTCAGCTTGCGTATGTCGTCGGTTTCCACCGCTGCGATATCCATAGCATTCAGCGCTGCCACACTCAGGGCCGGTATTTGCGCGGTGTCCAAGGCAACAATTTGCGAGGACTTGAGGGCCTGGGCTTGGCCGGCAGTGAGTGCGGCTATTTGTTCCGTGGTCAATTTGGCCACATTGGCATCTGTGAGGTTCGCGATCTGGTAGGTCGTCAGAGCACGTATCTGGTTGGTTAACAACTTCTGCAGATCCCCAGTCTCCAAGCCATTGAGCTGTCCCGGTGTCAAGGCGGACACCTGGGTGGTGGTCAGGGCTTGTACTTGGCCAGTCGTCAGTGCGGTAACTTGATCGCTGGTCAGCAGCCTGAGTTGGTCGGTAGCCAGGTTGGCGACCCTGGCGGTGACGATTGCCGCAACATCGCCTGATTCGACGGCCGTAATCTGGATCGCGTTCAGGGCGTTGGAGCTCAAAGCGGCCACTTGCGCCGACGTGAGGTCGTTGATCGCATCGGTGGTGAGATTTCTTGCCTGTGCCGCGTTGAGCCAGCCGATCTGGTCGCTGGTCAGTGTGGTCACTTTTTGGGTGCTGCTGGCGCGGGTGCTCAGTCCGGCAATTTGGGCGCTTGTCAGTGCGCCGATCTGGGTGCTCAGGAAGGCCTGCAAATCGGCCTGTTCCATGCTGTTGAGTTGTTCGGTGCGCAGCGCCGCCACCTGGGTGGTGGTCAATTTCACCACCTGCGATGTCTCTAACTTCTCCATTTGTGTGGTGGTTAGGCGGCGCAATTGCTCGGTCGACAAGCGGCTGATTTGTAGCGAGGTCAGTTCTTTGATATCGGCCGTTTCCAGGGCCGTGATCTGAATGGCGTTCAGGGCGGCTGTGCTGAAAGCGGTTACCTGGGTTGTGCTCAGGCCAACAATAGCCGCGGACGTGAGGCGTTGTGCTTGCGTGGCGGTGAGCGCGCCTATTTGCGTGGACGTCAAGTTGGTCACTTGCGCGGTTGATCCGCCATCGGTCAGCCCCGTCATTTGGGCCGTGGTCAGCGACTGGATTTGCTTGGTGTTCAGGACCTGCAGCTGCGCTACTCGCATGTTGTTGAGCTGGTTGGTTCTCAGGGCTGCGACCTGGGCGGTGGAGAGCGCTTGGATCTGGCTGGTCTCGGTCAGCTTGGCAATCTGGTCTGTACCCAGCAGTCGCAGCTGGTCCGTGGAAAGGCGGCCAATCTGGGTCGTTGTCAGTGCTTGCAGGGCTGCGCTATCGCCGGTGCCAATCGACAGAGATGCAATTTTGATCGCATTGAGCGCGCCAGTACTCAAAGCAACGGCCTGCGCGGTGCTGAGCGTGGCGACGCCTGCGGTGGTCAGACTTTGGGCCTGCGCGGCATTCAGCGCGCCCACCTGTGCGGCGGTCAAGTTCTTCACCTGGCCGGTGGTCAAGCCTGCAACTTGACCGGTGGTGAGTACGTGGATCTGGTCGGTACTCAGGGCCTGCAACTGCAGGGAGCTCAGGTTGTTGAGCTGGTTGGTTTTGAGGGCTGCAACCTGGGTGGTGGTGAGCGCTGGCACCTGGCTGCTCACCGTGAGCTTGGCCACCTGTGCATCGGTCAGGAGACGGATTTGGCTGGTGGACAGGTTGCTCAGCTGGTTGGTTGTCAGCAGCTTGAGGTTGTCTGTTGTGAGTGCGGTGATCTTGAGCGCATTGAGCGACGTTGTGGTCAGTGCGCCGACCTGCGCGGTGCTGAGATTTGCGACGGCGTCGGCGGTCAGGGCCTGTGCCTGCGCCGTGCTGAGTACGGCAACCTGGGCCGTGGTCAGCGCAGCGACTTGTGTGGTGGTGAGGCCTGCCACTTGGTAGGTGGTCAGTGCGCCGATCTGCTTGGCACTCAACAGCACAAGGTCTTTTGTCTCCAGGCTGTTGAGTTGCTCGGTTTTCAGGGCCGCAATCTGGGCGGTGGTGAGCGCACGGACTTGGTCTTCCTCCAGCGCCACGATTTGTTCGGTTCCCAGCAGGCGGACCTGGCTGGTGATCAGGCTGCTAATCTGGTTGGTTCCGAGTACCTGAATGGCGGCCGTGCTCAGGGATGCGACCTTGATGGCGTTCAGTGATTCGGTTCGCAGGGCGCTGACCTGGGCAACGCTGACTTTTTCGATTTGCGTCGCGGTGAGGCTCTGGTCCTGCACCACGCTCAGGGCGGCTAATTGGCTGGCTGATAGCGTAGTGATTTGGGTGGTGCCAAGGCCAGCGACCTGGTAGGTCGTGAGGGCTTGAATTTGGTTAATCGAAAAGCGCGCAAGTGCTTCGGTTGCCAGGCTATTGAGCTGATCGGTGCGGAAAGCGGCAACTTGCGCCTTGCTCATCACGCTGATGTGGTCTTCTGACAATTCGGCGACTTGCGCTGTGCTCAAAAGCACCAGTTGGTTGGTCGACAGGGACTTGATCTGCGTGGTCGTAAGCGCAGCGATGTTCGTCGTCGTCATCGCCGTGATGTCCAGGGCGTTGAGCGCCAATGCGTTCAGCGCACGCGCCTGATCAGTGCTCAGCTTGTCAATTGAGGCCGTGCTCAGGCTGTGGGCCTGGGTGGCGTTCAAGGCCGCCACCTGGGACTCCAGTAACAAGCTGACCTGGTCAGTGGTCAGTGCCCCTATTTGGCTGATGGTCAGCGCGTTGATTTGGTTGGTGCTCAGGACATTGAGTTGTGCTTGGCTCAGGTTGTTGATCTGGTCTGTTCGCAGGGCGGCAACCTGACCTACCGTCAGCACGCGGATATGGTCGGTTGACAGTGCAGCAATCTGGTCTGTGTTAGCCAAACTGGGTAAACCCAACAATGTCAACTGGTCTGTTGACAGGTTCCTGATTTGCGCGGTGGTGAGGTCAGCGACCTCTTCGGAAGTCAGCGCCGTCACGTCGATCGCGTTCAGGGCAGCGAAGTTGAAAGCGGCGACCTGGTGCTCCAGCCCCGTTTGGCTGTTGAGTTGTGCAATGGCCGTAGTGCTCAGTCGCTGGGCTTGCGCTGCGCTGAGCACCGAGATCTGACCTGTCGTAAGGTAGGAGGCCTGGTCGCTGGTTAAATTCTTGATTTGCGTTGTGGTCAGCGCCTGGATCTGGTAAGTCGCCAGGGCTTGCAGGTCAGCGGTTTCGAGGCTGTTCAAGTGGCCCGTGGTGAGCGAGGCCACTTGGCCCGTGGTGAGCGCGCGGATTTGTTCTGCGGAGAACGCAGCAATTAAGGAATCGCTCAGGGCGTTCAACTGGCTTGTCGTCAGGCTGCTGATTTGCCGCGCGGTCAGGCCGGGTATTTGGGTAACTTTCAACGCGCCCAGTTGATCCGTTTTTAAGGCATTGATAGCGGCCGGCGTGAACGCGCCTAACTGGGTAGACGTGAGTTCCGCAAGCGCATCCGAGTCGATGGCTGCAGCCTGCTTGGCGCTGAGCGTTGCGAGTTGCGCCGTAGACATGGCAGTGAGCTGATCAGAGTCCAATTTGGCCACTTGTACAGTCGATAGGCCCTGCAACTGGGCGGTTGTCAGTGCCGCCACGTTGGTGGAGGAGAGCTTGGTAATGTCCAGGGAGTTCAGAGCACCCGCGTTCAGAAAGATCACCTGATCTGTGTCCAGGGCCTCGATGTGCGCCTGCGTCAGTTTGGCAGCTTGCTTGGCATTCAGTGTTTGTAGTTGCTCGGTTTTGAGTGCTTCAACTTGCTCTGACTTGAGGTTTGTGATTTGTCCGGTGGTCAGGGCGTGAATTTGCGCTGTGGTCAGCGCCCCGAAGGCTTCGGCCGTGATCTGTTGGAGTTTGTCGGTCGCCAGCGTCGCTAAGGAGCGGGTGTTAATCCACGTAATTTGCGAGGGCCCCAAGGCCGCTATTTGTGCGCTGGTAAGGCCCGAGACCTGGGACTTGGAAATAATGGAAAGCTTGTCGTAGGTAATCCCATCGTCGAACGCGGCCACATCGAATTCTTTGATCTGGCTAGACGTCAACACCGACCAGTTGCGGGTGGTCATGGCCTGTATCTGGACGGTTGACATCACCTTGATGTCCGCGGAGTCCATCAACTTCATTTCTGCAGACGACAGCCGTTTGAATTCAGTGACCGACATGGCCTGAATTTGCGTGGGCGTGTAATTGGTGATGGTGGACATGGGTTGTTCTACGCTTGCTCAGTACCGGCTCAGTAGGCTCCACCAAAATGTTGAAAATACAAGTTGCTCAATTCGCCACCACAATCCGAATCAACCGGTGCCGACGCTTCGCAATACACCCTCTGCGTGAGTGCATCGCCTTGGAGAATCGGCAGAGCGCAGGCTTTCTTGAGCGTTATGCCCGGGCGGATGCACAAAGGGATTGCTATCTTCATCTTTGCGCGAGCTTGTGCTGCAGCATGGCCACCAGGCCCGCCTCCAGCGATCGCACCATATGTTGGCGTGCAGGGGCCCGCACCGGTGCAGGCGCAGCGGGCAGGGGAATGGTTTGCTCGCCATTGGCAAGTTGAATGGCAAGTGCTTTGTACTCGGCCAGGCTGGAGGTCACCAGCGCGTCTCGGCCTTGGTTGCGCAAGATGCTGGCGCCCATGCGCGAGACCATGGTGCGGCCCTGGCAGGTCAGCAAAGGCACGCCGGCCTCTAAAACGTCGTTGGTGGTCGAACCACAGTTGTAGGGGAAGGTGTCCAGAAAAAGGTCAACCAGGCGCAAGTTGCCCCGGTAGGTCTGGTGCGTAACCCGGGGTGTGAAGATGAGGCGCTCGCTGCCCACCCCCCGGCTGTAGGCGAACTGGCGCAGATTGGCGGTTGCCGTGGCGTTGTCGTCTACCAACCACAGCACCGCGCCGGGCGCGGCCTGCAGGATATCCATCCAGGTGCTGAACAAGGGTTCGTTGATTTTGTACACATTGCCAAAGCTGGCCATGACGAACGCTTTCTCCGGCAGGCCGTTTTCCTGGCGGGTCGAGGGATTGAAGTCCTGCCGTTGATCGGTCAGTGGGATGAAACTGCCCTCGAGGTACAAGGGCTTTTCTGCAAAGTAGGGGACTAATTCGTCGGGCAAAGCGTGCCGGTCGGAGACCACGAAGTCCAACCAGGGCATGCCGGTGGTCCCGATAAAGCCCAGATAGGTACCCTGCAACAGGCCGGGGTTGAGGGCGAATATGCCCGGACGGGCCCCGGAACTCAGGCCATGCAAGTCGATCAGGATGTCGATTTCATCTTCCACAATCAGCGTGGCGATGTCCCGGTCTGATAAGGGCGCCACGGACCGGAAGACCTCAAACGCGGCGCGCAGGCGCGCGCGGTGGGCGGTGTGGTCTTCCACGCTGTAGTCGTAGCCGTAGAGCATGAATTTGGATCTGTCATGCGCTTCGAGAAATTCGGCAAGCAAGAGCCCCACTGCGTGCACACACAAATCGCCCGAGACATAGCCCAGGCGCAGGCGCTGGTGGTTGTAGCGGCGGCCTTTTGACAAATGCTCCTGCTTGAATGAGTAGGTGCGCTCCACAAATGAGGACGCAGTGAGCAGCTGCTTCACAGGGTCGTCGTCCATTGCCAACTGGGCCAATGGCGAGGTACACATCAGCATCTGGTTGGCGCTGATACCCGGCAAATCTTTGTAGACCGGCCAGCGGCAGGCTTTTTGCCGGATGTGGACCCAGTGTTGAATCACCGCGGGCTGGTTCGGGTTGATCCGCAGGCTGTGCTCCAGAGCCGACTCGGCCAGCGCGTATTTTTTGTGTTGTTCCTGCAGGCGTCCGATGTGGTTGAGCGCGGCGGTGCCGTCCAGCGGATCCCACTTGGGGTCCAGGTGTTGGCTGGCGATGACGTCGGACCAGCAACGAAAGGCAAGTTGGTCTTCGCCCAGCCGCTCATATAAGAGCCCGAGATTGATACTGGCTTTGCTGAAGTGGCGGTCGATTTCCAACGCTTCTTGGTATGCCAGCTTTCCGTCTTGGAGTCGACCCATGGACTGGAGCAGTGCGCCCAAGTTGAACAAGACGTACTGCCGCAGGGCGGCTTCGGGTTGTTTCAGCCAGGTCTGGTAGGCGGCAAGGGCGTGCTCTTGTTTACCATCGCGCTGAAAACCTTCCACGATTGCAAACAATTGTGGCACTGTGAGCGCAAAGAAGTCGTCAGCCGTAGGCGCAGCGTCTGGTTTTCGGACAAGCGCGGCCTGTGCTGGCTGGCTGCGTGTCTGAATCTTCAGTGTGTTTCCCATGGCATGGACTGGAGTTAAGGGCAAATTGCAATAGAGGATCCAGCGGCATCCGATTGCCGCCGCAGACTCCCAATTCCATTTAAGCAATTTGTATGCCGCTAAATCTGACGGTTTTGGCCCACCCCATTCAGGCCTTAAGTGCGGCGAGGGCTAAAGAATTCCGCCCCTAGTGCCGATTCACAGAGGTCGGAGTGCAACCCACTCCTTTCTCAACCAGGCGGTAAGTACCCCAGATGTCGATTTCTGCACTGTCTACGATGACTTTAGCCAGCCCCTCCCTGTCGGGGGTGGCTGCTGCGCGCCCGGGGTACTTCAGAAACCTGTCTGAGGGGGACATTTACAGGCTGACTGCGGATGAGATCGGTGCCATGCAGCCGGTGGAGATGGGCGTGCTCACTGCCAACCAGGTAGCAGCATTCGAACCTGCGGCCCTGGCCAGCGGTCTAGAAGCCTACCAAAGCAATACC
>Ga0214919_10009468_pt1 | contig 12552 bp, 10 predicted proteins | sample LL1503_MetaG_FD_177994 | JGI IMG/M metagenome (GOLD analysis project Ga0214919, IMG submission 177994) | Freshwater microbial communities from Lake Lanier, Atlanta, Georgia, United States - LL-1503 | ecosystem: Environmental > Aquatic > Freshwater > Lake | place: USA: Georgia | collected...
CTGGGACTAAGTCTTCTAAGCTGACCATCTCTACTTGATGCATTTTTTCCCTTGCCCAAATCCAAAATTATGAGCCCTGCATTTTAATAATTTTTTGAACAGTTGGCATCAGATTTCAACACGCCCATTCAATCGGTCAATAAAATCTTTAGCGAATTTCAGTGGCTCAGTCAGGATCAATTTTGTAAATCATCTGTGGAATTTATTCTTAAAAATTTTACCGATCTGACTTTCTCAATCTCAAGCTAAGCAGCCTGTTGATTCCATATTTCTAAATTGGCGGATGAAAACCTTGAGGATCGAGTATCAACGGTTTTATTAATATGGTGGCTGCTTTAGTCGCCTATACACATCATCCAAAAAAGCCACGCCTTAAACTGACAGATGAGGAGCTGGCACTGCTAATGGATCAAGCTTCTTAAACGCTATTCGCGTTATCATGGTCTGGATCGACAGGCACATCAGAAGAATCAATCAAAAAATAAGTTTTTATCAACAAACTTGGGATGTTATTAAACCCGCAATCAAAGATTCAATGCGGAGCATCCTCGCCGTTAGCTAGGCTGAAAGTGCGAAACTCCTGCCATAGATAATTATCTTTAAAAGCAGGAATGGCTTGGATGCGAAGATTCATTCATAAAAACCATGGTTAATGTCAAAAAATGACCTATTAAACGCTAAGACTCAAAACAAAAACAGAAAAGAAATTGGTAATTTTTTAATAACTTGCTTTTAGGTGAGTTGTCCGCCGCGGCGGACAAAATAGTGAATAGATGGGCTAGATAATTGACCAGTGATTTGAATTTAACTTTTCTTCTCATTTGGCCAAATATTGGTTTTGTAATAATCCCTGAAAAATAAGTTTGAAGCATGAGTGCTTGTTTTCATCGCGGCTGGAATCATGGATTTTTTCTCGTCCGTACTTAATTTCTCAATCCAGGCATTGAATAAAAGATCAAACAATTCTTTCTCGCGTTCTTCTTTTTCCTGTTTAACTTTTTTCAAAGACTCAATGTACCTGAGCTGCTCTTGGTCCTCTTCTGAAAGAAAACCATCTGGACGTGCAAAAGGAATGCCTTTTTTGAGGGTCGCCATGAAATAATTTAAAGGCTTTTCTATTTTCGGATCTTTGGGAGATGGATTTTGGAGACGATAAGCAAAATGATTAATCGAATCTTGAACCTGTTCAGGGGTCAATGTTCCATTTTTCAACTGAGCTATATGGTCCATCCCCAATCGAATGAAAGATAAAGCCGATAAATCAAGCGATCTCCATTCGTTGTCTTTTAAATTGAGCAATGGCAGCTCTTGTTCTCGAACTGTTACCGAATTGTTACCGGATTGTTTTTGAGTTACTAAAACATTATCTTTTCCATAAGCGTTTATTTCTTGATGAATACGATCTGGGAGTTCATAAATCGTAAAACCGCCCTTCCCGGATAAAAACTCAAGTCGCTTGATAATGGTCTTAGCTTCTACGCGTCTTAAAGAAGTTTTGATGGTGCCCATGGGTTTATTAAACAAGGTAGAAAGAAAAGCGTTAGAGATGGGGGTTGTTTGATTAGATCGATTGGTCACACAGAGTTCATGCAGATAAATAACCAGTTCTCTTTCTAAACCGGATAACGAAGCAAAGGTCGTTGTATCTTTTCTTTTCGCCGGACCAAAGGTCTCGGGGTAAGACTCTTTAAGCACTGGCGGTCTTATTTTTTGCTCAGGGCTTACTTTTTCTCTGGGCGCTACAGCAACTTCTTCTTTTTCGATGCTTGGTAAAACTTCTTTTTTCGGCTCAACTTTTATTTCAATTGGCTTTTGAACAATCTCAGTTTTTGCGGTTTCTTTAACTGGCGCCGCTTTCTCGAGCATATTTTTAGGACTAGGGGCAGATGCAGAAAGTTTTTTTGTCTTTTCTGTTTTTTCTATCTTTTCTAGTTTTTCAATTTTTTTAGAGTGTTCTTCAGAAGGCTTTGGCTTGGAGTCTAAATTATCATAGGGACGCTCTTCTGTGGCGATTCTTAAAGGAACACGGGCAACTTTAACCTTTGCGGCTTTTTTGCCCTCTGTCTTCTTCAGGAGTTCATTCAGATCCATCGCTCAATTCCTATTAACTTTTTGCTTTCGCATCTTTCCAGGCGTTAATTCCCAATATTTCACGCGTTAATCGATCGATGTCTTCTTTGATAAAACCACGGAGTTCAAATACGGATTTTTGATCAAAAACAGCATTTTTAAGAGAGGCATCGGTACGAATCACCACTGGAATGAGTTTTTCCATATAGTCTTTGTTGCTCGCCAATTCATGCATATAAATCGTCCCAAGACGCTCACGTTGGTCAAATCGATTCCAAACAATCTTGTAATCAAAGTTGACCTTGAAATCTTTTTTGATTCGAGTGATTTCAGAAATCGTAAAATCAAGACCATCCATTGCGTAAGGATCGGGATTAATAGGAATAATTACGACATCAGAAGCGCAAGTAACAGCCGTATTAATTTTATTAATGGCTGGTGGGCAATCGATGATGATCAAATCGTAGTTGTCTCTGATGGGCGCTATTTTATCTTTGATCATGTCTTTGAGATTCGCGCTTGATTGAGTCAACTCAACATCCAATCTTGAGTTGTTCAAATTGGAGGGAATCAGATCCAAGCCTTCAGTGACATTCACAATCGCTTTTGAAACAGCAATATTGTCTCGGTAAATATTGAGCCAAACAGCATTATCACGAGCATCCACGCCAAAAGAACGAGTGAGGTTGCCCTGCTGATCAATATCAATGGCTAAAACTTTAGCGCCATAATGTGCAGCTCGGGTAGCAAGAGAATAAGACAAGGAAGTTTTACCAACCCCCCCTTTTACAATTTGAAAAGAAATTATTTGGTTGGGATATTTAAACCCCCTCTCCTCTAAAATTTTTCTAACACCCGCTGGGCTAATGAGTTTTCTTTTTGTTGGGGAGGTTTCTGTTGGAATGTTATGAGACTTAAGCGTTTTATAAATCGCCTGAACAGTAATCCCACCCAAAATGTCTGCCAAATCCGTTGGAGTTAGCGCGGCCTTAATTTGATCCATACCACCCTGCTTTATACTGGTTTAACTTTTATGAAGTTTTATCAATTTAATTGAAACTTGTAGTTTGTCAACAAACGAGATCATTTTATTTGGGTGTTTCGATCTATTGGCCTTTTATCTTTAAAACTAACTTTCTTGGTTCTCTTAGTTAGTAGTTCTTTTTAATATACTTCTACTACTAGAGAGATATTGTTACCGAATAGGTTACCGAAACAATTCGATAACATTTTGGTAACACATTGGTAACATTTCGGTAACAATACATGGGCACCACTGTTAGCTAAATTTAAATTTTCTTTTAAAAACAAAAGATTAAGAAAATTGCAACAAATAAAAATTAAGATATTTATTTTTACTAATGTTACCGATTTGTTTCCGTAACAAGACAATTCTTGTTACCGAATAAGTTACCAAAGTGTTACCGAATTGTTACCTATTTGTTACTGAATTGTTCCTGAAGTGTTACCAGATGTTACCGAATTGTTTCGGAAACATTTCGATAACAATTCGGTAACAAGAGCGTCTGCTTATTTTAGACAGTTACAGTGGTGACTTTAGAGATCTATGTCTTTTAACTGTTACCGAAGTGTTACTGATCTGTTATCGATATGTTACCGAATCTTTTATATTTTAATAAATCATTATTTTTAATTTCTTGTTACTAAAGTGTTATCGAAGTGTTACCGAATAAAAATAATTTTAATAGCTTTATTTTGTTACCGAAATGTTACCTATTTGTTACCGAATTGATTGAGCGTTCTTTAATTATTTAATTTTATTAATTTTTAATAAGTTATGTTAATTTGTTACCGAAGTGTTACCAAATAAAATATTGTTTTGTTATCGAATTGTTACCGAATTAATCTGCTTAATTTTGTCTTATAGATTGAAACTTGTTACCGAATTGTTTCCGAAACATTTCGGTAAAAACAGAGTGTTTTATTTCTTTAATTTTTATTTTTTTGTTACCGAAGTGTTACTGAATTGTTACCGATAATATTGGGTGTCTATTTTATTATTTTATGGCTTTTGAAGTTGATGAAAATAAAAATGAATTAGTTTTATAAATAGTTTATTTATTTTTTATCTAAGGATTTATTTTTTTGATTGATTGAGAAAAAAATTAATGTAAGTAGGGGGAGGGGTAGCAGTGTTTGACATCAGTATCATTTTTTACGGTTTTATTTTCGGTATAAATTGGTATACTATGTATTATGATTTTACAAGATTAATGAAAAATGCTTAGGCAATATAAAGTAAGAAAATTTTCAACTGATGCTAAGAAAGATCAGTTAACAGACGAGATGTTATTGGAGATAGCCAATGATTTTTTACAATTGCCCAATGATCAGAAGAATCAATATTCATTAGGGGCTGGTTTATATAAATTAAGGATTGCTTCAAAAACAGGGCGCGGGAAAAGTGGTGGAAGCAGAAGTATTTTGGCTTTTAAGGATGGGGATAGACTTATCTGGCTATATATTTTTGATAAAAATGATAAAGGAAATATTTCTAGTACCGAATTAGCCGATTTAAAAAAGCTTTCGGGTACGTTATTAAGTGCCACAAAGGATCAAATGAAGTTATTAATAGAAAGCGGGAAATTACAGGAGATTAAAAATGACTAGCTTGAGAAGAGCCATTAATGAATTAGCCAATGATCTTCATGAAGTAGGAATGATCAATAAGATTACCCTTCGGCAGATTACTGAAAATGATATTCCAGTATTATTCGAATACACCCCCGAAGAAATACAAGAGATGAGAAAGCGTTATCACCTCAGCCAGGCTGTTTTTGCTAAATATCTTAATATTAGCCTTCCCATGGTTAAAAGTTTGGAAGTTGGTCAGAGAAAGGCCAATGGTGCCATTTTGAGGCTGCTAAATATTGTTGATAGTCACGGTGTTTCTGGCTTAATTTGAGAAGATAGTTTTTATGCATTTTAAGCGGGTGAGTTAGATTTCTTTAATCAAAGAATCATATAAGCGCCGCTTCATATGCATACCAAAATTTCTTTGTTTTAGTTTTCAATAATCTGTAATTTCTCAGAAATCTCTTTGAGAAATTTTTATAAAATAAAATCAATCAGAAGTGATCATTATCGCTAGTAGCGGGGTGACTAAGCCATTTTTTAGTATCGGGTATTTAAACTATCCATAAAATAATTGCAGAGTAAGCTCAAATTTTATGCTTTTTTAATTTTTTCGAAATCCTATTCCAGAGTTTTTTGTCCAGTTTCCAGAGATTAAATTTGTACGAGATCTTTGCATCTTCCTCAGAGGATTTTAATTTTATGGGCTCAAGCGTTTTTGATTTTCCCCGTTTTTTTAAAGCCAGATTTTTTGGAAGTTATGCAAATACTTCATGAGTCATTAGTGCCTATATCTTTGCAGTATTTCAGATACTCAGTCTCAATGAAATTAATAAAAACAGAGCTGGTAAGCTAGTCATGAAACACAGGGGCGCGCCCCTGAAACCCCAATTAAAATCAACACACCTAATGCAACTGCGTTGCTTAAATATTTTTACTTTTAAAATCAATATGATTTTGTGTTTTTGTAGCAAATGTTTTTAATTTAAAGTTTTATTGATGGGCGATTTTCATATTTTAGTTACCGCAAACATACCTCAATAAAGGGTACGTAGCTGGAGGTTAATTAAATTTTAGAGCTTTATTTGTTGTTTTATACTTCTTACATACCTTTTATTGATTTTCGAAAGTTAAATTATTAGGTTCCTCATTCTTTAATTATCAGGGCTATTGAATGAAAAAAACTTCGATCATGTTGGATGAAGAGACAAAGAATCTTTTGGATATTTATTGCAAAGAAACGCACTCAAAGTTCAGTGATGCGTTTCGATTATTTATTCGGGAAGGCGTTGCTAATTTCAATCAAAAGAAAGACTTTAAGCCCTCAAATAATGTTAATTCAGAGGGTCTTTCTCTGAATGAAAAGAGAGGAATAAAGGCCTCTATTGAAAGCTTAATGCTGCTCAGAGAGCTGGCTAAAGAGATTGCTTCTGTTAGGTCCGAAGTTTCTAGAATTGATAAAAATAAGATCAATATGGACGGCTTAATAAAAGCATCCGGTCTTAAAGCAGATGAAATTTTAAAGAACGGTTGGTTTCAATAAGTCCATTCAGAAAATAGTTTGCTATTGCTTATTTTTTTGTAAAAATGCTGTTTTTTTCTAGTTGTTAAGCAGATTTTTTTTGTCTTTAGATCAACACACCCTCGCCATTTCTCCAGAAGGAAAAATTTACCTTCATGGGCCAGGTCAGAATTCATATTCCTCTTTAATTAATGCTTGGTTTGCCAGGCCATATCCCCACGGAACTTTAAAACTAGGCTTAGGTGATTTAAATAATCTTGATCCTAGTTTTGAGTTTTTTCAGAACTTTTCGAGAAAGTTATTAACTCAAATTTGTCGGCTTGGAATAAGCACAAAAGATGTTCCAATGATTCCTGTTCCAGGTTCAGAAGAATTAGAAAAGTTTATTCAGACAGCACCATTGATGTTGGGCCTAGAGTATTTGAATAAAGAGTTATTGATTAATTTTTGGGCTGATTTGAATCTTTTTCTGATAGACGATCTTAAAAATTTTGAAGGATCTGTGCAGGAGTATTTCTATTCTCATAGTCTTCGATGGAATTTACTAGGTCGGGTTTGTTTTCACTTAGCTGAAAATAAAAATAACCCCGAGAAGCCTTTTGCCTTTTTGGCAACCTATACGAATGATCTGAGTAAAAATGCACAGGCTCAGCATGTGCCCTTAAAAAAAGCGCTTCAGGAATATGCGGGAGAAAATAAAAAATCAGAGTTGTTAGCTCTTTTATTACCCGTTCAAAAAGCGGCTGAGAAAAGTGACTTTATTAAAAATCTGGTGAGTACTGGTTTAATTTTTCAGACCCTCTCTTGGACGGCAAAAGAAGCCCATAATTTTTTAATTTCTCTGCCCTTATTAGAAGACTCTGGCGTGATGATTCGTGTGCCTAATTGGTGGAATAGCAAAAGACCTCCGCGGCCGAGAGTCGAAGTGAACGTGGGGAAAAAACCGGCGGCTATCTTGGGCTTAGATACTTTATTGGATTTTGATGTCCGAGTGAGCTTGGGCGATGGGGTTGTTTTGACTCAGGAGGAATTAAAATTTCTCATGGGGTCACAAGAATCTTTGGTTCAGGTCAAAGGCCAGTGGGTCGAAATAGACAAAGAAAAATTAGCCGATGTTTTAGACCATTGGGCAGAAGTGAAGTCTTCAGCAGGGGAGGGGATCTCTCTTTCTGATGCCATGAAATTATTGTCAGGGACTTCAAGACAAAAAAGCGCTAGTGGATCTTTATTATCCGAAGAGTTGGCTCGTGATTGGTCAGAGGTTATGGCGGGAGACTGGCTGAAAGAATGTTTAGGAAATCTAAGAGATCCCAATCAAATAAAAAATCAGTGGGTTATTAAGACGCTTAAAAAACATCTCCAGGCCGATTTAAGACCTTATCAAATGCAAGGCGTCCATTGGCTCTGGTTTTTATATCAGCTGAATTTAGGGGGTTGTTTGGCCGATGACATGGGTCTTGGAAAGACGCTCCAGGTTTTGGCGTTTTTGTTATTAATTAAAAAACATCAAGCTGAAGATAAAACTCATCCCAGTCTATTAGTTCTGCCAGCCTCTTTGATTGGGAATTGGGAGGCTGAAATTGCGAAGTTCGCACCTGAGATTACGTATCGGATTATTCATGGATCTTTAGGGGAAGCTGATGCGCTCTTAGAGTCCAGTAAATCTAAAATTCAAGAAGTGGACTTAGCCATTAGTACCTATGGATTTGTAAACAGGCTGCCATGGCTGAAAGAAATTAGCTGGAATGTTATTGTACTAGACGAAGCGCAGGCCATTAAAAATCCGGGCGCTAAACAAACGCTGGCGGTCAAAGCTTTAAAATCCAAAACAAGAATTGCATTGTCTGGAACCCCCGTTGAAAACAGGATGAGTGATTTATGGTCCTTGTTTGATTTCACATCGCCCAGACTTTTAGGGTCGGCGGCAGAGTTTTCGCGTTATGAGAAGAACATTGAAAAGAAAGGCGTGTTCATGGGGGCAGTCAGAAATATCACTCAGCCTTATATTTTAAGAAGACTAAAAACGGATAAGAAAATTATTAAAGACCTGCCTGATAAGACAGAAATCAGAACCTTCTGTGTCTTAAGTAAAGAGCAGGTTCGCGTGTATCAAGAGTCTGTTCAAGAGTTAGCTCAGAAAATAGAAAATCTAGACGGTCCTGAACGCAGGGGTCTAATTTTGGCTTATCTCATGCGCTTTAAACAAATTTGTAATCATCCCGATCAATGGCTGGGCTATGGAGATTATGAAGAAGCCAAGAGCGGTAAATTTTTAAGATTAAGAGAGCTCTGTACTGAGATTGCAGCCAAGCAAGAGAAAGTCTTGGTGTTTACGCAATTTAAAGAAGTGATTCCTCATTTAGCCCATTTTTTAAAAGAAATTTTTGGAAGAGAGGGGCTGGTTTTACATGGTGAAACGCCGGTGGCTCAAAGGCAGCTCTTGGTTAAAAAATTTCAAGAAGAAGATGAAAATTTTAATAAAAATAATGCCCCACCTTTTTTTATTCTGTCTTTGAAAGCTGGTGGGACGGGATTGACTTTAACAAAGGCCTCTCATGTGATTCACTTTGATCGTTGGTGGAATCCCGCCGTTGAAAATCAGGCGACGGATCGGGCTTATCGGATTGGTCAAAAACATCCTGTGATGGTCCATAAGTTTATTTCACGGGGCAGTATTGAAGAAAAAATCGATGAGATGATTGAGCGCAAGAAAAATCTGTCTCAAGAGTTATTAGAAAATAACCAGTCTGAAGTGTCTCTGACTGAGCTCAGTAATCAAGATTTAATTAATTTAGTATCGCTCGATATTCATCGGGCCTTAGGGGGGGAATAGTCGTATGTATGATTATGGTGGATGGGCGCCTTATGTTTCAGTGGCTGAGCGCCGAGCAAAAACGCAAAAATTGATTTTAAAAATGCAAAAGAAAGGCGCTGTTTTTAATCCCGTCGAGAATATTGGACGAGTGATTTCCAAGACGTTCTGGGGAAAATCTTGGTGTAAAAACTTAGAGTCTTATAGTGATTATGCATCCAGACTACCTCGCGGAAGATCCTATGTCCGTAATGGCTCGGTGATTGATTTAAAAATCTTACCTGGAAGCATTCAGGCGCAAGTTATGGGTTCGGAGCTTTATCAAATATCAATCACGATGAGTTCAATGCCCGATCATAAATGGCAATCTTTAGTGAGCGAGTGTTCTGGACAGATTGATTCTGTCGTCGAGTTATTGCAGGGGAAATTTTCAAAATCAGTCATGAGCATTATGACGGAATCTTCTCAGGGCTTATTTCCAAAACCCAGTGAGATTAAGTTTTCTTGTTCTTGTCCAGACTGGGCGGGGATGTGCAAGCATGTCGCTGCGGTGATGTATGGAATTGGCGCGCGTTTAGATGCGCAGCCAGAGTTTTTATTTACTTTAAGGCAAGTGGATCACTTAGATTTAATTACGAAAGCAGCCGTTTTTGACAATCTTTCTGGCGCGGAATCTCAAGAGTCAGCCATTGCTGAAGAGGATCTCTCAGCGCTTTTTGGGATTGAAATGGCGGAAGAAATTGAGAAGCCTAAAGCGTTGAAAAAATCAAAAGCCGTTAAAGCTAAAACTAAAACTGAGACAGAAAAAGCAGCTAAAAAAGCAAAGGCTAAGCCCAAGTTAAAATCTAAATCAAAACCAGAATCGACATCAAAATTTTAAAAAGAGAATTCAATGCTGAAATCAACTTGCTGGGCCTGTACAAAATTTTCAGATTATCTGAGAGGAACCCCTAAGCCAGATTCTGGCTCTTTAGAAGAGTTGGCCGCCTGGGAAGCCAAGGCTAAAGAGAAGTCAATCCGTTATTGGTTGGTCGAAGAGGGCCTGGATTATTTACAAGATTTCGTATTCTGGCCTTTTAGAACTATTAAAAATCTTGGTGGTTATATTGATAATCGCTGGCTGACTAAAACACACGCGCTCACCTCTAGGCTTAAAAAAGGCGAGTGGTATGACATGGATACTCGGCTGAGGCATGCGCTGTTCGATGAACTGGTTAATTTTGTTGAAATTGAACAGGCCTGGATGACGGTTGTGTGCTCAGAAGAAGACTGGAAAAAATACAAAGGCCCTTGGATGCGTCAGTTATTTCGTATTCGAACTTGGCGCTGTCCAGAAGCGGGGCTGAAGTATCTTCAGTGGGCTAGTGAATTGACCTGTGACGAAAATAACTACGGGAAATTGAGCCCTTTTTTGGGCCAGCCAACGCTGATCTGTCAACGTTTTAGTAAACAGTTAGCTAACGGATAAACGGGTTGATTAAAATAATTTTCTTCAAATTGGCCATTTTTGCCCATCCCCTCGAAAAGGTAAAGTTAGCCAAAAAACCGTTGGTATTAAAGGGTTTCAGAGAGCGCTATAAAGCGTAAATTTACTCTAAAACCCATATCCTGGCCCGCAACGATCTAGATCATAATCTGTTCTTTTTAGTGGAACAGACAGCCAGGGGCTTTCTATCGTCATCCTTGGATAATCTGTGCATCTTCCCCAATGCGGTCCACAAATGTCATCTTCGCCTATTAGTTTTGTACATGCTGCTAATTGATCAACCGTCATGGAGCTCTTTAAGCGAGCTACGCTAAAAGAAACTCCTAGCGCAGCTTGAGATCCAGTGATTCTGCGAACTAAAGAACCTGGGTAGCCTCCAGCAATCTCATTGAAAAACGGTTTTAATCCTCCTTCATGAATAAAATGTGGGTTAAAGTCTGGGTAGGTTAATAACAGTAATTTTATTCGCTGATCTCCAAGTGCCATATGAAGTACTAATTTAATTTCGTTATCAGTGATGGCGAATTTTTCAATTATTTTTTCGTATAAAATTTTCGTCATTGTTTTTTGTTGGATTTCTAGATTTGGAAGAGATGATCCGCTCTGAATGAGAGCAGATTCTAAATTTGCTTCACCAATGAAAGTTTTATGGATTGCGGCAACATCTTCTCGCAAAGATTCAGGAAGGCCGCTCAGTTTGTCCATTTCAGTATCAGAGTAAGACTGTATCAATTTGATTAATTTTAATGCTTGCTGGAACCCCGCAGAGAATACGCCATCCAAGTAAGGCTCAATAAAAGAGGTCAAAATATCCTTTTGGGCAGTAGAGATTTTATTAGTTAATCGAGCCTTATAGTCTTGGTATTTTTCAGCTTTACGAATAAGTGCCTCAAGCTTGGATCTCATTTCTGGGTTGAATATTTCTGCCCGATATAACTGATCGATAACATATCTAAGATTTTCAGCATCAACCTGAAAATGATAATTATTCCAAGAGCGACGATTCCAAACGGCATCGGGGCGTTCAGAAAAATAAGTTCTTTTAAATGCCTCGGTACCAGCCTCTGTAGAATCTTGTATAAAAAAATTCAAAATAATGCCGACATAAGGACCATCGTCTTCAAAGTCAAAGTGAATACCTTTCGAACTAACTGAAATTTTCATTTTATGCCACTTATATTTAACGCTAATGGGCGGGCATTATTCAGTTATTTTTGCAAGAAATGCACTAGTAAAAAATACGAGGTGTTTTTCAATAAATTAATTGCCATCAAGTTTTAATTTTGACTCTCTCACCCTCATAACCGTCTGCCTCGTCGTCTTAAATTCCCGCGCCAATTCAGAAACACTGATGCCCATTGCCAGTTTTTTTATAATCTCAGCCTGCTCTTCTTTATTTAAAGTCGGCGGCCGGCCAAATTGCTTCCCAGACGCTTTGGCTCTGGCAATGCCTGATTGAGTTCGTTCAATTAAAAGATCCCGTTCAAATTCAGCCACGGCCGCAATAATTTGCATCGTCATTTTTCCAGCGGAGCTCGTGAGGTCAACGCCGCCTAAAGCTAAGCAGTGAACCCGTATGCCATTATTTTCTAATTGTTCAATGGTCTCACGGACATCCATGGCATTTCGACCCAGTCGGTCCAACTTGGTGACGACCAAAATATCTTCCGGCTCCATACGATCGATAAGCTTCATAAAACCAGGTCGTTCTTTTGCAGCGACAGATCCGCTGATATTTTCTTCAATGATTCTTCGGGGGTCGATAGCGAATCCCGCCGCTTTAATTTCCATACTTTGATTTTGGTGGTTTGTTCTGGAGTTGAAACTCGACAGTAAGCAAAAACGCGTGACATTGAACTTATTCCGTACGAAAGTAGTGTCCGGATTGTAACACTAGTCCGAAATTAATTTCTCCTAGTTTCGGACAGAGATGGAACCAGGTATACCCAACGGAAATCATTTTGCGGCAGCAAAAGTTTGAAAATTGTCATTAATTCTCGAGCGTAAAGACTCGGCAATATCAGGCAATGTTTCTTTAAAAAATCCCGTAATTTTTTCTCGAAATTC
>Ga0214919_10009469_pt1 | contig 12552 bp, 10 predicted proteins | sample LL1503_MetaG_FD_177994 | JGI IMG/M metagenome (GOLD analysis project Ga0214919, IMG submission 177994) | Freshwater microbial communities from Lake Lanier, Atlanta, Georgia, United States - LL-1503 | ecosystem: Environmental > Aquatic > Freshwater > Lake | place: USA: Georgia | collected...
CCTTTTCAAAATTAATTTCTTTAGTATTTTTTATATAGCCCTTGAAATCGGCTTTAGGAAACTGAGTCGACTCCATATAGTTCTCATTGAAGTGGTCTTCCATTAATTGGTTTTCAAATTTGAATCCTTTCACTAATACGCCGAATATAATTTGACCAGTGGCGTCTACAAATTTAGAATCGACTTGGTTATTTACTGCTGCAATAGGAACGGCTCCTCCGGTAGCATTAAAAAATATTTGTCCTGTTTTAGTAGCATATACTTTTTGAGCATTTGGTGTTTGTGCATTTGCTATTTGTATATTGCATACAAGTAATACAAGTATAAGCGCTGCTGCTAAACTTTTTATGTTGCGAATTGAAATCATATAAAATTATTTTTATTCTTTAATTTTTAATTAATTATTAATAGCCCCTTTATTCACCCAAACAATTATTTTATTAATACTACATGCGTCCATCTTCGCCATATTCTTAGGCATGGGTGAAGCCTGGCCATTTTGTAAAATAGAATTTACTAGACGTCCGTTAGTAATATAGGGCTTCACTGTGGCATAGGTATTTAATACAATACCGCCTCCTAAATTATTAGCACTAGCTCCATGACAATTATTGCAATTGGCATTTAATATGCCCGCTACCGTTACACTATAACTAACATTGGTGGTATCGCAGGCTGCTACAACTACTTGAGGGTACACTTGATCCTTCTTGTCGTAATAACAAGCAGTAAAACTACTAATGGCAATTATTATAAAGACTATTTTAAAATACTTTTGCATATTATTGAGGATAGCCTTTTTGTATCCACTTTTGAATTTGGATTATTTTACAATCTACCAACTTAGCAGAAGGTGGCATTCTTTTTGAAACAACTATACTTGAAACATAATTAATTGAATTTAAAAATATACTTGTGTTCGCACTTATATAAGTTTTGGCACTGGCATAGTCTCCTAAATAAATATTGGCAGAACCAGGCTTGCTACCATGACATCCTCCACAATTAGTAGAAATAATAGTTTGAATAGCATTCGCGAAGGTATATGAATTAGTATCACATACATTGGTGCATTGTGTATTAAGTGCACCTTGGTCAATCCATTTTTTTATAAGTGCAATATGGGTAGCCGTCATTTGTGGACTTGATCTTGGAGGCATACCATTACCAATAATTGTATAGAATTTACTGCCGCTTGCATTTTTAGCCCTAATACCATTCATTAAATGTCCATAGTCGGTAGTAATTACGCCTTCTCTGTGGCTTGCTTCATTATGACATCCTGCAGAACCACAATAACTCACATATAAGGGTAAAACATCGGTATTAAAACAAATAGTATCTGAAACTGCTGGTATACCTCCCGCTGGAACTGTCGTAGCCGGTGGATTCACCACTACCACCGGGTCTAAGGATAGATTCCCATTCACAGTAATAATATCATGCTGGCAAGCATTAAATAAAATACTAGCAGATAATAGAACAAAAATATAGGTGAAAAATTTACGCATGGGGAGACTTTAAAGAACTTTTGCAAATTTACAAAATTCTATGTTAAGGCTTTTGTAAGAACTTGAGTAAACATATGTTAGTATAAGTTTTTTTTAATATCTAATCAAACTGAAGTGGAACATTAATTTTCAAACTATAGTTACGGCCCATATTAAATACACCAGTTCTTCCTGTTAAAATATTTACATCGGTATATTTTAAACGGCTTAAATGGCTCTGATAAGCAATATCTGTAAGGTTTTGAGCCACTAAAGAAATACTAAATAATTGTTTGCCCTTATTAGTTATATGTGTACCTGCACCAATATTAATTAAAGTATAGCCTGCTGTTTTAGTTTCGGTATTATAACCAGTGAATGGATTATTCTGTGCAGCAACATTATCAAATTGTAAAGAAGCATAACTGTTTCTAAGCTTACCTGTATTTTTGGGAAGCTCGTACCTTAATTCTGCTATCCAACGTATACTAGGTATGGTGGGCAAATTAATACTACCAGCCAGTGCTTTTTTAAATGTACCATTCACAATGGAGACTGTATTTTCAATATGTAATCCATCTAAAGGATGCGGATGAATATCTAAATTAAATTCAGCCCCTATTAATTTAGCATCTTGTTGATTATAAGCAAAAGCAAAATATTCTTTGTCTTCATTATTAATGATAGAATCTCCTCCATTAGCACCTATTAGTTTTTGGTAAAATATATAATTGGTAACATTATTATAAAAGGCATTGCCTGAAAAAGAGATATGCTCGTTACTCCATTCCATGCCGGCGTCAAATTGTAAACTTTTCTCAGAGGCTAAATTCGTATTCCCATACTCGTATCTATTAGTGCCCTCATGCGCTCCATTACTGCCCAACTCAGATAAATTAGGGGCCCTATAACCACGCGCTATATTGAATTTAAAAATTAAATCATTGGTGGCTTCATAAGTCATACCCAAGGATCCTGCGATATCGCCATAGTTTTTTTGAAGGCCATTGAACTCTATTCCTTTTTTATCTATTCTAGCTCCACCACTAAAATTAAATTTATCTATATGTTTTTGTGTATAAAAAAATAAACCTACCTCCACCGATTTATATTCAGGTATCAAGGCTTCCACGCCTTTGTTTTTATTGCTTTGTTGTAATCCGTTCACACCAATAGTATGTTTCCAATTATTGGTTTCTGGAAGTAAGTATTGAAAAGAATAATTTAAAGTACCTAAGTCGAAGTATAAACTTTTCTCAGAAGGCATTTCAATATTACCAAACTCCTGTCTTTGATTTCGTTGATAAGCTATATTGGCTTTTAACTTTCCCGTTCCCCAATTAATACTATTATCTAAAATATATTTTGTGTGTTGAATATATTGATAAGGAATATTGGGTGTAGTAGAACTAAAATCGGCATCGGTGGCAGGAAGGTCTTCTTTCAAAAACTGTCCTAGCTCATTTCTAGTACCTTCAATCATACCTAATTTTTGACTAAACTTATTGATAATTAAATGAGAATAGCCCCAATCCTTTTCTATACCTAAAAAGCCTCCTCCATTTAATTCAGAAAATTTTGAATTGTATACATAGCCATCATATTTATTTTTATAATCAGACGCTTTTTTACTACTTGCATTCAATCCCCATACCAACCCATTTTTATTTCCCGCTATATCGAAATGATAACCTTGTAAATTATTATTAGATTGATAATTACTAAATACATTACCTCTTAGAGCACCTTCTGCCACGGGCACATTTGAGGTTATATTGATAACTCCCGACAAAGCTTCACTTCCATATATAATAGAAGCAGGCACTTTTAAAACTTCTGTTCTAGTTACATTATACTCATCAATTTCAATTCCATGTTCATCTCCCCATTGTTGTCCTTCTTGTTTCACGCCATCGTTTAAAACCACCACCCTATTGTATCCTAGGCCACGAATAATGGGTTTGGAGATAGCTGGACCGGTGCTTAACTGTGTTACCCCCGGTGTTTTAGAAAGCGCATCAATTAAGTTGGTAGAGACACCTTTAAAAAAATCTTCCTTCTTAATAATGCTAATAGGGGTAGGTGTTTTTTTACTAGAGGTAGTTCTTAAAAAACTAGTAACGGTTACATTGGTATTTTCTAGCACAGCGTGATTCAACAAAAAATCTTTCTCCAAATTAGTTGGAATACTTAAAGTAGTAGTTTGTAAACTAAATCCGATATAACTTACCTCAATAATATAGTTGCCTGGTTTTATATTAATTTGATAAATTCCTTTATCGTTACTCACCACGCCTTTTTTTAATTCTGGAAAATAGATAGAAGCGCCTTGTAAAATTTGGCCAGTGGCTTCATCGCTTATCTTACCCGATAGCTGCACCGTCTTAGGTGCTTGCATGGCGTAAATGCCATCGCCTATAAAAACACTTATAAATAATATAGATAAATACTTGAACATAAAAATAATAATTAACTCGAAATGAAAAATTGTATTGCATTGTAAAAATCATTACTAAATTAACACTAGTAGTTTACTAGCATTAATAAGAAAATTCGAAATGAAATTAAATTTCAATTCGATTGGGCTACACAGCAGGGGGACCCCTTGAGTCTAAAGAATAATTATTATTAGAAAAGTAAAAACAAACTAAATGCGTGTTTGTTACAATGTTTAAAACAGGATGCGCTAATTCAATATTAAAATTAAAATCTAAAAAGGGAGAAGTAGCTACTAAATTATCATGAGAACAATGAATGCTTGAATTTTCAACTTGCTCAATAGGTAGGTTTTTATGTACATCACATTTTACCTTATCGCTATGCTTGGCTACTAAATCATGTATGGTCTTTTGAGAGGTAATGCTAAATGCAAAGACCAGTAGCATAACTACCGCTAAAATTTGTCTTATGGTTTTTTGATATAGCATTGTTCAGTTCAAAAGTGAAAAATACAGGTTTTTGAATAGCTTAAAGTTAAGGCAATAAAATTATACCAACTATTATAGGCTTGATTCTGAACCTTTTAGAAGAATGATTGTTGTTATAATAGATTGATTCACAAAGAATTAATTTGAAATTAGGCAAGAAATGCCTAGTTTTGATGTTTAAACAACGAAATATATAAATACGATGAAATTATTAGATGCATTACAATGGCGCTATGCTGTTAAGAAAATGAACGGAACTAAGGTTCCTGCTGAAAAATTAGAAACCATTATTGAAGCAACGCGTTTAGCACCTAGCGGTTTTGGTTTAACGCCTTATTCTATTATTGTAGTAGAAGATGAAGAGACAAGAAAAAAATTACAACCTGCCTTTTATAATCAATCACAAGTCGTGGACGGGTCGGTGGTTATTGTTTTTGCAGCTTGGAATACTATTTCTGAAAAAGAAATTGCTGAATACATGCAAGAAATTGCTGACCAAAGAGGTGTAGCCGTAGATACTTTAAAAGATTTTTCTGCTGCCATTAGTGGTTCATTCAAAAATAAGACGCCTGAGCAAGCAAGAGTGTGGGCAGATAAGCAAGCCTACCTTGCATTAGGTTTTAGTTTAGTAGCTGCTGCTGCTGAAGAAATAGATGCTACGCCTATGGAAGGCTTTGCACCAGATGCAGTAGATGAAATATTAGGATTAAAAGCATTAGGCCTTCATAGCGCTGTAGCTTTAACCTTAGGTTTCCGTGATGCTGCTAATGATTATTTAGTGAACGCTAAAAAAGTTAGAAGAACTACTGATAAATTAGTAATTAAGAAATAATTATTTAATTTCTTGTAAGCCTCTATCTCAAAAGGCTTAGATTTTATAAAAAAGCCCCTCGATATTTCGAAGGGCTTTTTTATTAGCTCTATTTAAATATTAATAAACTTAATCGGCCTTCATCACTGGCGATCTTGGCCCAACTCCATTTTCATTGAAGGCTTCTATTTGAAAATAATAAGCATCATTTTTTTCTAAAGCGTTCAAATAATATTCACTCACACCATAGACCATTACACTATTGTATAATTTATTAGGGTCGTTCCCAAAATAAATGTGATAGCCAGTCGCATTAGGGTTTACAGCCCATTTTAACCAAGCATTTCTTCTTTCACTGTCTCCTCTAAGTGGTACAAAATTTTGTACCGAACCAGGATTAGCCCCAGTGCCTTTTCCAAATACACGAAGTCCACTAATAGCAAACTTACCCGTAGGCATATGAATATTTACCATTTTAATATATCGCGCTTGAATAGCTTTGGGTAGCACTACATAATCATGTGGTACATCGGTTTTATTTTTAGATTTATCAATAATTAATTTCCAGGTCTTGGCATCATCCGATGCAAAAATTTGATATTGATGATAAGTAGTTAACGACTTACCCATTAATTCTACACCCTCGTCTCCATAATTTATTTGAATAGCTTCAATGCTAGATTTATTGCCTAAATCGGTTATTATGTATTCACCTGCATTAGCCGTAGTAGCCGACCAATATGTTTTTAAATTTTCATCAACTGCATTGTTGGCAGTAAATGCACTTAAAGTAGAAGATACTTGCACAGGTTTATTATAATTAAGTAGCATCCAGCCTGTAAATTGAGAGACATCGTGATTCGCTCCAGCATTGGGAATATAATGCGGATAATCTCCGTAAGAAGTATTGCTGTATAAAATACCATCAGCATCTATCTGTGCTGGCCAAATACCATTGCGTCTTTCAAAATTATTTTTTACGCCAATAGCAATAGTTGAAATATGCCACCACTGTTTATAAATATCTTGGTAAGTTGCTCCATGCCCTGCTCCTCTTGCAAAGCCACCCGGCTTATAAGAAAAGGGATTATGCTTTTGATAAACAAAGGGCCCTAGTGGTTTATCGCTCACATACACGCCATCTCCATAGCCACTAAATTCAGTACCTGGCGCGCCATACTGTAAATAATATTTTCCATTTTGTTTATTCATCCAAGCCCCTTCCATAAAGGGTTTTAAAAAAGTATTGTCCTGATGTTCACCAAAACGCTCCCAACCATGTATGCTGTCTACTAAATGTATGAGTGATTGTCTTTCTCCAATAGGCGCAAAAGTTTTACGATCTAACTCTTGCCCATAAATTGGATAAAAATTACTTGAGCCATGATAAATATATAAGCGGTTATCATCATCTTTAAAAAAACCTGGATCCCAGGCACCTACTTGAAAACTATCAACAGCAATATGCCAGTCATCCTTGGTGGGGTTGGTGCTATACCATAATGTAAATTGTTTTGTATAAGTTGAACCTATCACTAATAAACTATCGCCTAATACTAAACTTGCAGGTGCACATAATTCATCATACACATCGTTCCAAGGTCTTAAAAATTTTCTTGAAACAAATTTCCAATCTTTCATATCGTTACTCCACCAATAACCCCATTGGTTGGTGCTAAATAAAAAATATTTATTATCATAAACAGCAACAATAGGATCCGCTGTTGCACGGTGTTTTCCGTTTTGTACAAAATTGGGAATAGGGCAATAGCCGTAATCGAGATTAATGGGGTTGCAATAAGTGGCTTGTCTATCGGGTATAAAAGAATTCATCGCCGGTTTTTGAGCCATCACAGTTTCACTAAATATGCTACTAAATACTAGTGCATTAAATAAGATTGCTGTTAAGAATAGTATCCTTTTCATATTTACCATTTTGAGCAATAAATATACTATTTATATACATGTAGAACTTAGAAAAAAGACTAAGTTTTAAGAATAAAGATTTAGCCTATTAAAATATCTGAATTTCAATATTATAACCTGCTTATTTTTGTCATTATTTGGCTATAAATAATAAACGGAAATTAATTAGTCCTTACCTTTATTAAATATTAGGCATTATTTTATGAAAGCAAGATTAAGTTTAAGCATTGATACAGATATTTTAAAAGAAGTCAAAAAATTGGCAGCTAAGAAAAAGATTAGCGTTTCTGAGATGGTAGAAGATTATTTTAAAGTTATAACTAAGCCAAAGAGAAAATTACTTACCGAAATTTTAGACAAATTACCTAAACCTAATTTACCAGAAGATTTTGATTGGAAAGAAGAATATATTAAAGACAAAATGAAAAAGTATGGATATTAAACTAAGAAGCAGCGATCATCCAATTTTTAAAGGCTGCATAATTCGCAGCTAAAGCAGTAGAAACCTTTTTCTTGTCTAGTAAAAATTTAACCGAATCGGGTATGGCAATAGTTTGCCCAATAGCTTCTTCCACTACTTCTGGAAACTTTACCGGGTGCGCGGTTTCTAAAATTATAGCGCTATAACTATTAGTGTTGTATTGCTCATTTGAACTTGTATTTGCTTTTTCTAAACTAGCTAAATAAATTTCAGCTGCTGCAAAGGCGACTGCCCCATGTGGGTCTAAGGTATAATTATTGGTTTTGTAAACTCTAGCAATAGTGGCCTTGGTTGTAGTATCATCAATACTATAGCTTGATAGCGCCTTGGTTAAGGCCGGGAAGTTATTTTCTAGTATTTCAAGTATGCGCACAAAATTACTTGGGTTACCTACATCCATTGCATTAGATACTGTGGCTATTGCTTTATGTATTTCATATTTTTCAGTAGCTAAATATCTTGTGACTACATCATTGGCATTACATGCTGCTATAAAATGGGCCAAGGGTAAACCACTTGCCTTAGCCATCATGCCAGCACAAATATTACCAAAGTTGCCACTAGGCACTACAATATTCATAGGAGGGTAATTCCCTTGAGCGTCTTGGTATTTAGCTACCCAGTTCTGCCATGCGAAAAAATAATATAATTGTTGTGGTAACCAACGCGCTACATTTATTGAATTAGCAGAGGTTAAATTATATTGTTCATTTAAATCAGCATCCATAAATGCTTCTTTCACTATAGCTTGGCAATCGTCAAAGCTGCCTTCTACTTCAAGTGCTGTTATGTTTTGTCCGCAAGTAGTTAATTGTAATTCTTGTATGGGACTTACTTTGCCTTTTGGGTATAATATAATTACATTCACTCCTTCTACGCCTAAAAACCCATTGGCTACAGCACCTCCGGTATCACCGCTTGTAGCCACTAATACAGTAGTGGGCTTATTTGCTTTTTTCTCTTTTGAAAAATAACCCAAACACCTACTCATAAATCTTGCACCTACATCTTTAAAAGCTAAAGTTGGGCCATGAAATAATTCAAGGGATGAAATATTTTCTGTAATAGGTACCAAAGGAAAATCGAAATTAATAGTCTGAGCACAAATTTCTTTTAATGAGGCATCGTCAATAGTACCAACCACATAGGGTTTCATAACCTCAAAAGCAAGACTAGCTTTATCTAATGTTTTAAACCTTTCAATTTCTGCTGCAGTAAATTTAGGAATAGTGCTAGGAAAGTACAATCCCTTATCAGGCGCCTGCCCTGTAATGGCAGCCGTTCTAAAATCTACATTGGGGGAATTTTTTCCTAAACTATAATAATGCATATGAAATTTATCTTTTCAAACTAAGCTGTTATCTCAACGCCTGTTTGGTTAATACTGGTTACATAAGTATGATGCGGAAGTCCAATGCCATCATACAATTGCTTCATTTCTTTTTCAACCGCAATAGCTATTTCTTTAGTTTTGCTTAACATAAATATGGAAGGGCCTGAACCAGAGATTCCTCCTCCTAAGGCGCCTGCTTGTTTACAAGCTAATTTTAAAGCATCGAAACCAGGTATTAATATAGAACGCACGGGCTCTATGATTACATCTTCTAAAGACCTACCAATTAAATCATAATCGGATTTCATTAAACCTGCAACTAGTCCTGCTATATTACCCCATTGTTTAATGGCATCTTTTAAAAGAACTTGTTGTCTTAATATACTTCTTGCATCCGAAGTTCTTACTTCAATTTGAGGATGCACAATAGTTACATGCAAAGTGGGAGAAGGCAATGCAATAATTTCTAAAGGAAAAATAGATCTCACCAAGGTAACTCCTCCAAAAATGCAAGGTGCAATATTATCGGCATGCTTTACACCCGATGCTAATTTTTCACCATTCATAGCGAAACGCACTAAATCATCTTTAGAAAAAATATTGCCCACTAAATAATTAGCACCCACCACGGCACCCGCAGAACTAGCAGCACTAGAACCCACGCCACTTCCGGGTTTGATAAGCTTATTAATTTTTACTTCGAATTTAATTTTAGGGCTGTTGCTTTTTTGTTTTTCTTCATACTCTTCTAAAAAAGCAATTAAGGCGGCACCTGCCACATTCTTTTCCGGGTCGGTAGGTAAATTGTAATTATCAATATTAATTATAGTAATACTGGCTTCGTTTTCAGCACGAGTCGTCCATCTCATTTCCATTTCATCATATGGACTATTCACAGCAAAGCCTAAAATATCAAAACCACAAACCATATTTGCAACGGTTGCAGGGGCTTTAATTTTTATCCATTGATTTTCTGAAAACATTTTCTATATTAATAATAGTGATTTTTAATTTATATACGCTGTATTAAACTCTTGCAGCTCTTATAATATCGGCAAATACACCCGAAGCTGTTACATCGGCACCTGCACCTGCACCCTTTACCACTAAAGGAAGTTCTGGATAACGCGTAGAATAAAATAAAACTAAATTATCCTTACCATATAAATGATAAAAATCGGAACTTGGTTCAATATGCTGTAAGCCAACTTTGGCTGTTCCTTTTCCATCTTCTGCAATATTGAAACTTGCTACAAATTTTAACTTGCAATTTTTAGCGGCAGCTGCTTCATATAATTTTTTGAAATGCGCTTCTTGTTTTTCCATCTCTACATAAAAATCTTCTACAGAACCGTTGAAACAACTAGCAGGTAAAAAACTTTCATTAGCTATATCGGTCATTTCAATTTTATGACCGGCTTCTCTAGCTAGTATCATTATTTTACGCATAACATCGGTGCCACCTAAATCTAATCTTGGATCGGGTTCGGTATAACCTTCTGCCTGTGCTTGTCGAACTACTTTTGAAAAAGAAGTGGTGCCATCGTAATTATTAAATACATAATTCAAAGTACCAGATAAAACCGCCTCAATTCTATTGATATTATCTCCACTTCTAATTAAATCGTTTAAAGTGCCAATAATGGGCAAACTCGCTCCCACATTGGTTTCAAATAAGAAAGCAGCATTGAATTCTCTAGCGAGTGACTTTAATTTTGCATAATGTTCATAAGGAGAAGAGCAGGCAATTTTATTACACGCTACTACCGATACCGCCTTACCTAATAATTGCATATACACATCCGATACAGTTTGATGTGCAGTAACGTCTACAAATACACTATTGCGTAAATTATTCTCAAGTATAGTGTTTACATAATTAGTAATATCTCCTGCAGGCGCTGCTGCTAATTGCTCACGCCAATTGTTTAAGTTAATGCCTTCTGCATTAATTAATTGCTTCTTACTATTGGCAATACCCACAATATTTATTTGTAAACGTAGAGTTGCTTGTAAATAAGGTATTTGTTTTTTTATTTGATCAATTAACTTACTACCTACATTTCCTGCACCCGCTACATAAACATTCACCTGCTTATAAGAGGTTTCAAAAAATTCTTCATGCAGTACGTTAATGGCCTTGCGTACATCTCCAGTAGCAATTACCGCTGAAATATTTTTCTCAGAAGAACCTTGTGCAATGGCTCTTACATTAATACCATTTCTACCCAGTACACCAAACATTTTTCCACTTACCCCTGGATGGCTTTTCATTTGCTCACCCACAAGCGCTAAAATAGAAACCTCTTTTTCAATAATTAAAGGTTCTACCTTATGTGTAATTATTTCTTGCTCAAACTCAGCGTCTACAGCTATCTTAGCCTGGTGCGCGTCTTGCATATTCACACCCACACAAATAGAATGCTCAGAAGAACTTTGTGTAATTAATATAATATTGATTTGCTTTTTAGCAAGCGCATCGAATAGTCTTTTAGAAAAACCTGGAATACCCACCATACCACTTCCTTCCAAGCTTAATAAACAAATATCTTTTATACTTGAAATACCTCTGATAAAACTTTTATCGGCAGGCGATTCATTTTTGATAATAGTACCTGCATGGTTAGGATCGAAAGTATTTTTTATCCATACGGGTATGTTTTTATGCATCACCGGTTGAATAGTAGGAGGATAAATAACTTTAGCACCAAAATGTGATAACTCCATGGCTTCTTGATAAGAAATTTCTGGAATTTCTTTAGCATTTTGCACCATACGCGGATCGGCTGTCATCATGCCGCTTACATCTGTCCATATTTCAAGTGCAGTTGCTTCTGTAGCTGCTGCATAAATAGCCCCTGTATAATCGGAGCCACCTCTACCAAGCGTGGTGGTATTACCTTCCCCATCTGAAGCTACAAAGCCTGCTGCTATATATAAATCGAAATCATTTTCTTTAGCTGCTAAATATTTTGTAATAGTACTATAGGTTAAAGGCTTGTCCACCACAGCATTAAAATAATTAGAATTGGTTTTGATTAAATCTCTAGAATCAATCCACTGTTGTTTAATTCCCTTCGACTCAAAACTGGCAGAAATTATTTTACTTGATAAAAGTTCTCCATAGCTAATAATTTTATCCTGCATGCGCATAGATAATTCTTTCAGCATAAATAAGCCTTCGCAGTTCGTTTCTAATTCATTGATGAGTTGCTTCACCAAACTTAAAGTACCACTTTGTTGTTGTATGGGAAGTAAAGCACGTACTGTATCTAAATGCTTTTGTTCAATATTTTGAATAATGGTTTTATACGCCTCATTACCATTTGCAGCCGTTTGTGCTAACATTAATAATTGATCCGTCACACCACTCATAGCAGAAACGACTACAATGGTTTTCTCTTTTTGTATGCGCGCGCTAACAATAGTCACCATTTGATTGATTGCCTCTGCACTACCTACCGAACTTCCTCCAAACTTTAAAACCTGCATAACCCTTTTTATTTTTCTAAATTAAATAGCCGTAAATATTATCGTCTTTATTTATTTCATCATAATTAATATGATACTTCTTCATATTCTCA
>Ga0214919_10009470_pt1 | contig 12550 bp, 8 predicted proteins | sample LL1503_MetaG_FD_177994 | JGI IMG/M metagenome (GOLD analysis project Ga0214919, IMG submission 177994) | Freshwater microbial communities from Lake Lanier, Atlanta, Georgia, United States - LL-1503 | ecosystem: Environmental > Aquatic > Freshwater > Lake | place: USA: Georgia | collected 2015-03-15
ATATCCTACTCGTACACCAGCAAACGCAAAAGCTTTACTCATAGTTCTAACAACCAATACATGCGGGTTCTTAGATATTAAGGTAACTGCAGAATCTTCCGCTGCAAATTCTGCATAAGCCTCATCTATTACTAAGAGGGCGCCAACTTTTTTACAATCATCCGCAATTTTTTGCAGCTCATTAATTGAAATCGAAGTTCCCGTTGGATTATTCGGTGTGGTTACAAAAACTAAATTAGGCTTTTCGCTTTCAATTAATTGTTCTGCTTTAATCAAATCTATTTTGAAATCTTGCTCTCGCTTGCCTGATATCCATTCGCATTTTGTTGTTTTGGCAATCAATGGGTGCATTGAATATGAAGGTAGGAATCCCAATGCCTTCTTACCAAAAGCTAGAAAAATACTCTGCAAAATTTCATTGCTGCCATTTGCCGCCCAAATTTCATTGAAAGTAAAATTAGTATTGGACTGTGAATTAATATAATTTGCTAAATTCGTACGAAGTGTAATTGCATCCCGATCTGGATAACGGTTCAGATCTGTTATTACTTCGCTAATTCGTTTCAATATTTTGCCGGCAACTTCAGGCGTCAATGAATATGGATTTTCATTGGTATTTAGCCGAACTGGAGTATCAAGTTGCGGAGCTCCATATGGCGTTAGATCGCGCAAATCATTACGAAGTGGCAACCAATTTGGCCAGTTAGACATTACTCCTCCCATCTAGCGGTAATTGCCTGACCGTGTGCTGGTAAATTCTCTGCATTAGCCAGCGTTATAACATTTTGCGAAATATTCTCAAATGCTTCTTTGGAATATTCAATTACATGTAAACCTTTGAGAAATGTTTGAACTGATAACCCACTTGAATGACAAGCGCAACCGCCAGTGGGTAGAACGTGATTCGAACCCGCCGAGTAATCTCCGAGTGAAACTGGCGAAAATCTACCTATGAAGATGGCACCGGCATTTCTAATTTCTGTAGATTTCTCGCGAGCACCCACAAATTGCAATTCCAAATGTTCAGCAGCATATGCATTGGCAACCAAAATAGCTTGATCAATAGATTCCACCATAACTATTGCTGATTGCACACCCATTAAGGCTTCTGTGATGCGAGCCTTATGTTTAGTATTTGCAACTCGGTTAATTAATTCAATTTGCACTTCTTTTGCCAATTTTTCGGAATCAGTAATTAATAAAGCGGCAGCAATCACATCATGTTCGGCTTGACTTATTAAATCTGCTGCAACATCTTTAGCTATAGCACTAGCATCTGCAATGATTGCAATCTCAGTAGGCCCAGCTTCTGCATCAATCCCAATTTTGCCTCGCAAAGCTCGTTTAGCAGCAGCAACATAAATGTTTCCAGGGCCCGTAACTAAATCCACTGGTTCGCAGATTATGCTCTTTCTGTCATCTGAAAAAATCCCAAAAGCAAAACTTGCAATAGCTTGCGCTCCCCCAATTGCATACACTTCATAAACATTTAGCAATGCAGCCGTGGCAAGAATTGTCGGGTTTGGCCATCCGTCATTCTCTTTTTGCGGTGGCGAGGCAATCGCAATGCTTTCTACCCTTGCAATTTGGGCTGGAACAACATTCATAATTACTGAACTCGGATAAACAGCATTTCCGCCTGGCACATAAAGGCCCACTCGATCTACTGGGATCCATCGCTCAACAACCGTGCCACCGTCAACAACGCGAACACTCTTATCTTTTCTAATCTGTTCATTATGAACAATCTTTACTCGTCTTATCGACTCCTCTAGCGCAGTTCTTATCTCTGGTTGCAATTCAGATAAAGATTTTTCAATAATCTCACGAGGTACTTTTACTGATTTTGGTCGAACGCCATCTAGGCGCTCACCGATATTTAAAACATCACTTTCGGTTCCATTCATTACTTCAGAAATAATTGGATTTACCAGAACCATGGCGCCATCAATATCTAAACGCGCTCTCGGCAATTTGTCTTGATAACCACTCTTAGAGAGCTTTATTCCGCGCAAATCAAGAGTGCGCATTAATGGTTCAACTGACATATGGAGAGTCTAATAAATAAATATTGGATGGGGCGGCGCTATTAAACTAAGCAATCTGGACCAAGGATAGATTTCAAGTCCGCACTCAAACTGGGCGATGCCGTTACTTTTAAGCCCTCATCTAGTTTCAAAATTGTGCTTTTCAGCGCTCCTTGAAGCTCTAGATGTACTTCTCTACCTCCCGGGTGAGATCGCAAAACTTCCTTCATTCGATCGACTACTGGCGGAGTGCAGTTAGCCATATCCATTCGAATAATGAGAGGTCCGGTTGGAATTTGTTTAATATCAGGTAACGATAATTCGATGGCAGTAATTCTAGGAATCTCTTCCCGCTTATCTACACGACCACGAATTACAACGATTCGGTCTTCCACTAAATTAATTGAATGTTGTAAATATGAATTAGAGAAAAATAGAACATCAATTGCACCTTCTAGATCTTCAACATTAACAATCGCCCAAGATGCCCCTTGTTTAGTTACCTTTCGTTGAATACTGGTTATCAAGCCGGCGATTGTGACAATTTGATCATGCCCAATTGAGTCATCAGATAATCCGCTGATGGCTAAATCTGTTGCAGCACGTAAAACATGTTCAACGCCTAACAAAGGATGATCGGAAACGTAAAGACCTAACATCTCCCGCTCATATGTTAAGAGCAAAGTTTTTTCCCATTCATCGCTTGGAATATTAAGTTCTACACCATGTACTTCGGAAACTTGAGTGGAACCAAAAAGATCAAATTGCCCGATTGCTTCGGCACGTTTTGCTTCCATTACTGAATCAATCGCTTCTAAATAGATTGTCATCAAACCTTTTCTTGTGTGCCCAAGCGAATCAAATGCTCCGGCTTTAATCAGAGATTCAATAGTTTTCTTGTTGCAAACTTGAACATCAACTTTTGCTAAGAAATCGCCAAAGGAAGTAAACCTGCCTTTATCAATTCGATTTCTCGCGATCGATGCCACTACATTTTCGCCAACGTTTCGGATCGCTGCTAAACCAAATCTGATATCAACGCCTCTAGGGGTGTAATCCGCGTCAGATTCGTTCACATCTGGTGCCAGAACTTTGATTCCCATTCTGCGACATTCATTCAAATACAGTGCGCTCTTGTCTTTATCGTCGCGAACGCTAGTTAATAACGCGGCCATATACTCGGTTGGATAGTTAGCTTTTAAATATCCAGTCCAATACGAAACCATTCCGTAACCCGCGCTATGGGCGCGGTTAAATGCATAGTCAGAGAATGGAATTAACGTCTTCCAAAGCACATCTATCGCGACACTGGAAAACTTATTCTTTTGCATACCTTCTTCGAAATGCACATATTCTTTATCCAAAATATCTTTATTCTTTTTTCCCATTGCCTTACGGAGCAAATCTGCTCGACCAAGTGAAAATCCAGCTACCTTTTGTGCAATTGCCATTACTTGCTCTTGATAAACAATCAGTCCATAAGTGTCACCTAAAATCTCTTGTAACGATTCGGAAAGTTCCGGGTGAATTGGGTCGGCAGGCTTACGTTTATTCTTACGGTCAGCATAATCATTATGCGCATTTACACCCATTGGACCTGGTCGATAGAGTGCTATTACAGCAGAGATATCTTCAAATGAATCTGGCGACATTGAACGAAGCAATGCACGAATTGGAGCGCTATCAAGTTGAAAAACTCCTAATGTATCGCCTCGGGAAAGCAGCTCAAAAGTTTTCTTATCAGTTAATTCCAAAGTGGTTAGATCTACAACTTTATTCGCATTATTTTTTATATTAGCCAGACAATCGTCAATAACAGAAAGATTGCGAAGGCCCAAAAAATCCATTTTAAGCAAACCAGTAGCTTCACAAGCGCCCATATCAAATTGCGTAATAATTGCGCCATCAGCTTCCCGGCGATGAATCGGAATTACATCAAGAAGCGGTTCTCGACTAAGAATTACACCAGCAGCATGGACTCCCCATTGTCTTTTTAGACCTTCAATTCCAAGTGCAGTATCAACTATTTTCTTGCTGTCAGAATCGGTTTCGTAAAGTGTCCTGAATTCGCTAGCTTCACCGTATCGCTCATCCTCGTCATTAAAAACACCACCTAGTGAAATATCTTTGCCCATAACAGAAGGTGGTAGCGCTTTTGTAAGTCGCTCACCTAGTGCATATGGATATCCAAGTACGCGGGTTGAATCTTTAATTGCTTGCTTAGATTTAATCGTGCCATAGGTAATTATTTGAGCAACTCGATCTTCACCATACTTATCAGTTGCGTAACGAATCATTTCCGCCCGACGGCGCTCATCAAAATCTAAATCAATATCTGGCATAGAGATTCGCTCTGGGTTCAAGAATCGTTCAAAGAGTAAGCCATGCTTAATCGGGTCAAGTGCAGTAATACCAAGGGAAAATGAAACTAGTGAACCGGCCGCAGAGCCACGTCCAGGACCAACCCAAATGCCCTGCTTCTTAGCATGTGCAACTAAATCAGAAACTACTAAGAAATAACCGGCGAATCCCATTTTGGTCATTACACCAAGTTCGTAGCTGAGTCTTTCAACATAAAGTTGTGGTACATCTCCTTTTAATCTTTCTTGCAAGCCTTGCTCTGATTGCTTAATTAACCAGGAATCTTCACTTTCGCCTTGTGGCACCGCAAATTTAGGTAGGAGATTTTCGTTTTCTCGCATCGTAATATTGCAACGCTCCGCAATAAGTAGTGTGTTATCGCAACTTTCTGGAATTTCTTTAAATATTTCGCGCATCTCGCGCGCGCTCTTTAAATAAAATTCACCATTTTCGAATTTAAATCGTTTTGGATCGGCCAATGTAGATCCGGATTGGATGCAGAGCAGCGCCTCATGGGCAACTGAATCTTCTGCGAACGTGTAGTGAAGATCATTTGTTGCCAATAATGGCAGTCCCAGTTCTTTACTTAACTTCAAAAGGTCTTCTTTGACCCTACGTTCAATTTCAATTCCGTGATCCATAATTTCTACAAAATAATTCCCAGCACCAAATATGTCGCGAAATTCTGCAGCTGCATTTCTAGCTTCGTTATATGCACCCATTCTGATTCGAGTTTGAATTTCGCCACCAGGGCACCCGGTTGTTGCAATGATTCCATCTGAGTATTTAGATAAAAGTTCACGGTCCATTCTTGGTTTGTAATAGAAACCTTCTAGTGAGGCTAGCGATGAGAGCCGAAAAAGATTTCCTAAACCAACATTATTTTCTGCTAGTAAAGTCATATGTGTATATGCGCCGCCACCAGAAACATCATCTTCTCCGCCATCAGCCCATTTGACACGTTTTTTTTCAAATCGAGATTCTGGTGCAACGTAAGCTTCGATTCCAATAATTGGCTTAACGCCGGCTTTTTTGCTTTGCTTATAGAAATCAAATGCTCCGAATACATTTCCATGATCAGTCATTGCAATTGCCGGCATTTCTTGCCGTGCAACCTCGCTAGTCAAATCTTCTACTCGAGCTGCCCCATCAAGCATTGAATATTCGGTATGTACATGTAAATGTACGAAATTCTCCGAATTCTCGGGCTTTTTTTCGGAATTATTGGGGGTCACGATTGGTGAGAGTACTGCCTTGCGGCGTTACTTTTCAGTGAGCAACGCCAAAGCATTTGTGAGGTCGGCTGGATAAGGCGCAGTGAAAGTCAATCGTTCACCAGATGCTGGGTGGTTGAAAGTAAGTTCCATCGCATGTAACCAAGGGCGAGTGAGCCCTAGTTTTTCGGCAAGCGCTGGGTCAGCACCGTAAGTTAAATCGCCAACTAATGGATGGCGTAACGCTGCGAAATGAACTCTAATTTGATGGGTCCGACCAGTTTCCAATTCCACTTTTAGAAGTGTTGCTGCTGGATAATATTCCAAAGCTAAATAATGGGTAATGCTGGGTTTGCCATCAGCAACAACTGCAAAGCGATAATCTTCTTTTGGATGACGATCAATGGGCGCATCAATTGTTCCTTCAGAAGGATCTATGTGGCCTTGCGCTAATGCATTATAAATTTTCCCAACAGTCCGTTCTCTAAATTGATCTTTCAAACTTGTATAGGCAGTCTCGGTTTTAGCAACGACCATTAGCCCAGTTGTTCCAACATCTAACCGATGCACGATTCCTTGGCGTTCTGCTGCGCCACTAGTTGAAACGGAATATCCCGCAGCTATAAGCCCACCAATTACCGTTACACCGTGCCAGCCTGGACTTGGATGCGATGCACACCCAACTGGTTTATTGACAACTATTACCTGATCATCATCGTAAACAACTTCAAGATTTTCAACAGGAGTTGGATTTAGTTGCGGTGCTTGGGCAGGTTCTGGAAAAAGAATTTCAATTTGCTCACCGCTCTCAATTCGTTCTGATTTTGCGAGAGGTTTTCCAGATCTCGTTATTTCGCCAGCACTTGCTAAATCTGCCACTGTAGTCCGCGATAATCCGAGCAATCTGGCTAAGGCTGCATCTACGCGCTCCCCTGACAAACCATCTGGAATTGTAAAAACTCTCAGTTCACGAGTCATGGCTACTCGATGCCGTAGGTTGAATATTCTTCGCTGCAAGTACTATGACTATCGCTGCAGCGACACAGATAGCTGAATCAGCCACATTAAAAATTGGCCAATGTGGCAGTTCAATCCAATCTACAACTTCGCCCTTAAACCCACCTGGGGCTTTAGATATCCGATCCCATAAATTTCCAAAAATGCCACCAAGCAGTAACCCGAGAACTAAAGCCCACCAATTCGAAATAATTTTTCTGCTGAAAAAAATTATAAAAACTGCGACGCATAGCCCGAATGATGACAAAGCAAGAGTTGCATTTGGCACCATACTGAAAGCCGCCCCTGAATTTGTAGTGTAGGTCAGTTGCAAAAAAGAGCCAATCAACTTTACTGAATCACGTCCACTTAAATAATTGACTGCCCATAATTTGCTTAAGAAATCAATGAGGAATACCGAAAAAGCGCATAACGCTAAAGTTTTACGCGCCCGCTTAACTCGTTCGGCATTCAGCGCCGTTCTTCTTTCTGCTTACACGCCATACATAGCGTTGCTCGAGGAAATACTTGTAATCGCGCTTTGCCAATTGGGCTAGCACAATCTTCACAACGACCGTAAGTTTTAGTATCTATTCTTTCGAGAGCTCGTTCAGTTTGAATTACCATGTCGCGCGCGTTGTAAACCAATGACATCTCATGTTCGCGTTCAAAAGTTTTAGTTCCAGCATCAGCCTGATCATCGCCAGCACCAACACCAGATGCTTTAATCAAATCATCCATTTCAGATTCTGCAGCTTGCAACTCTTTCTTCAATCTAACTAAATCCTTAGCTAACTCCGAACGCATCACTTTCATTTCGGTAGCGGTCCAACCATCTTCGCCCTCTTTGACGACAAGTGGCGCTGGTGCAGATTTAATTGGTTTCAATTGTGGGGCTTTCTTGCCCGTCTTGATTGGTCGAACTGGAGGTGGCAGAACTAATCTACGTTCAGCAACAATCGCTGTTTCTAACAATTCTGGTTCTGGCTTATAAACCGAGATTGTGGTTGCGCCACCTTTTGCAGTGCTGGAAGTAAGGGCCGTTTTCATTGGCGCTTTTATATTTGGTTTTATTGGAATTTTCTTTACTTCAAGCGGCTTCTTCGTAACCGATTTTTTAACCGGAGCCTTTTTTGCGGTTGCTTTTTTTGCTGGGGCTTTTTTTGCTGGGGCTTTTTTAGCGGTTGCTTTCTTTGCTAATAATCTACTGAAAACTCCAGATTTCTTGGCGGGTTTTCCAGCGCTCTTTTTCGAACTCTTAGCTATTGGCTTCTTGGAATTCTTTTTTGTGGGCACAGCGCCGAAGGCTATGGGTTCTCGACTAGAAAAGCCACTCAGCCACACGATGGACCAGAAACCGAGCAGAATCTTAGTTTTGCAAAGGTAGAATCCAACTCTTAATTCCAGAGTGGAGTTACCAGCGAGGTTGAGTCAGAAAGCGGGAAATTGAAAAACGAATACCGCAGCATCTCCCCGCAAATTGATCTGCCAAAAACTGAACATGAAATTCTAAATTTTTGGGAAACTCAATCAATCTTTCATGAAAGCGTAAACGCTCGCGCCGGAGCAGAAGCCTGGACATTTTACGAAGGTCCGCCAACTGCGAATGGTTTACCTGGCACTCACCATATTGAAGCTCGCGTTTTTAAAGATGTCTTTCCGCGTTTTCAAACCATGAAAGGAAAGCATGTAATTCGCAAGGCTGGATGGGATTGTCACGGGCTACCAGTTGAGATTGCAGTTGAAAAAGAGCTGGGCTTTACTGGAAAAGGTGACATTGAGAAATTTGGAATCGCCGAATTTAATGAGAAGTGCCGCGAATCAGTACAGCGACATGTTGGGGCATTTACCGATATGACCGAACGCATGGGCTTCTGGGTAGATTTTGATGAGGCTTATTGGACTATGTCTAGCGAATATGTAGAAAGCGTCTGGTGGTCACTTAAAGAAATTTGGAATAAGGGATTACTTTCACAAGACCACCGAGTTGCTCCTTATTGTCCACGATGCGGTACCGGACTTTCAGATCATGAATTAGCACAGGGTTATGAAACTGTTACTGATCCATCTGTTTATGTTCGCTTCCCGATAACTTCTGGAAAACTCGCAGAGTTAGGCGCTTCACTGTTGGTATGGACGACAACTCCTTGGACTTTAGTCTCCAACACGGCTATCGCAGTCAACCCAAAAGTTACCTATGTAGTCGTTAAAACTAAAAAACCAGATAGTGATGAAGAAGAAGTTTTAATCCTCGCCGAAGAATTAGCCGATGTCGTTGGTGATTTTGAGCTATTACAGAAAGTAAGCGGCAAAGATTTAGAGCGGACTACTTACCAGCGCCCCTTCGATTTTGTGGAAATTCCAGATTCCCACTTTGTGGTGTTAGCAGATTACGTAACTATCGAAGATGGCACCGGACTTGTACATCAATCGCCCGCTTTTGGCGCAGATGATTTGCAAGTTTGCCGTGCCTATGGTTTGCCGGTAGTTAATCCAGTACTAGCAAACGGTCATTTTGCTAATGATGTTCCATTAGTTGGTGGAATATTCTTCAAAGAAGCCGATAAAGCGCTGGTTAAGGAACTTAGAAAATCCGGAAAGTTATACAAACACCAACCTTACGAACACTCATATCCACATTGTTGGCGCTGTCATACTGCTCTCATTTATTATGCGCAACCATCTTGGTATATAAAAACAACCAAGATAAAAGAAGCGCTTATCAGAGAGAATGAAAACACTGATTGGCATCCGGAAACCATCAAAACCGGTAGGTACGGCGATTGGTTAAATAACAATATTGATTGGGCAGTTTCCCGAAATAGATATTGGGGCACGCCACTTCCAATATGGCGGTGCGAAGCTGATCATGAAATCTGCATAGGTTCACTAAAAGAATTAAGCGAATTGGTAGGGCATGATGTAACTGCAATCAATCCACATCGTCCTTTTGTTGATGATATTAAATTCCCATGCTCGAAGTGTTCTAAACCTATGGTGAGGGTTCCTGAAGTTATCGATTGTTGGTACGACTCCGGCGCAATGCCGTTTGCGCAATGGGGCTATCCTCACAAACCAGGTTCAGTTGAAAAATTCAAGGAAGCATATCCAGCCGATTTTATTTGCGAAGCAATTGATCAAACTCGTGGCTGGTTCTACACATTGATGACGATAGGCACCTTAGTTTTTGAAAAATCCTCTTATAAAACTGTGCTTTGTTTAGGACATATCCTTGATAAAGATGGTCGAAAGATGAGTAAACACCTGGGCAATGTCCTAGAACCGATGGCGTTGATGGATCAACATGGAGCTGATGCGGTTCGTTGGTACATGCTTGCAGATGGCTCACCGTGGAGCGCCCGCCGCGTTGGCCATAATGCTATTTCCGATGTAGTTAGAAAGACATTACTAACTTATTGGAATACCGTATCGTTCTTATCACATTACGCCAGAGCGTCAAATTTCAACCCATTAACTTCTAATCAACAAATTGAGATTTCAATGCGCCCATTGATGGATCGTTGGATAATCTCTGAACTAAATCAACTTGTCGTTGGCGTTGACATAGCTTTAACTAATTTTGATTCTCAAGAAGCAGGCGAGAATCTGGCTAAATTCATTGATGATTTATCAAATTGGTACGTCCGTAGATCGCGCCGCCGTTTTTGGGATGGCGATCTAGCAGCTCTCTCAACGCTACATGAATGTCTTGAGAAATTAACGCTACTAATGGCACCACTAGTTCCATTTATTACTGAACATGTTTGGCAAGAATTAATCCGACCAGTTTCACCAACTGCAGTTACCTCGGTTCACTTAGCTGATTTTCCAATATCGCAACCAGAGTTAATTGATAAAAAACTTTCAGAATCGGTTGCGCTAACTCGTCGCCTTGTAGAACTAGGTCGCGCTTCTCGAGCAGAATCGAAAGTAAAGATTCGGCAACCACTATCTAGGGCATTGATTTCAGCCTCAGGTTGGGTTGGGCTCGACCAACAACTCAAAGACCAAATATCTGACGAACTCAACGTGTTAAAACTGGATGACATCTCTAGCGCTGGTGCAAATTTAGTAGATATAACTATAAAAGCTAATTTCAAAACACTTGGTTTAACTTTTGGTGCTGATGTCCAGCCAATTTCGAAAAGAATCGCTGAACTAAATCCAACGGAACTAACTGCACAAATCCGTAAAACCGGTAAAGCAACTATTCAATATGGCGAGGGCAAGAACGCTGAGATCACCGAAGTTGATCTAGTTATCACTGAAACACCAAGGGAAGGCTGGTCGGTAGCAAGTCATTCCGGCGAGAGCGTTGCCTTGGATCTAGCTCTTACCCCCGAATTAATTGCAGCGGGTCAAGTTCGCGAAGTAATTCGTGCGGTACAAGATGAGCGGAAAAACGCAGGATTAGATATTAGCGACCGAATCACAATGTATTGGAATGCAACCGAATCGGTATGCGCGGCAATTACTTCAGGAGCTGAGTTTATTTCGCAAGAAGTACTTGCTACAAAAATGGAAAGAGATTCTTCATTGCCTTACGGCGAAAATGAACTAGGTCTGGCACTTAAACTAATTAGGAATTAACTAATTACTCCAATTAACAGTTGAATTCCAAAGAAAAGAACCACAAAAGAAAGATCTAAACTCACCGCTCCAAGTCTCAATGGCGGAATAAACCTGCGGATAAAAAATAGCGGTTTATCTGTTAGTGAGTACGTTAATTCTGCGAAAGCTAAAATGATTCCACGGGGGCGCCAATTACGCGCGAACATTCGAGCGTAATCAAAAATCAATCGTGCGAATAACACAAATAGATAAAGTTCTAAAACTGTGGCAATCAAGTTGCCAATATTTAACACGTTATTTAGATCAGCTTTGATTAAAGAAACTTGCGTCAGCCGCAGCTGCTTTAATTTCAGTACTCACCATCACATTTGGTGGCGACAGTAAAAAAACTTTAGGAGTAACTCTTTCAATAGTCCCAGAATGTCCGAAAACTAATCCAGATGCGAAATCAACTAATCGCTTCCGTTCGCTCTCATCCATATCGCTTAAGTTCATAATTACTGGGGAACCAGAACGGAAATGTTCGCCGATCGTTCTAGCTTCGCTATAAAACCTTGGATGCAATGTAACTATGCGATCTAACACTGGCGCTGTATCTGCAGCAATCAATGTTGGTTGTGCGACTGAAAGTCGTGGCGTAATTGTTGGCGCAACTTCAGTATTTGATTTAGATAAAATTCTGCGAGGCGCAGGTGTTGGAGTTGGTGCAAGTTGGGTATCAGAAACTAAATCGTCTTCCGTTAAACCCAAATAATTCGTCATTTTCCTGAGCGCATTTACCATGGCCAAATTTTATTAGAGGTAGCTCCGGTTACCGAGGATTGAACTACCTATTCGGACATGTGTCGCACCGTGTCTAATCGCACTTTCAAAATCTCCGCTCATTCCTGCCGATAACCACTTTGCCTCCGGGAATTGTTTAAGAAAGGTGCCAAATGTTTCAGCCAACCGCGTAAAGGCGCTATCGGGATTTCCAGAAATTGGCGCAACTGCCATCAATCCCTTGAGCTCTAAACCCTCAAATTTAACTATGGCATCGGCGAATTCATTTAATCCGCTTGGATCAATGCCATTACGTTCCACTCGCTTTTCTTGGTCCAAAGAAATTTGAATTAAGATCGGAAATTGCTTTTTAGCTACATCGATCGAACCGCCAAGTAAGCGATCGTTTAACCGTTTTGCATGATCTAAATCAGCAACTGAATGAATCACATCCGCCCAATTCAATATTGATTTAATCTTGTTGCTCTGCAGCTGACCTTGAAAATGCCATTTCGCATCGGGATGAAAATCTGCTGCTTTCTCCGATCCCTCTTGATCTCGATTCTCACCAAAATCTCTCACTCCTAAATTGTATAAATGTGCGACATCGGTCTTAGG
>Ga0214919_10009471_pt1 | contig 12550 bp, 14 predicted proteins | sample LL1503_MetaG_FD_177994 | JGI IMG/M metagenome (GOLD analysis project Ga0214919, IMG submission 177994) | Freshwater microbial communities from Lake Lanier, Atlanta, Georgia, United States - LL-1503 | ecosystem: Environmental > Aquatic > Freshwater > Lake | place: USA: Georgia | collected...
GTAGTATTGAAAAGGTCACACGGTCTAACTGTAACGCAGTTGATGTGACTGGAGTTGAAACATACGGTGCTAAGAACATTGATGAGAATCCAGTTGTGGTACGTGCTGGTAATCGATTCACAGCCTATGTGCTGGTTGCATTGCCCACAGGTGATGCAAACGTTCTTCGCCGTGCTAAGGAAAAAGCCAGCCGTGAAACGCTTGAAGCATATCGTGCAACTCAGGCATTTAAAGAACTAGACAAACCAAATTGATATGAAAACATTTGATACATTTGAACAAGTGGAAGGAATGGGTGCGTGTATTAAACGCCCCATTGTAGTTCATGCTAAACGGATTGACGAAGAATTTCGAGTCAATACTCTAGAAGGCAATTACAAACAAGGCAAAGCCGGAGACTATTTGATGCGTGGTATTGACGGTGAGCTTTACATTTGTGACGGTCCAATTTTTGATCGCACATACGATTTTGTAACATAAAAGGAAAATTAATGCCTAATTTGGTACCAATGGTTATCGAGACCGAAGCAAAAGGCGAACGTGCCTATGACATTTACAGTCGTTTGCTCAAAGACCGTATTGTGATGTTGGACACGGATGTCAACGAGCATACTTCAAGCCTTATTGTGGCACAGTTGCTATTTTTGGAGAGTCAAGGAAATGAGGACATCACGTTCTTTATCAATAGTCCGGGTGGAAGTGTTACTGCTGGTCTTGCTATTTACGATACAATGCAGTTTATTAAGCCCGATGTTGCAACCTATGTAATGGGTCAGGCCTGTAGCATGGGTTCGTTCCTAGCACAAGCAGGGCATCCTGGCAAGCGATTTGTTCTGCCCGAATCACGCACTATGATTCACCGCGTTAGTTCAGGCACTCCAGGCACCAGCGGCAGTGTACATGTGCAGGAACTTGAGTTTGAAGATGCACGACGTGGTTTTGAAGAGTCTAAACGTATCAACGAGCGACTAACGCAATTGTATGTCAAACACAATACTGCTGGAAAAACGTATGAAGAACTGTATCAGGCTATGAAATTTGATACATTTTTGAGTGCGGATGAGGCTGTTGTGTATGGGCTTGCAGACAAGGTTATCTCAAAACGCTGATATTGCTTTCTCCGGGTGTCGATAAATACTTAGGATAATCCGGAGAAAGCTGTGACTAAACCATTTAACTGGAGTCTCTTAGATAGGTACAATCTACGCACTATGCTTTATAGTGCGGGTAAAGATTTCGTTGGCAAAAAACTGTCTGTTGTAGACTTACAAAAATTAATAAGTACGCATATTAAGAGTAATCTGCCAGTCAAGGTAGTGCGTAGACAAAGTGATCCTACGCAAAAGCGTGGCAAGATCTATATGGGCGGCACTTATTACAGTTATAACGATGCTGATGATAGACGCCACATAGAAATTGTACTAAGTTACCATCCGGCCGACGAGTTTATTCGAATGACTGAATATCGCTGGGAGAGAATTTGCAGTCTATTTGCAGACACTATCCTACACGAAATTATTCATATGCGTCAGTATCGTAGCAGGAATTTCAAAACCATTCCAGGCTATGAAAGCACAGCCCACTATCACAAGCAACGAGTCAATCAAGAATACTACGGCCACAAAGACGAAATGGGTGCATTTAGTTTTAACATTGCCTGTGAATTGGTTGATAGATTTGGTTTGGACAAGGACACTATCAAAAAATATTTGGACAGCATGCAGGCCAAACGACACAAGAACACAACTTATCACAAGTATTTGGCTGCATTTGAGTGGAATCATTCTCATCCAATTGTTCGAAGTATGAAGAAGAAAATCATTCGAAATATCGATTATGCTTACGCAGGTAAGCCATTTAAGACCACAAACTTCTTGACATACTGATAATTAGATAGTACAATAACTACTTAAACAGTTATTTAAAGGTCTAATATGAGCGATCCTTGCTACACAGTTATTTCCAGTTTGGAAGACCATCCATCTCGTTTGAACAAAGAGGCTATTATTCTTGCTCAAGCTGAAGAGGGTAATGATGAATTCTTCCACGGTTGTCGGCTTGCATTAGATTCTATGACAACTTTTGGTATTAAACAAGTAAAGGAAAAGAATGATAAAGACGGCCCTGGCTTACCTTGGGATGATTTTGTTCGTACTATTGATGGTTTCATTAATCGTACAGTCACCGGCAATCTTGCTCGGGACGTACTAGATGCAATGATAGCACAAGCCACTAAGGCAGAATGGAATGGTTGGTACAGACGTATCCTTATCAAGGACTTGCGTTGCGGTGTAAGCGAAAAAACAATTAACAAAGTAGTAGAGAAAAACTATGCTCCTTATGCTATCCCTGTATTTGGTTGCCAGCTTGCTCATGATAGTGCTAACCATGAGACTAAGGTGGCTGGAAAGAAATATATCGAAGTCAAACTTGATGGAGTACGGGTTCTTACTATCGTGTACCCCGATGGTCGTGTTGATCAGTTTAGTCGTAACGGCAAAGAGCTGGTCAATTTTCCTCACGTAAAAGAGCAGTTTGCAAAGATTGCATCTGGTCTCAAAGAGCCCTGGGTGTTTGACGGTGAGATCATGTCTAGCAGTTTTCAAGACTTGATGAAGCAGATTCACCGTAAAGGTGATTCTGAAACAGGCGATGCAGTACTCAACTTGTTTGATTGGTTACCGCTACATGCATTTGAGGCAGAGATTTTTGAACAACCGCAAGAATGGCGTAGTGAAGCATTACAAACATGGCACTCAGCTGTCAAGGATCTTGTTCCTAACATAACTGTGCTGTCAAACGAATTAGTTGATTTGGATACTGCCGAGGGCCAGGCACGTTTTAAAGAAATTAATTCAAAAGCAGTGGCAGGTGGTTACGAAGGTATTATGATCAAAGATCCAGAGGCATCATATGAATGTAAAAGAAGTGTTGCTTGGCTCAAGCTCAAGCCGTTTATCGAAGTTAGTCTCGAGGTCAAGTCCTTGGAAGAAGGCACTGGAAGAAATGTCGGACGCCTTGGGGCACTTGTCTGCGAAGGTGTGGACGACGGTAAATCGATTAAAGTCAATGTCGGCAGCGGTTTTAGTGATCTTGATCGTGATAATTTTTGGAATTCAGGTAATGAAGTTCTTGGACAGATCGTGGAAGTGCGAGCAGATGCAGTCACACAAAACCAAGATGGAACGTACAGTCTGCGGTTCCCCAGGTTCGTCAAATTTAGGGGCTTCGAAGTAGGAGAGAAACTATGACAGCAATTAGTAGAGTAACAGCACAAAATGCTGAAATTTATAGACAGACAGAACTTAAAAAATTAGACAAACGGCATGAAGAACAGATTCAAGCAGAACGTAGAGTTAAGCACAATCGAGAAATCGACGAGCAAAAAAGAATTGAAATGAACCGCCGAATGAATCGTGCGGGACAAAACGTAGATAGGATGGCATAATGACAAACCCGTTTAGAGATCAAGAAAAGTTTATGAAAGCATGTGACCAAACAGTTGGTACACGCAATGAAGATCAATATACAATGTATTTGGATCTAATTGACGAAGAGTACAATGAACTTAAAGCAGGTATTGCAGATGATGTCGAAGCACTAGATGCATTAATTGATATCTTAGTTGTTACTATAGGTGCTATACACAGTGCAGGATTTGATGCAGAAGGTGCATGGAAAGAAGTAATGAAAACTAACTTTGCCAAAATCGATCACGAAACCGGCAAAGTTCGAAAACGTGAAGACGGAAAAGTTTTAAAGCCTGTGGGTTGGACACCTCCCAATCTCAAACCATTTATTAAAGGAGAATAACATGTTTGGTGCAAATTATATGAATAGTGGTATTTTAAATTATCGTACTGCAAGCGAAATTAATAGTGCAATGGGCCGAGTTTACGGACATATGAGCCTTGCTGTTATTGTGTCAATGCTTGTCAGCTACTTTGTGGGGACTAGTCCAGAATTGCTGGAATTCTTTTTTACTGGTGTACTAAAGTGGATTGTGATCTTTGCTCCGCTGGTAGCAATCTTTGGTGTTAGCATGGTACTGGCTAATAACCCAAGTAAAAGTGTTGCACAGTTATGCCTACATGGCTTTGCAGCCTTGATGGGTTTGAGTTTTGCTACAATCTTTGCTGTATTCACTATGGGGTCAATTGTCAGTGCCTTTATGGGTGCGGCAATCTTATTTGGTGTTATGAGCGGCTATGGCTATTTTACCAAACAAAGTTTGGATAGTCTTGGTAAATTTATGTTTGTAGGATTGATTGCTATTGTTATTGCCAGTATTGTCAATATCTTTATTGGTAGTACAGTTATGCAAATGGTGATCTCGGCCTTGGCAATTATTATCTTCCTTGGACTGACAGCATACGACACACAGAAAATTCGTGAAGAAGTAAGTTACGATACCAGCGATGCTGTAGAAGTTCGCGGTGCCCTAACTCTTTACATGGACTTTATTAACTTGTTTATTAACTTGCTACAACTATTTGGCGATAAAAAATAAAATGGCACATCACACCAACTACTGGAGTTGTACTCCTTTTGCAGACTGGCTTCGCGGCACTAAAAAATTGAGTGCGGGTACGGCAGAAGAATGGGACGAGTGGACTACTACAGCCCAGATGAAGCACAACTTTCGTTATTGGTTAGCAGAAGAAGCACTAGGTCACATTCAAGATTTTGTAACGTGGCCTGTGCGTAAACTTTATGATGCAAAATATTATATCAACAACCGTTTTGTTACTCGCACTCATAGCCTTACGGCACACAAGAGAGACATTAAGCCAGGGCAATGGTGTGATGTTGGCAATCGCTTTTTGCCTTGTCTCTTTAATGAGCTTGTGGATTTTGTAGAAGTAGAACAAGCATGGAGCCACATTGCTTGGGGCGACGAAAAAGATAAAGCCAAATACAATGCACCATTCTGGGCTACAGGTTGGTTCCGTTGGCGTACATGGCGTTGCCCTCAAGCTGGACTCGACCACTTAGATTGGGCAATGAGTCTAACCTGCGGAGAAGACTGGGGCGTAGATAAAGACAGTCCCGACTACGGCAAACCTACTGGACAAGCACTCCGTGCAAAAGAGATCAAAGAGCTGTACACATGGTGGACTGTTACCTATCGCAATCGTCCTGATCCTTACGAAGCAAGTGGTTGGACAGAATACTGCGAAGCTAGCCGATTGGCTAACGGTGGCAAGTTAAGTTGGTTAGGTAGTGATAAGACACCGGAACTTAAAGAGATGAGCGATAAGTCTCATGCACGCCTACAAGAGATTGAAGCGGCTTACGAAGCAGAAGATGAAGCCATGATGATTAGACTTATTAAAGCAAGAGATAGTTTTTGGACATAGTAGTCAAACTTAGCGTGATTCCTTATAAAGCGGTAATAAGTACATTATGAATAAAATTATACCCATTGTAAAAGAAGTAAAAACTGAAACACTATGTGCAATTCCGTGGATGCACTTGAATTTTGAGCCTAATGGCAAAGTCGTTCCTTGCTGCCTAACTAGTCATCATAATGTGTTTGCTGGTGATTTAAATACACACTCTATTGAAGAAATTTGGAACAGTGATAACATGAAAAATCTGCGTAAGCAGATGATCAACGGTGAACGGCCAAATATATGCGATACATGCTTTAACAAAGAAGATGTTACGGGCGTTAGTGGCAGATATTATCACAATAGAGATTTTCCAGGTGTATTAGAAAAAATACCTAATATTACATTAGAAGATGGTACTTGTACCGAAATGGATCTGAAGTATTGGGATTTTCGTTTCAGTAACCTTTGTAATTTTAAATGTCGAAGTTGCGGCCCTCGCTACAGTAGTGCGTGGGTTCCTGATGCCAAAAAGTTGGGATACACTGATCAAGAAAAAGTATGGACCATTGAGTCTGTAGAAAATAAAACCAATGTAGACTTTTTAGAAGATCAAATTGATAATGTTAAACGTATCTACTTTGCTGGTGGTGAACCGTTGCTTATGGATGAACATTGGCAACTATTGGACAAGCTGGTAGAAAAGAAACGATTTGATGTCAAACTGAGTTATAACACAAACGCCAGTACACTAGTATATGGTAAAAAGAATGTAATCGACTATTGGCGTCAGTGGGAGCTAGGCAAGCTGGAAGTTTGGCCCAGCATAGATGAAATCGGAGAACGTGCTGAACTGATTCGTAGTGGCACGGTATGGACCAAAGTAGAAGCTAACTTGGTAGAACTTGCCAAACACGATAATATTATTCTACGTCCAGGTATGACTATTGGTGCGTGGAACGTTCGACGTTTGCCTACTATTATAAATCACCTAACTGATTTAGGAGTTATTAAGCGTCACCCGGTAATACACGGGTACATTAATTATAATAATTTCTTTTTTAACTTACTGGATCACCCCAAGCATTATCATGTAAGCATACTGCCAGATGACTACAGAAATGACACCATTGCAGAGTTAGAAGATTTTATAGTAGAATATAACAAAAAATACACCACAGATATTAGTTCAATCTTTACACAGATTATGCATGAGTTGAAACAGCCGTTTAACTTGGAAGCCGCTAAGAAGTTTATACAAGTGTCTGGGAAGTTAGACAATCTAAGAAACGAAGATACATTCAAAACTATTCCTGAGATGGAAGTTGTAAGAAAGGCTGTAAATGGCTAATATAGACGAACAAAAAATACTTTTTATAAACAAAGAAGAGATTTCATCACACACTGTAGAAGACTTACATTCGTTAAATCTTAATAGATGGCGTGGGTGGTGGTGCTCGGCTGGAATGCGATCCTTGTATATACACCACGACGGTATAGTCTATAGAGGTACATGCCAAGTAGGCGATGCTCTTGGCAGCATTTATAATCAAGGTATAGACGGGCTAGAAGAACTGTATACATGGATTAAGTGCGATAAGGATGTGTGTGCTTGTGGTACTGACATGCAAAGTCCAAAAGTTAAAAGTTATGACGATATTAGTGTTGTTACGCCAAGAAAAATTAAAAATTTAGATTTTGACGGATTGACTACTGTTGATCTAGTCAAAGATCCTACTATGACATTTTCAGGAGTGTTTAAAGACTACAAACTAGTCATCTGGGAATTAGGACGTAGATGCAACTACGACTGTTGGTATTGTTTTCCTGATAGTCACAACACCTATGAAGGCCACAAGACTCTTGGCTCCTTGAAGCACGGGTTAGGAAACTTGAGTAGATTCTGGGGTGCAAATCAAAAAATGAAATTTGTGTTTACGGGAGGGGAACCTACCTTTAATCCAGACTTTTTAGATTTTGTTACACATTTACACAACGACTTATTTCATATAATACATACTACAACAAATGGTAGCCATACTCCTGCATATTATTCTAAACTAATGCAGGTCAGCGATATTGGATTTAGTGCGCATTTGACTTATCTGGAACGTCCCGAAATCTATAAGAAATTTATATCCAACATCAAAAGTGCAAATGAAAGTAGACAACAAAATCACGATGCTAGTTTGAACTGGCTAGGTGTGAGAATTATGCTACAGCCCGGAAAACTGGATATGGCTAAAACACTATATGCAGATTGTAAAGAAGTAACATCTAATGTGACCGTAGATTTACTGCACGGCACTAATAAACAAATCTTGCCATACAGCCAAGAAGAAATAGCATGGGTAACTGAAACAAATTGAAAATAAAGAAATTATAAATGACTGTAAATTTTGTTTTTGATAAAATAGATCCTAATTCGAATATTCCAAACAGCAATCTATTAGGGCCTTTTCATAAAGGGAATTTTGCTCCTTATTGGTTCGAATGGGGAGTCAATGTTAGTACACATCTATTAAAAGATTCTGCGTGGGATAGTACATTACAGCACGAGTTTGGCCAGGGCGAAACTGTGAGATGTGCATTAACTTCAAAGGAGTGGGATCTATACGCTGGATGTAACGTATTAAAAGGAGTACCACATACAATCACTGTGGACATAAAATTAGAAACTGCTACAAATTGCAATATTTCTATTTTAGATTCAGATGTTTGGACATTTTTAGGCGGAGAATCTTTTAATATAGATAGTCAGTTGTCAACATCAGAATGGACTTCAGTTAGAATAGAAATGCTTCCAAGCGTGTCTGGATTCATACATCTTCATATAGGAGCACTCGATAGGCAACTTCCTTCTCAAAAAGAAGGAACAGTTCTTATAAAAAATCTTAGAGTTAAGTCCGCTACTACTGATATAGCAATAAATTCCTTTGGTGCTCAAAACGGTAGTTATACAGTCTTACACAATATAAAATGTAACCCTCCTCATATTTTATTATCAGAAATTGATAATTATCAACATGACTTTAATGTATACCCTATAGTAATAACCACAATAGAATATCATTGGACTTGGCCTTTGTTATTATTAGGTAGAAACATTGTTGATCTTATAAATGACGATAAACTTAAAATTTTATTTTTATGTAGCTTTGAACCAATAAAGGCACCCACTGGTGTGATTACGTTACATGAAATACATCGACAACTTGAAACAATATGCAGTCTACAAAAGATTACACGACTTGATAACATTATTTTTGCAGCCACCGATTCTACTATTGAACAGCGATTGATAGAATATAAAACAGAAATATTAAAATTTAGTACATCTAAATCATTAATAAAATTTAAAGATGTGAATGCGTACGGATATGTAGTTCCTAAAATAATTAAATCTTTAAATCATATTGACTGGTTAGGAATTTATTGCAATAACTATAACAAACCTTATCTTTTTTTATATTTTAACAACCGAGTAACTTATTATAGATATCTATTGTATAAACATTTAGAATATAAAAATTTATTACAATACGGAATGTATTCCTGGAATGGATTTATCCCACCGTCAAAATCTAAAAATCCAATTGTTGATTTTAGCATGTATGCAGATCTGGGTCATCACGGAACAGAAGAAGAACAGAAATTTGTTGAGTATGTCAAATCTAATCCTGATATACCAGTAACGAAACTAGATAATGACTCTGTAAATCTTTCTGTAGATCCGCTTAAACAAGGCTCACATGTTAATCCAGACTGGATTGCTAACACATATTTTTCAATAGTAACTGAAACACAAGCCGGCGAAGGGCCGGCTCAAGTAACTGAAAAAATTTACAAACTTATTTTTTGCTGCCATCCATTTATTGTGTATGGACCACGTTACCACCTTGAGACGTTGCACCGGTATGGTTTTAAAACTTTTCCAGAGATGTTTGACGAATCATACGACTCGATGCCAGAATCGTTTGAAAAATATAATCTGATATCTGATCAAATTAAATTTTATACTACTGACGAAGGCAAGAAAAAACTAGAAAGAATATTACCTATTCTAAGAAGTACACTGGAATACAACAGAAATCACCTATTGTCATTGTCATCTGATGATCTTTGGACCAGCTTAGAAGATTTATATAAAAATAATTAACCGTATTTTTTTACTTCTCTAACAGGGTCGTTTAATTTTTCAGCCATTAAATTTTTAAGGTCATATCGTTGATGCATTACATCACGAACATGTAATGCTCGACGGCCTACTTCGGCCAGATCATATATATGTTCTACCCGAAACTTTTTAAAATCATCTTCCAAATCCCATACTTCCTCGTGTACCTTGTACAGTTTATCTAGTTCTTCTTTAATCAAATCAAAGTTGATATCGTGCAACTGATCTGTGTAAAAATCTAATTCTTCCTTGTTATTACCAAGTTTTGCAAATTTAAGTTTAGCTATACAATATCTATCAACTAGTTCAATTACTGGAAATTTATACATTTTTAATTTCTACCTTAGGAAAATATTTCAAAAACAAATCATGTGGTTCATCTCTTACCGTTTTAATACGGCGGGTAATCTCTGCAAAGAAATTCCATGCAAGCGGCATAAACAAAATTTTTTCATTTTTATCAAATTTGGTTAACACATCTATAGATTTAATAGGAATGTTTGTACCAGGAGTATACATATTTTGCTTTAATGGATTGTCATCGATTACTAAATCCAAAGATCGATTGATATAATTAAGAAGAGTATTTCCTTTAGCGGCAGCACCGTAACCAACTAGTATATACCCTTGATTTTTAAAATCATCCAACGTAGTAGTTAGTTTTTTGACGTTATTGATTACAGCATCATTCCATTTATTATATGTTTCAATTGATAATAATCCACGAGACGATTCTAAATCAATAATGTTTTGCACATGGTAAGGACGATTATTCGATGTACTTAACACAAAAATATAACTGTTTCCGTGAATAGGAGATTTTTGTACATCGTTGATATATAATCCTACTCTTTCGGCCAAGTGTTTCATACTATTAGCATTAAAAAAATTTACATGTTCGTGATAAATTGTATCAAACTCATTATTCGATACCATGTCTGCTTGGCTAGTCTGCACAAATAATAAGGTAGTGTCGTCCATTAATTCACGGCACGATTCTAAAAATGTTGCTGGATTAGGGTTGTGGGCACAAACATTTTGTGCAACAATTACATCATATCTAACTTCTGATAACTTGCTTGTTACCTCGGGCCCAAAAAAATCACAAATAACATTATGATTAGTTCTACTTCGATCATACAAATTTTTAGCAGGGTCAATACCGTAGGTGTCAAATCCTAACTCTTTAAAATAATTTAACTGGGTTCCGTCGTTGCAACCAATATCTAATACTTTACCAGTTACACCGATGTATTCTTGAATAAAATTAGCAAACCATTTACAATAGTCTTTTATTGTTTGATTAGTGCCAGTAGCATACAAGTAATTTTTGTAAATAATTTCAGGATCTACTGAGTGACTTAATTGTAAATGTTTACAACTATAGCATAATTTAACTGCCAACGGGTAACAATCTTCCGTAGAATCTATAGATACCTTATAACTGTTGGCAAGTGGTTGGAGGCCCAAATCTAACGCCATGTGAATATTGTCAGAATCACAGGCAAGGCATTTTATATTTTCAACTACATGACTCATATTTCTAACCAACGATCATTCTTTAAAGTCCACTGTACCATTTGTTCAATACGTGTAGTAAAATCATATTTAGGTTCCCAACCTAGTTCCTTCATATACTCACCGCTAAGGGCATATCTAAAGTCATGGCCAGGTCGTTGTGTATCATAACCAATCATGTTATATTTTAATTCTTTGCCTAATATATCAGCAATTGTTTGTGCTACTGTAAGATTAGAAATTTCTTGTTGTCCCACAATATTAAATTTAGGGCATGTTATTCCGCCAAAGTCATTAGCAAGAGGAAATCCTTTATGCGGGAGATCCATAATAAACATAGTAGCATCTGCCACATCTGCGGCATGTACCCAGTGTCGCAATCCAGACTCTGTGCCAGTTTCTTCGTCACAATGGATAGTTACAGGTTCTCCGGCTAATATTTTACGCATAGCAATACCGATAAATTTCTCTGGAGATTGTCGTTCTCCAAATACATTCATTGTATGTGTACAATAAATTGGCATACCAAATGTATTTTCATATGCTACACATAATTCTTCAGCACCAGCTTTAGTTGCACTGTATGGACTACGGCTGTTGTATCGATCATATTCTTTATATTCAACTCCTTTGGGAGCACTACCAAATACTTCATCCGTACCAAAATTAATAAATTTTTCTAAATTAGGTAGATAATTCCTAGCATAATCCAACAGATTACAAGTACCAACTACATTATCCATTACAAATAACATAGGATTTTCTATTGACCGAGTCACATGACTTCCAGCGGCCATATGAATAATTATATCAACTGGTCCAATTTGTCTTGATAGTTGCGAATTGATCTCAGCTTTAAGATCGTGATGTATAATAGTTATTCTCGAAGTAGTATCAGTTCCAAACTCTTGTCGCAATTCGGACAGTCTATTTAAATTACCAGAAAAATCTAATCGATCCAAACTAATAATGTTGTATTCGGCATGTTTAAGCAGTCGGCGTATCATATGATGTCCGATAAATCCTGCACCTCCCGTCACAAGTACGGTTTTTTTCATTATTTTTATCCTTCTAAAGTTTTATAGAAGTATTTAATCGGCAAATTGATTAACCAAAAATATTTGACTTAGATGTAAATAGGTGCTATAATACATTATTGTTTAACAAACTAGGAGCAGAAAATGGCTACAGTAGCAGGTGTAAAAATTAAACCCAAGGCAAAAAAAGTTACCAGCGTAACTATTCGTGAGAATGCCAAAAAGGATTACAGTCCAAAATGGGATACTGCGGCAGAGATGACTTCTGCTCAATTCATGCGACATTTTCACAGTGCCATGAGCTACTACCGCCTGGAATTCAGCGGCAAGGACTTGAAGCCCGCTGTTATCAAATGGATGACTACAATTGGTTGCACCAAAGAAGACATTGCCGCCTTTAAACGTACCAAGGACAATCGTTGTAATGTTACAATGGGGGCAATTGCAAGTTGTCTACTTCGAGGTATGCCGGCTGTTCGTGAAGA
>Ga0214919_10009472_pt1 | contig 12549 bp, 14 predicted proteins | sample LL1503_MetaG_FD_177994 | JGI IMG/M metagenome (GOLD analysis project Ga0214919, IMG submission 177994) | Freshwater microbial communities from Lake Lanier, Atlanta, Georgia, United States - LL-1503 | ecosystem: Environmental > Aquatic > Freshwater > Lake | place: USA: Georgia | collected...
ACCAACCAATTATGAAAACTACTTTATTTATGCTTATAATAAAGATTACTATAAAAATAAACTGAATAATAAGAAATATACAAAAAGAAGAACTTTAAACATTTATAAGGATTAATAAAGTCGGCATTTAAAATACGCGTTGCTCTAAAAAAAATTAAAACATAAAGCTTTTTTATATAATACAAAGATGAATACAAGAATTTTTAACGATATCAAATATTTGCAATTGGCGAATGAAAACCATCTTAAAAATAAGTCTTTAGAAGATAATGTATATTTTACTTTGAGAGATATTTTTGCGAATGTGTCTGGACTAGATTATTGTATGGAAGCAAATGGATTTAATAGCAAACTTACTAATGGTATATATTATGAAGAAAGAAAAGACTTTACATATACAAATGTTCTTAATGATAAAACGTATGTTAAGGAACTAAGTGTATGGTTATCGTATATTGACAAATCTGATTTCGAGTTTGAAGCAATTGATGATGCCGATAAAGAAGAAAAAAAGTGGTATTTCGATACAAGAAATTTGATGAAATTTGATGATTGGTGGTTACAATTTGAAGAATTAAAAAATTTGATAAGAGAGCATTCGAAATCGTTTGTGTAAACCTTTTACACCTTTTCTCATTAAAAACGCCTATTTTTATGATATAATCCATTTTCTTTGATTTTTTATATTTATTAATACTTTTTTATTTAACTCCACTATATAATCATCAGTCCAACATAAATGGTAGTATTCATCAATAGGATTTATAATGACTCTTTTATCGCTATTTTGATAATCCGTAGTATAAATTACTACACCATCAGGTATATTTATTTTGTTATTCATTTCATCGATAAAGTATAATATAGCAACACTATGATTTATTCTTTTTATGTATAAATGAACATTTGTATCATGGTCATAAAAATATTCACATTCGCGCATGAAATCAAAGTCCATAATTCTTTTCATATTTAATTATTTGTTAAATTTTTAAATCATTTTTACAGAAAATAAATGGACATTTTTACAAATGAAATGAGAAAATGTGTAATCTTTTTACACCTTTTAACATGTCTTGAAACGCTGGCCACAATCCAAACAAGTGACGAAAATGGTCATCGGCTCATCCGCCGAGCGCGTTTGAAGTGAGTAATACGTACATTTGCGACTCTTACATTTTCTACACGTAAAAGTGTCTGTAGAGGCTTCCATATTACTTTCAAATTTAAGCATGTCTCTTTTTTGTTTAGCTTCAATCAATTCTTTCCATATATCAGGTCGCATTTCTTGATGAGTCATAAAAGCGATTTCGTGTGGTTTGATTTTATCATCTGCAAGTGTTTCTAACAGTTCTGGATTTCGTAGATTTATAAAAATGCTGCGTAACCGGTCTAGATAAATTTGCACGAAATAAATATTCTCCCATTTTTTAATGACTTTACGATTGGTGGCTTCTTTCAAACTATAATTGAAAATCCCCTTTTCTAAATTAGCGGTTGTTGTTTCATTTTTAATAAGCGCGTTTAATTTAATGCGAATATTTGCACGAAAGACTTCGGGTTTTTCAATTTTTAAAGACATAATATGATATACATGTAAATATTTAAATCAAAATCAATTTTATTTTATACTCTTTCAAATTCGGGAAGATTAACTAAAATTCACATATTTCTTTTTTAGATTCAATACATTTGATAACATGACGGCTGTTTTGACTCCTTTGTAACTATTGCCATAGTCGTTTAATGGAGGCGAGAAAATCCCGATTCCCATAACTCCAGGAATAACAAGCATTATGGCCCCTCCTACTCCACTTTTTCCAGGCACGCCAGCTTCCCCATTAAATTCTTCTGATTCATTATACAACCCATTTTTATACATTTGGTCAATAATATATGGAATATTTGAGTTATCAATAACATGCTTGTTCGTGATGGGATTTATTCCCCCATTCGCAATAGTAGCTGCCATGACAGAAAGGTCCTGAGAAGTAACCATTACAGAACACTGTCTAGTATACACATCTACACAAGTAGGGACATCTCCGTCAAATCGTGAATAAGATTTTAATAAATAAGCAAGTGCAAAATTATGGTCGGCTAAAGAAAACTCTGAATTATACACCTCTTTGCTTACATATAATTGTTTTCCTGCAAATTTACTCATGTAATCAACGATAACTTTTTGAAATTTACCGTGATTTTTTTTATAAGAATTTTTATAAGATAAACAAGTGGTTGCCATAGCTCCCGCATTTGAAAAAGAATTACTTGCATGGGTAGGTAAAGATTCTATTGCTTTAACAGAATTAAAGGGTAAATGGGAAGGTTTGTCTCCAATTTTTTCCCTTAAATAATTTGGACCAAATTTTTCAAGTGCCAAAGCCAAAGAAAATACTTTGGAAGTAGATTCTATGGCAAAAAGAGTATTGTAATCACCAATATCGTATTTATCTCCGTTTATTGTACAAATAGAAATCGCGTATAATTTAGGGTTTACTTTGGACAAAGCGGGAATGTATTGTGCATTTTTACCACCACCTTCTTTTTTAAACTTATTATAAACGTGTTCAATCGCCTTTTCTATATTCATAATATATAATTATAATTTATTTCGCCTAGTTTTTCTTTTTTTACGTAGCTGTTTATTTTTTGTTTTTTTTCCACCTTTATATTTTTGATTTATAATATTTTTGATATCCACCATAAATTTACCAGAATTTATATCGCGAATCATCGATTGATTATGTTCTGTTAAAAATTTCATTATTTCATCTGAGGTATCTAAAGGTTCATTCGCAAACATAGACTTTACTTTAAAGGGTTTGTTTTCAATTTTATTTAACTGATTCTGTGGATTTTGGTTTACATAATTTTGTGTAGTTCTTCCTCCGGAAATTCCAGAATACGGAGCATTTTTAAAAATAAAATCGAGTGATGTATTTTTTTGGGCTAACCTATTGTTAATAAACAATACAGTTTTTTGAGATATCTCTGAACGTCTAGTAAAAATTTCGTTCATATCATCTGTAACACTATCTACGTATAAATTTTGTGCTAATACACCGAATTTTTCTGTAGATAAAACTTGGTATATTTTTTGTAAGATATCTAAATTGTTGAATCGTCTTTCTAAATCATGTGAAAAGGTAAGACGACCAAAATCAATAATTATGGCACGACCTAAATATTCACTATTAGTATTCATGGTGAAATAAGTTTCTGTTGGATTTATAAAAATATTATTTAAATGAAGATCGTTATGCATATAACCTAATTTATGTAACCGTATTGTTTCAAATAATGTGTAAATAATATATTTATACACCTCTGTGTCAGGAGTTGTGTTATTAATATAATTGACTAATGGTTTGAAATCATCTAAAAATTCCATCACGATAATAGATTTATTTAAATATCCATTCGGTTCAATCGCATTCAGAAAATTCATCATTATTGTTATTTTATCCATGTTTAATTCTGGAACGAATTCATTATCTGTGAAATGTTGTTCTATATATGAAATAAAATTGTCAATATTGGGTTTGTCAATATTTATCTTGTAATACAATAAAGCAGGAGAGAAAGGATCTAAAGGTGATAAAGGATCTACATAGCTAGCTAAATATAACTTAATTTGATTGTTTATTTCAGTCATGAATGAATTATGATTGCTTATTTCAAAGTTATCTGTACGAACATTCGGTAAATTGATGTATCTTGTATGAAATGTAGTAATATCTTCATATAATAATATTTTAATAAGTATACATTTCAAAGGTTTATTCCATTTATTTATTCTTAAATGAATATAAGGTGATTTTACATTATCATTCAATTTCGCTTTTAAAGTAATACAGCCGATACTATTATATGTTAACAAAGTAAATGTGCAATTTGATATAAAATAATTGAATGCACTTTCTTCATCATACGCTGGTCGAATAAATAGCCCACCTGTTTGTATTTTGTTTTTCATAATATTATAAAATATAATAAAAAATTAATTTTCTTTGTCTGTGTCATAATCATATGCTTCTTCGCTTAATTCAGAACCTAAGTCTTCGATAACAAGCGGTTCATCTTCTTCTTGTGATTTTTCGTCACTATCTTCATCTGAATCACACGCAGAGACTTCTTCGATATCACTACTGTCATCCACCACAAATCCGTCTTTCAAATAACCACTTTTTGTTTTTTTTTCTTTGGGAACATTCAACAGTTCGTCTTCTTCATTTTCGTCTTCTAATGCCGTAGCTGCCAAGTCTTCAAATCCCCCAAATAATTTTTCATACATTTTATCCCATAATTCAAGAGATAAATGGGTGTATTCCCATTTTCCTTCGTTCATTAATTTAGCAATAATTGCACAATTTCCAAAAAACAAAGTAGTGTCAATTGGAGGCGGAAAATCATATTTATTTTCATTATTTGCTCTTCCGTCTGTTTTTCCGAAAACTTGGACCAAATATTTGTTTCCGTTGGTTTTCAATTTCCACTCTACTTGTTTGACAAAATCTTCGGCTTTTTTAAACCCACACTTTTTAAAGAGATCTTCTTCATTAAATTGTTTTATGGTTAATGATTTTAATGTTGCATTTTTTTCTACAATAATAATACTCAGAGACTGGGACATTTTGTATTGATATACGAATTGTTTTTTAAATCCTTTGAATATAAAACATTTATGATTATTTTATCAAGTGTGTTTTATTTACGTTAAATTAATATTTTGATATTTTAGTGCAAATGTTATGGATAATTCAAATGACGCTTATGTCAATAATATTTATTTTTTTAATACATCATTTATTTCATTTTTTCAAAACGATGCTGACCGTTCCTAAAATCAAAGATTTAGTAAATACGCCGAATAAAAAATATGAAAACATATACAATACGATTTATCAAGGTAAAGAAAATCAGAACACAACTCAAACAAATGTTCACACGAATGTTCAAACACAACAAACACAAAATTCTTTTGGATACAACAAAGATGAATTATTGCCTAAAGCGGACGTGATGAAGGATGAACTAAAAAGTTTTTTCAAAAAACAATTAGAAGATAAAAATACTTTTCCGGATACCGTAAATTCAAATCAAATGAATCAAATGAATCAAATGAATCAAATAAACACAACGAATATTCAAGAACTAGATACGATTCAATCCGCATCCAGCTTTTATGAATTTAAATAGTAAAACTTCTTTTCTAATTTAAAACCCGATAAAATAAGAAAACGTATAAATTCATGCCGGAAGTGCATTTCCCCACACATTATTTTTATTCGATAAATTAATAATATCTTTATTGTGAATACTTGAAGATTGGTTTATATTAGTATTGATGAATGAATATGTCACATCATTATCAAAAGTACTTGATTCTAACTTTACAGCAAAATTTTTTTCATCATAAACATATAAAAAATTAAAACTATCACCGATTTCACATTTGGAAACCTTGTCTCTTAGTAAAATGCCTCCTTTTTCATTTGAAATATAATCAATTTGATCCAATCCTAATCCAATTGAACCATATTCAATAATAATTTGTTTTGCATTATTTTCAATTAATATACCATATTCATTATTTGCACTTATTGTTTGATAACCTATTACTGACTTAATATTAGAAGTAAACTTAATATTTTTTACTCTATCAGATATTTGAACACCATTCAAACCATTAGGTAGTTTGCTTCCCGCTGAATTTAAACCTATATTATTATTAGTTATAAGTATATCATTTGATTTTCCTTTAATGTGTATACCATTCTTTCCATTTCCCGATATTACATTTGTATTTAATTTAATTTTTGAAACATTTGAATCAATCAAAAAACCGTTTAACTTGTTTGGTAATGCATCACCAAATGCTTTCAACCCACAAAATGTATTTACTGATTGAAAATCTTTGACTGTATCTGTTAAATATATTCCATTAAAATTATTTCCTGCAATTACATTACCTAACGGTATTATTCCTCCTACTACTGTAAATGATGAATTTCCTATTATTTTTAGACCATTATTATTTGGTATTGGATCACTATTATTAGAACCAATACCTAAAAAATTACCCTGTATTGTAGTATAATTAGAATTAGCAATTAAAATACCATCTCCCTTGTTCCAACCAATTACATTATAATAAACAAATGGATTAGTATTAACGCCACACCCATATAATGAATTAGAATTTGATTTTATAAAATATATACCATTCCGTCCGTTTCCAAAATCTAATAATCCAGTATTATCTGTTCCTATAAAGTTTCCAAATATTTCATTAGAATTTGATTTTTTCAACAAAATACCGTTCTGTTTATTTCCCGAAATAATATTTCCTTCTAAAGGTCTTACAAATACTGGCGGTTCCGTTCCTTCATCCCCGGTAGGGTTATTTATATTTCCTTGATCATCTATAAATATTTTTCCTCCAATATTATTAAAATTACTATTTATTAATTTTATACCATTATTATTCGCAACAGAAGCATCACAAGCAGAAGATAATCCAATTACATTATTTTTAATATAATTTTCAATTGAATTTATCATATGAATTCCAGATTCTTTGTTTCCAGATATTATATTTGAAAAATATGTTTGTGATAGAGAAGGATTAGAACCTATTTTGTTGAATGTAGAATTATTAATTAAAATACCAAATTTATTTGATTTAACATTATTAGAAGTATTGATACCAATCCAACAATTATCTATTTTATTCATAGATGAATTAAATATTACGATACCTCCACTGATAGAACCAATAATACACAAATTATTTATAACACATTCACTAGTTTTGTATATAGTAATTGTTGTATACTTAGAATCACCGTCGATGGTATTTAAAGGTGTATTTCCATGTAAATTTCCGATTATAGTTGTTGGCTTTGTAATACGTGGCAAGTTAGATTTTAATACAATACTCCCATTTGCATTTTTAGAAAAACGAATCTTTGAATTTGGAATAGTATTTGATAAGTTAATAGCTCTTCTCAGACTCCCTTCTCCGGAGTCATTCAAATTTGAAACAGTATAAGTTGCCATACTTTATAAAATATAATAAAATTCACAAAAAAAATAATTTGAGAAGGATAAATCGAGAAAATAATCGTTTTACATAATTTTTCATTTCAAATGCATTTTTTCTAAATAATCGTATTTATAAAATAAATTGGTATGTTCTTCAAACGGTTGATTAGATGTAAGACCATAAGTGGTCAAAAGAATAACGGTCTTAACAATATAATTCAACCAGTAAATATTTATGTATATTCTTATCATAAATATACATTATTGTAAATTAAAAAGCTATAAATAATGAATATAAAGATTTCTCTATAGTATAAGTAATGTATCAAAAAGACACCGATATTTTATCCCGTTTTCCAAAAATAAAACTTTGTTATGAAAACATCATTCATCACAAAGTTTCCAAGTATGATTATTGTCTAGCGATTCCTGAAGGTGAAAAATGTTTTGTATGGTTTCGTTTTGAAGAAAAAACCGACTTTTATATTTTATGTATGAATGAAGAAAAAAACATTTCCCGAATGAAAAAATTCCAGACCTGTTTTGATGATTCTTTATGTGCGCGTTCAGGAACTATTCTCTATGGTACACTTTATTTAGGAGAGAAATATTTTTTTACGATTGAAAACGTATATTATTACAAGGGCGAATTTACTGGAAATCAATCTTGGTATAATAAATTAGTTATTATGAAAAATATATTACAAAAGGATTTGAATCAAACCGAAAATGAAGAAATCATATTTGGATTACCGTATATGAATACGAATGTTTCCCAATTAATAAATCAAATAAAGCAATTAAAATATCCGATAAAGGTGATTGAATATCGTAGTGAAAAAACGAATGTTGTACAAAAAACAAGTCTCGTAGATTCTCAAAAATATGCGAATTTCAATCAAGAACATCAAAAACAAATATTCAAAGTAAAAGCAGATATTCAAAACGATATTTATTATTTATACTGCTTGGATAATAATCAATATGTAGAATATGATTATGCTTATATTCCTGATTATAAAACGAGTGTTTATATGAATAAATTATTTAGAAATATAAAAGAAAATGCAAATTTAGATACTTTAGAGGAAAGTGATGATGAAGACGAATTTGAAAATGAAAAGGAGGATAGACACGTAAATTTACAAAAAGAATATTTCATGAGGTGTGCGTATAATCATAAATTTAAGAAATGGACGCCTCTTGAAACGGTGTCTAATGTAAAAGTAGTTGCTTATAAAGAATTGAACTATTATCAGAAGAAATAATATAGACAGTATATAAGCAAATGTCTTCGACATCATTTTCAGGATACGGACATATACATCCAAATAGTAATGTAGATAAAAGTTACGCAAATGTGGATAATTCACATTATCCAGGAGGTTTTGGAAGTAATGAAATTTCAGGCGAGAACGGACTACCCGGATTGTCGGGAATAAAAAATAATGTCCAAGCCGCGCACGGTTTTTTTAAAGGAGGAGCAAAAAAATTAAAACAAAAAATTAAAAATATCACTAAAAAATATAAGACGATGACAAAATGTCGAATAATACGCAAAACGCGCAGATTAAAACAAATGGCTGGAACTTCATACAGAAAAAGCCGGGCTACAAAAAGGCGTAAGCATCGCGGAGGATATTCCCAATATCAGAACAATCTTCCGTTGAGTAGAAATTATTCTGTAGGAGGAATTCTTGGGGCGAACGATTCGGCTTTAGCTTCTCCTCCTCCTATCAAAGGAAATAATACGTGTGTTGATAATTATAACCATTATACTGGAAAAGGCTTTGCCTCAAGAGGTCATTAAACATATTTATTTTTTCATAAAAATAAATATTTCTAACAACAATTAATTGAATTACTTAATTTTCAAAAAACATTTACCACACAAAAGATGTTTTGATTTATTTGGTTCTGTCTCTCTCTCACTTACATCTGTTTCTGTGTCAGAATCCGTAATACTTTTGTCGGTAGAACTATGACTTTTCGTAGATATCTTTTTAGAATTTAAAATTTTTTCTTTCTCTGCACCCTTACATTTGGGAACATTTACTGTTTTCCATTTTGATGTATCCGTTGAATATAATGCGCTGGTGGTATGAATAATTTTATAATTTTCTTTACAATAAAAGGATTTTCTCTTTTTCCACTGATTTTTAAATAAATCTTGGCTGTCTATTATATCTACTACTACAGGCTGGCTATGTTTCTCTCTTAGAATTCTTCCTACAGATTGTTCAATATCGGTTTTGGGTGTAGCCATAATTAAAGTAGTTAATGTTTTAATGTCAAGCGCTTCTGACGCCATCGCATAAGTTGCGATAATAACCTGTGCCTCTTCGGATATTTTTAAGGAAGCTTCTTTCATTCCTCCTAAATAATATCCTACCGAGGCGATTTTGCGGTGTTCTATCGTTTCATATAAATATTTTAATATATTTTTGTTATGAGCTAAAATCATGACCTGTTGCGAAGGATTTTCTTCCAACATATCGGATAGAACGCGTATGATAAATTCACTCCGTCTCGTATATTCGCATAATTTAGAAATCATGGTACTGTAAGCCGGGTTGCCTCTATAATCTGTGACTACATGATTAAACTCATCGTCATTCACAAAATATTCAATCGCTCGAACTTCCACATTTCTCTCTTCATCCCTCTTTCCTTTAAATATAACATCTCCTAAAAACATTTTAAAAATTCGTGTAGTTCCATCTTTCCGATTCATCGTAGCAGATAGTCCCAGCATATATTTGGTTATAATTTTGAATAACGCATTCGAAAAAGTCTGGCTGGAAATATGATGGACTTCATCAATAATAGTAAATCCGAAACTATCAAAGAGAGAAGCGGGGTATTCTTTCATAGAAAGGGATTGAAGCATCCCAATGACGATATCTTTATTTTCAATATCTATGATTTGGCCTAGTATTTTTCCGACTCGTGCATTCGGAAGAAATTGATGGATTCTCTCTATCCACTGGTTCATTAGAAACTCTTTATGCACGATGACAAGTGTTTTTTTCTTTAATTGTGTAATAATATGAAGTGATGCGGATGTTTTTCCCCATGCACAAAAAAGCTCCAATAATCCGCCTCCAACTTTACAAGAAGTAACATGTGATACATATGTTTGAACAACCGGGATTTGGTAATCGCGTAAAGCACCATTAAATGTCAAGTCAATATTCTCTCCTTCTGGTATTTTATATTCAGGCATTCCAAAATGTTCTATTCCGTAGTAATGTGGAACATATATTTTATTCGCGGATTCTCTGTAGGAAGGGAAAGAATCTTGACTATTCGGAGCACCTGGAACATATGGTTTTACAGTTAAATCTGATTTAATTTGATTTTGTTGGATGAGGGTGAGGTCTTTTTTTAATATAGTATATCCTTTTTGACCTAAATATGTTTTTATTTTAGGAAAATCCATGCTACTATTATTTAGTGTAGTATCTTTATTATGTTTGTAGATTTTATTTGAATTTGAATAATAAAATCTATTAATATGATATATGGATAGTTTTTCAAGTTTATTTAAAAAGGATAAAATAGGGCAATTGCTTTTATCCATTATATTTATTGTTTATTTGATAATGGGTTACAATACACCAACTCCTATTTCACATTTGATAAGTTCGTTAATTGGAAAATTAGTGATTATATTTTTTGTTGTTTACATGTTTATTTATACTAACCCAATTTTAGCTGTTTTGTCTTTGTTTGTGGCATTCGATTTAATCAGACGTTCTGAAAAAAGTTCCAACTCGCATAATGTAATGAAATTTAAACCGAGTGAATACAAAAAATCGGGGCAATTCTCAGCATATAATCAATTTCCTTATACTTTAGAAGAAGAAATTGTGAAAAAAATGACGCCTATGGTTCATCCTGGAACAAGTATTCATAAGGCTTCTTATAAACCATTATTAGAAAATTTACACAACGCCTCTTCTGTCAATAAAGTAAATTAATTTTATTTTGTAGAAAATTTGGTAAACGCAAAATTCAATCCAACAAATAAAATCATAAAAATAATGAAAATCATAAAGAATTTGACAGCCTGTCGCAACATCGGACTTCTAAAAAAAGAAGATGAAGAAGAAGAGGAAGAATTTGTAGTAGTAATTATTTCTTCATCGTTTGAACTTCCGGTCGGCTTACAAGAAATATAAATTCCTTTACTACTAAATTGTGAATTAGCGCCTTTTTCATTTACAAAGATATTACCTCCAAACATTTTTAATGGGAATGGTTTGATGATTGATTTCAAAGTGTCTAATGTGCTTTGAGAGAGTGGAATCGTAGAAACTTTTCCGTATACTACATAATTAGACTGGGTTTGACTAAAAGCGCCTGAATAAGCCATAAAAGGACTTTTCGTTGGAATAATTTCTTCTAATGTAAAATCGGAAATGCTTAATGTAGTCGTTTCATCTTTGCTTGGTGCATTAGAAGCAACATCACTTATCACTTGAGTAATTAAATCAGATGCAGAGGTTAAATCACTTGAGCTTTTGATAGGAACACAAACAAGTAAATGTGGACCTCCTAATTTGGCTGTATGAGTGACAACTATTTCTGCATCCAATTTTTTTCCGTCGAATATATGGAGAGAAGGACAATACAAATCAATTTTATGAACATCGTATTCGGCATCGTTATACACAACGGTAGCTTGATTGCTTTTGTCTGGAGTTAGAGATATATTGACTCCATTATTTTTGGCAACTAGACTGTTATTTACCTCATAACGAAAATTATAAATGCATTTAGAATCACATTTTCCATATATATTTTTTTTTGAAATATTGATTTCGTATCGGTCTTGACTCATTAATATATATACACAAAAAATTTATATCTTTGTGTATATTTGTTAAATAAAATATTAATTTATTTATATAGATATAATGAATTTAACTAAAGGTAAAATAAATAAATTATATGATAAGAAAAATCAGAGTGTTAAAAAAAAAGGTAACCGGAAAATGTACAAAAGAGGGAAAGACAAGACCTTTAGAAAAAAAAAGAGAGGCGTGGATTTATCAAATAGAACATTAAAAAGATATAGTGGTGGAGAGAATACTCCAGACCCTATACCAGGAGAAGGAACGGATGCGGTGTCTGGAACAGATGCAGGACCTGGAAACTCGTTACCAGACCCAGCACAAGACCCAGCACCATTACCAGCACAAGACCCAGCACAAGACCCAGCACTAGCACAAGACCCAGCACTAGCACAAGACCCAGCACAAGACCCAGCACTAGCACAAGACCCAGCACAAGACCCGGTACCAGGACAAGACCCAGCACCAGGACAAGACCCAGGACAAGACCCAGCACCAGGACAAGACCCAGGACAAGACCCAGTACCAGGACAAGACCCAGTACCAGGACAAGACCCGACAGACCCGACAGCACTAGCACAAGACACGCCAGTACCAGGACAAGACCCAGTACCAGGACAAGACCCAGTACCAGGACAAG
>Ga0214919_10009473_pt1 | contig 12547 bp, 11 predicted proteins | sample LL1503_MetaG_FD_177994 | JGI IMG/M metagenome (GOLD analysis project Ga0214919, IMG submission 177994) | Freshwater microbial communities from Lake Lanier, Atlanta, Georgia, United States - LL-1503 | ecosystem: Environmental > Aquatic > Freshwater > Lake | place: USA: Georgia | collected...
AACAACAACAACTTAGATTCAACTTCACCCAATTTGCTGGGCAATCCTGTTACCACCAACGATCAGTATTTCAGTGACAGTAAGACACTGCAACTGCGCCAACCCTTGGTGAACATGCAGCGCTGGCAACAGTTTGAGCAAGCCAAATCCTTGGTCGCTGAATCGGAGGCCACCCTAGATCGTGATTTACAAAATCTGGTGGTGCGAGTGACTGGTGCGTATTTTGAATATTTGATGTCGGACGAGCAGTTGGAACTGGTCTTGGCTCAAAAGAAAATGTACACCTCCTTGGTAGATGCTGCCAAGAAAGGCTTGGCCGCAGGTTCAGGCACGCGCACCGACATTGACGATGCGCAAGCGCGTCTGGACATGGCCAGTGCGCAAGAGTTAGAGGCCCGTCAGAATCAAGATCAAACACGTCGTCAATTGGAAGTGCTGATCAATCAGCCTGTAGGCTCAGTGGCCAAGCTCAATGTGGCCGCTTTGAAATTGGTGGGTCCGCAGCCCGCCAATTTGGACGAGTGGACTTTGAAGGCTGAGAAAAACAGCCCCGAAATGAAGGCCATGCAAGCGCGCCTCGATGCAGCACGCCGTGAAGTGAGTAAATCGCAAGCGGGCCATTTGCCTACTCTGGACGCCATTGCGCAGTGGTCTAACAGTGGCAGTGAAAACATCACGCGCATCAATTCGCGTTATGAAAACAAATCTATCGGCTTGCAGCTCAATGTGCCTTTGTATTCGGGCGGGTATGTGAACTCCACCATTCGCCAGGCCGTGGCCGAGCAAACGCGTGCCGAAGAATCAATGGAAGCTTTGCGGCGTGATTTGGGTGTGCGTGTGCACAAAGAATACCGCGGTGTGAGTGAAGGCGTGATGCGCGTGCGTGCTTTAGAGCAAGCGGTGCGATCTGCAGAGCAGATGATGATGTCGACGCAGATGTCTTTGAAGGCAGGTTCACGCACGCAACTTGATGTGTTGAATGCGCAGCAGCAATACACTTTGGCCTTGCGTGATTTGGCGCAGGCGCGGTTTATTTATTTGATGTCTAAGGTGAAGTTGGCGGCGCTGGCGGGTGACGATGCGGTGGCTTCGGTGGACGAGGTGAATGCTAGTTTGGTGGGTGTTGCGAGGTAAATACCTACTTTAGTGGACATTTTTAACTTCCAAATGTCAATGCTTCCTTCTATGGTTTGCAAATCGAAGTTTGAAACTTACTTTTGCAAGCTTAACAAGCGGGCTACTTCGGCAAAGCCCGCACCTCGTTCCTGCTGTGCAATGTAAGCCGGCAGATGCTTGAGTTCTTTTTCGAAGCGCTTGATGTTGGCCACGCCCACGCTGTGCGTGAAGTGCTCGAACATGACTTGGTCGTTGGTGGAGTCGCCTACATAGGCCCACTGATCTAGTTCTTGTTTTAAATCTCGACCGGTGAGTTCTTTCAGAATCCATTGCGCGCCATGCCACTTGTTGTGGTCGCCAAACCAGGCGTTGATGTGGATGCTGCTGATGGTGGCGGTCATGCCTTCTTGTTGTAGCAGTTGCACCACGTGCTGAATTTGCTCTGTTGTGAGTTTGTGAAACTCACTGTGGTCAAAGGCGATGTCGGTTTCGCGTCCTGGTGAGTCTTGAGCCATGACTGTGCCTGGAACTTCTTGGAGTACGCGCTTTGCGATGCGCTGCATTTCTTGGAAGTTGTGCGTGCGAGTGGTCTCGTCTTGTTGGTAGATTTTGTTGACTTGGTTTGTTGGCTTGTTGTTCAGTAGAGCAACTGCGCCGTTCTCTGCCACCATGGCATCGATTGGCCAGGTGGATGCAAAGGGGATGCTCCAACCGACAGGCCTGCCTGTGATGGGAATGACCATGAGGCCTTGGGCTTTTAAGTTGTGTAGGGCTTGAAGTGCATCGGGTGTAATGGCACCATCGGTGGTGAGGGTGTCGTCAATGTCAGTGAACACGCCTGCGATTTTGTGGCTGGCGGTTTGAGGCCATGACGAAAGGGGTTTCATCTTATGATTTGCCACTTTCATCGTTAGTATCTTTTCCAAATCGATAGCCTCGCCTACGTTCGAACGCAAGGTATTCTTTTTCAGTGACAGGGTCGGAATAGCCTGCGGCTGAGGCTGATTGAATGTCGATGCCGTCGAGTCCCTGAAGATCTGAAACAGACTTCAGCCAGTTTTCTCTTGGTCAGGAAGCCTTCAGTTTCAAAGTCGCCAAAGGGGTCAAACACTGGCCAGGTTCCGATGGTGTGCAATGACGAGCTTGGTCATTTCTCTAGGTGATAGTTTGCCTGCCCGAGTAAGGGCCACCAATAAGTCGTCTGTTGGGTCACTCTTGACCTCATCGCCTGCCAGTTGTGTAACAGCCGTGGCCCAAATGTCTGCAAAAGTGGGTGCAAAAACAATGCCTTCACTTTTGGCCAGTTGGCGTACATAGATTGCAGTTGGGCTTTTGAGAACTTTATTAACTCGCCTGCGAGCAAGGGTTCTTTGCTTTTGTTTTTTAACTTGGACTTGCTTTTGTAATGTGGCTGCACCGCACTGAAGTAATTTTTCTGGTTTGGCAAAAACACCTCGATCAAGCTTAGCGATCAGGCCTTTGCCCAGCAAGGATTTGAGTGCAACTGAAACTTGGCTAGCGCTTCCAAAATGATTGACATCTGAACGCAAGAGGACGCCTTCTCTACGAGGTCGTAGAGATTGAAGAATACGTCTTTCTAAGTTCATGTGGTTGATTATAGTTTGTTAAAAAAATATAAGCAAATCAATTAGTTACAATAATAAATATGCCGATTTTATGGATTTTGTTAGGTGTATTTTGAAACTCTTGAACTCAGCGCACAAGCGCACTGAGTTCTTGGGATGTGCATGTCGTTTCTTGCCGGTATGTATCAAATCATCAGCCAGTCAATGTGGGTTGCTTTTGACCCAGATTGCGATTAAGTTAGCCTTTATAACTACTTAATTCATTGTGAAAACCATTTCTGTAACTTATGCGAATCGATTCTTTTCAAGCGTGCTGCGCGATGTCGCAAGCGGTGAGTTAGTGACGGTGGTGTCTAGGGGTTAGCCTGTTGCAGTCATTTCCGCCGCGAGTAAAGAGTACGCTTTTAAATTTCAAGCTCACAGGAATCTTGTTGAAAGATTAAAAAGTCAGCCTTCAATTGGCGTCAGAAATTCGACGCGTTAATTATGCTTTTGGCTTCGGCCATCTAATTAGCCCGCAGATCCCAACGCCAATCCCGCATGCTCACGCAGCGGATGGAAGTGAATCTTAGGAAAGCGCTCTTGCGCCAAGCGCACGTCATAAGGTGAGGTGCACAAATAAGCCAATGTATTGGCTGCATCCAAAGCCATGCGCTGTGGATAAGCATTCAAAAACTCACGCATTTCAGCAGGCGTATCGGCTGTAATCCACCGCGCACCTGTGTACTGGCAGCCTTCTAATCGCACATCGCAATCGTATTCAGACTTAAGCCGGTGTTGCACCACTTCAAACTGCAACTGACCCACAGCGCCTAACAACATAGGGCCGCCCACTTCAGGTTTGAACACTTGAATGGCGCCTTCTTCACCCAACTGGTCGAGACCTGCTTGGAGTTGTTTGGTTCTGAGCGGATTCTTCAAAATGACTGTCATGAACAGTTCGGGCGCAAAGAAGGGCAAGCCCGTGAACAGCAAGTTGGCACCATCGGTGATGGTGTCGCCCAACTGCACGCCACCGTGCGTAGTGAAACCAATGATGTCACCCGCATAAGCTTCATCCACCGCTTCCCGTCTTTGGCTCAAGAAAGTCACCACGCTGGTAGGGCGCAGTTCTTTACCCGTGCGTTGCACTTTGAGTTTCATGCCAGGGGTGTACTTGCCCGAGGCCATGCGTACAAAGGCAATGCGGTCGCGGTGCGAAGGGTCCATATTGGCTTGCACTTTGAACACCACGCCTGCGAAGGCTGCGTCTTCGGGCTGAACTTCTTTGATGACCGGTTGTTTGTTGACGATGAGTGAGCTGGTGCGCGACTGAGGAGGGGGTGCCAGGTCGACCAAGGCGTCAAGCACTTCCATCACACCGAAGTTGTTCACGCCGGAGCCGAAGAAGACGGGTGTTTGTTTGCCCGCTAGAAAGGCTTCTTTGTCAAAGGTGGGCGATGCACCTGTGGCCAGCTCCATGCTTTCTAATGCGGTGGCAAATTCGGCGCCAAAGCGCGTGTGCAATGCTGAAGCGTCTGTCAAAGGCATGGCTTCAAAGTCTTGCGGCAAGCGCGCACTGCCCGACTCAAACACGGTCATGGCGTTGGTGCGTAAATTAATGATGCCACCAAAGGATTTACCTTGGCCCACAGGCCAGGTCATGGGCACGCAGGGCATGCCCAACTCCCGCTCTACTTCGTCCAAGATATCGAGCGGGTCGCGCACTTCGCGGTCCATTTTGTTGACGAAGGTGATGATGGGTGTATCGCGCTGGCGGCACACTTCAATCAGCCTTCTGGTTTGTGCTTCTACGCCGTTCGCGGCGTCAATCACCATGAGGGCCGAATCTACGGCCGTGAGTACACGATAGGTGTCTTCGCTGAAGTCTTTGTGGCCGGGAGTGTCTAGCAAATTGATCACATGGTCGCGGTACAACATCTGCATCACGGAAGATGCCACCGAAATACCCCGTTGCTTTTCAATTTCCATCCAGTCCGAGGTGGCGTGGCGCGAGGCTTTGCGGGCCTTGACCGAGCCGGCAATTTGAATGGCGCCGGAAAATAGTAAGAGCTTCTCTGTGAGCGTGGTTTTGCCCGCGTCAGGGTGAGAAATGATGGCAAACGTCCGGCGGCGCCGGGTTTCTTGGGCGTAAGTCAATGTGGCTCCAGGGGGAATTTGGGTGTCTGGCTTGGAATCCAGACAAGCCGCTAGTATAATTTGGCCAATTCCGAGGAGCGTTGCAGCGGCCCCCACAAGATTTAATTCAGTGGCGAGGACGTGAGGCTCGGAACCCTACTTTGCAACCACGCTCATCCACTTTTCAGCGGGATGAGCTCTTTTTAAATGAGTTTTCCTTTGAGATGTGGTTTCAAACTTTTTAATTTGGAGCACACCATGAACGCACGTTTGAACACGCCAGTTAACGCCGATTGCGCCATTGCCGACATCGGCTTGGCCGATTGGGGCCGCAAAGAAATCAAAATTGCCGAGACAGAAATGCCCGGTTTGATGGCCATTCGCAAAGAATTTGCCGCCGCTCAGCCCCTCAAAGGTGCTCGAGTGACAGGCTCCTTGCACATGACCATTCAAACAGCCGTGCTGATTGAAACATTGCAGGCTTTGGGCGCCCAAGTGCGCTGGGCTTCTTGCAACATTTACTCCACTCAAGATCACGCCGCTGCCGCCATTGCGGCATCTGGCACGCCTGTGTTTGCGGTGAAGGGCGAGAACCTTACTGAGTATTGGGACTACACCCATCGCATTTTTGACTTCGGCGCCAAGGGCACTGAAGGCGAAGGCCCCAACATGATTTTGGACGACGGCGGCGACGCTACGCTCCTGATGCACTTGGGCAAGCGCGCAGAAACAGACGCCTCTTTGTTGAACAACCCAGGCTCTGAAGAAGAGACTTGCTTGTTTGCCGCCATCAAGGCTAAGTTGGCCGAAGACAGCACTTGGTACAGCCGCAAGAGCGCGCAAATCATTGGTGTGACTGAAGAAACCACTACCGGTGTGCACCGCTTGAACGAGATGAGCGCGAAAGGCGAACTGATGTTCCGCGCCATCAACGTGAACGACTCTGTCACCAAGTCTAAGTTTGACAACTTGTACGGTTGCCGCGAGTCTTTGGTAGACGGCATCAAGCGCGCTACGGATGTGATGATTGCCGGCAAAGTGGCTGTGGTGGCCGGTTACGGCGACGTGGGCAAGGGCAGTGCACAAGCATTGCGCGCACTCAGCGCTCAAGTTTGGGTGACTGAAATTGACCCGATCAACGCTTTGCAAGCCGCCATGGAAGGCTACAAAATTGTGACGATGGATTACGCTGCAGACAAGGCTGACATCTTCGTGACCGCCACAGGCAACAAGCACGTCATTACGCACGATCACATGGCCGCCATGAAAGACGAGGCCATCGTTTGCAACATTGGTCACTTCGACAACGAAATTGATATTTCTTCTGTTGAAAAATACACATGGGAAGAAATCAAGCCCCAGGTCGATCACATTGTGTTCCCCGATGGCAAGAAAATCATCATGTTGGCCAAAGGCCGCTTGGTGAACTTGGGTTGCGGCACAGGCCACCCCAGCTTTGTGATGAGCGCTTCTTTTGCCAATCAAACCATTGCGCAAATTGAAATGTTTTCACATCCCGAAGCGTATGAAAACGGCAAGGTCTATGTGTTGCCTAAGCACTTGGACGAGAAGGTGGCACGTTTGCACCTGATGAAGGTGGGCGCCATGTTGACTGAATTGTCTGACATGCAGGCGGCCTACATTGGTGTGGGCAAAAACGGCCCTTACAAGCTTGACACCTACCGTTATTGATACAACATTTTGCGCATTGACCAATTGTTAGTAGAGCGCGGCCTGGCCGCGTCTCGTTCACAGGCTCAGCGGCTGATTGCGGCGGGTGTTCAGTGGCGCACGCCACCGGGCGCTTTGCCAACGGCCGTCGTGGAGGCCATGAAGTCTTCGGTGGACTGGCGCACGATCAATAAAAACAAAGACGAAGTGCCTAGCGATGCAGAAATTGTGTTGCTGGACGATTCGGAATCTAAGTATGTATCGCGGGGTGGCTTGAAGTTAGAGGGTGCATTGCTTAGCAGTGGCCTTTCAGTTTCTGGCCTGCGCTGCATGGATGTAGGGCAAAGCACTGGTGGCTTCACCGAGTGCTTGCTTTTGAATGGTGCCGCCGAAGTGGTGGGCATTGATGTAGGCCACGGCCAAGTTCATCCGCGCGTGCGGGATGACGAGCGTGTGATTTGCATTGAAGGTGTGAATGCACGCGAACTCATGCCCGACGACGAACGCATTCCCGATGCAGAAGCTGGCTTTGATGTGCTGGTGGGCGATGTGTCTTTTATCTCTCTCACCATGGTGCTGCCAGGTGTGGTGCCATTTTTAAAGCCAGGCGGTCAGCTGCTGATGTTGGTGAAGCCGCAGTTTGAATTGCAGCCCGAGAACATTGGTAAAAATGGTTTGGTGAAAGATCCGGCCATGTACCCCGTGATTGAAAAACGCATTCGCACGTCGTTGAGCGAATTGGGTTTGAAAGTGACTGGTTGGTACGACAGTGCCATTGATGGTGGCGATGGGAACCGTGAGTTTTTTGTGCGGGCTGAGAAGCCTGTGTGATCTATGAATAAATTACCAGTTAGCTTTGAATTTTTTCCTCCCAAAACACCTGAAGGTGCGGAGAAACTGCGCGCTGTGCGTCAGCAGTTGTACACGCAAGCACCAGAGTTTTGTTCAGTGACTTACGGTGCTGGTGGCTCTACGCAAGAAGGCACCTTTGGAACGGTAGGTGAGATTTTGAAGGAGGGCGTGCAAGCGGCATCACACTTCTCATGCATTGGCGCCAGTGAGGAAACTGTGCGCAAAGAATTGGCAATCTTGAAGTCCATGGGCGTGAAGCGCTTGGTGGCATTGCGTGGTGACTTGCCCAGCGGCTATGGCATGGGTGGCGAGTTTCATTACGCATCCGATTTGGTGGCCTTCATTCGCAAAGAAACGGGTGATGACTTTCACATTGAAGTAGCGGCTTATCCTGAAGTTCACCCTCAAGCTAAGTCACCAGAGTCCGATTTGCAGGCCTATGTTGCCAAGGTGAAGGCGGGTGCTAACTCTGCTATCACTCAATACTTTTACAACTCTGATGCTTACTTTCGCTTTGTAGACGATGCATTTAAATTGGGTGTGGACGTGCCCGTAGTTCCCGGCATCATGCCTATTACCAGCTCCACCCAATTGCTGAGATTTTCAGACGCCTGCGGCGCAGAAATTCCTCGTTGGATTCGTTTGAGATTGCAGGCCTACGGCGATGACACCGCTTCGATTAAAGCGTTTGGATTAGACGTAGTAGGCGATTTATGCGACCAGCTGCGCAATGGCGGTGTGCCTGCTTTGCACTTTTACACGATGAATCAGAGTGCGACGACTTTGGAGTTGTTGAAGCGCTTGGCGTAACTCTGGAATTTACGCGACTTGATTCCGGAATTCACGGCATTTATTTACCGCTCATCAAAACTCATCACCACTTCTTTGCTGGTGGGTTTGGCTTGGCAGCTGAGCACAAAGCCTTGTTCAGATTCCCATTTTTCTAGGGTGAAGTTCTTTTCCATGACCACACTGCCTTGCATCACTTTGGCTCGGCATGTACAGCACACGCCGCCTTTGCAGGAGTAAGGCAGGTCTAGACCGGCTGCCAATGCCACATCCAAAATTTTGTCCGTGGTCGACATTTGCATTTGATGCTTCTTGCCATCCAGTACGACTGTGAGTGACACATCGCCTTTAGATTCAGGTGCGTGTCCCAATACGACTTGCTTGCGCGCGTCTGGAGGCAAAGCTTCTAGGGTGGGCGATGTGAATCGCTCTGTGCGAATGTTGCGAGCAGGCACGCCCGCTTCTAGCAAAGCTTTTTCAGTCGCTTCAATCATGGCCTCTGGGCCGCAGATGAACACCTCGTCCATGCTGGCCGCAGGCAAAAGGCTGCTCACAATTTCTTTGACCTTGGCTTCGTCAATGCGGCCCTCTAGCAAGGGCACTTCTTGAGCCTGGCGAGACAACACATGGATGAGTGTGAGCCTGTTAGGGTAGCGATCTTTGAGGTCTTGAAGCGCTTCATTGAACATCACGCTGTCCATGCGGCGGTTGCCATAGACCAAGGTAAATTTGGATTCTGTTTGCTCTTCCAAAGTGCTGGACAAAATGGACAAGATGGGCGTGATGCCTGAGCCTGCTGCAAAGCCTACGCGGTGAATAGCGCGAGGGCGGTGCACGATGAATCGGCCATCGGCAGGCATGACGCGCAGCACGTCGCCTACTTTAAGTTGTGTGGCCGCCCAGTTAGAAAACACACCGCCTTGAACAGGGCGAATGCCGACTTCTAAAGTACCGTTTTGTACGTATGAATTTTGTGAAGAGCTGATGGAGTAGCTGCGGCGCACATCGTTGCCATCGATGGTGGCGCGCAAGGTTAAAAACTGGCCGGCTTTGAAATTGAAACCGCTGCGCAAATTTTCTGGCACTTGAAAAGTGATGGCCACCGCACCTGCTGCTTCGGGTGTGATGTTTGACACGGGCAGATCGTGAAATTTAAAGGCGGTCATGGTGCAAGAATTTTCAGTTTGATGCGGTGCTTTGCGTGGGGCTGCAGCGATGCATCAATATGGTTTGAAGTAGTCAAAGGGCTCCATGCAATCGAGGCAGCGGTAAAGCGCTTTGCAGGCGGTAGAGCCAAAGTGAGAGGTTTCGGTGGTGTTGTCCGAATTGCATTGCGGGCAAAGTACCGCCAGTTGCTCGTGACGACCAGGATTGCTAGCGCTGCGTGCGGCAAATTGAATAATGCTGGATGCACCAGATGCGTTTGATTTGCCGCTGTGGGTTTGACAATCGTGATCGGCGCCGCTGTGCGGTGGTGAAATGCCGTAGGCACGCAATTTTTCTTTGGCTTCTGGCGTGATCCAGTCGGTGGTCCACGCGGGTGCCAGTTGTGTTTTGACTTTGCCCTTCAAGCCATGCGCTTGCAGCAAATTGTACACATCGTCTTCAATTTGACCCATGGCAGGGCAGCCGCTGTAGGTGGGCGTGATGACCACTTCCAACAGTTCAGTGCCATCTAGCGCTACCGCGGTTCGCACGTCACGCAAAATACCTAACTCACGCAGTGTGACCACTGGAATTTCTGGATCGGTCAAAGACTCTAGCAACTGCCACACGTGCTCAAGGGCGCTGTGTTGTGGTGCGCCTGAAGCGGAGGCTGTAGTTGCCAGTGTCATGTTGATCTTGAATTACCAAGTGGCGTTGGGATGCGCACGTGGCAAGCTTTGCATTTCGGCCAACATGAAACCTAAATGCTCTGAGTGAATGCTGTGCTTGCCTGTTGGTATGAAGCCGCCGGCAGCAGGGCGCTTGAGTGTGGCTTCGGCCAAGGCCTGATCCACAATTTGATTCCAATCACTTTGCAAACTGGCCATGTCCAAACCTGTTGCTTTGGCAGCTTCTGATTCGTATTGGGTGCTTGTCCAAAACTCTTGTGTGTAAGGCATCAAGTGATTGACAGCGGCTTGAGCACGACCATGAGATTCAGCGGTGCCATCGCCCATACGCAACAACCAATCGCGCGAATGCCGCAAGTGGTAGCGCACTTCTTTGAGCGACTTGGCTGCAATGGCGGCCAATTGCGCGTGTGGTGCATGTTGCAATTTATCCCACACCAACACCATCAGTGCGCTGTATAAAAAGTTGCGAACCAAGGTGGTGGCAAAGTCGCGATCGCTGGCAGATGTTCCGGCAAGTGGCGGGTGATGCGGCAACTCTAGCAATGTGTAGTTTTTAAAATCAGGGACATCGCGAAAGAAAGCCAACGTATCCTCAGTGGCGCCGTTGCCCAATTGCGCAGCAGCTTCTTGGTACAACAAACGCGCTTGGCCCACCAAGTCCAAGCTGTTGTTAGACAAGGCAATGTCTTCTTCCAAAATGGGGCCGTGGCCACTCCATTCGGCATTGCGTTGACCCAGCACCAAGGCGTTGTCGGCCAAGTGAAGTAGATAGTCTATTGGCAAAGAGTTGTTGCTCGCCAGTGCAGCTGGACGAGCAGAAGTGTCAGCATCAGAGTTCATCGCAGATTGCGCCGCCGACATTACATGTGCCCCACTTCAGAGGGAATTTCGTAGAAGGTGGGGTGACGGTAAACCTTGTCACTTGAGGGCTCGAAAAATTCCGATTTGTCGTTGGGCTCGCTGGCTGCAATAGATGAAGATTGCACCACCCAAATGCTCACACCTTCTTGGCGCCGGGTGTAAACATCGCGCGCCATTTGCAAAGCGTGTTGAGAGTCACAAGCGTGCAAACTGCCGCAGTGCTTGTGCTCCAAGCCTTGCTTGCTTCGCACGAAGACTTCCCACAAGGGCCATTCTTTGAGAGCGGGGGATGAAGTTGTTTGATCTGCGCTCATGCGGCCTCCTTCAAATTCTTTTGTGCCTGTCTTTGCGCTTGTTTGTTGGCGTGCGCCACAGCGGCATCGCGAACCCACTGACCATCGTTCCAAGCCTTCACACGCGCTCCCAAACGCTCCTTGTTGCAAGGTCCATTGCCATTCACCGTGGCCCAGAATTCGTCCCAATCAATCTGTCCGTAATCATGGTGTTGACGTTCTTCGTTCCACTTCAAATCGGGGTCGGGCAAAGTCACGCCCAAGATCTTTGCTTGTGGCACCGTGGCGTCTACAAACTTCTGGCGCAGGTCGTCATTGCTAATTCGCTTGATGCCCCAGCGCATGCCTTGCACGCTGTTGGGACTGTCGGCATCCGGTGGCCCCAACATGGCCAAACATTTCCACCACCAACGATTGACCGCGTCTTGCACCATGGCTTTTTGCTCGGCCGTGCCTTGCATCATGACCAGCAGTGCTTCGTAGCCCTGACGTTGGTGAAAACTTTCTTCTTTGCAAACGCGAATCATGGCGCGTGCATAGGGGCCGTATGAGCAGCGGCACAAAGGAATTTGATTCATGATGGCCGCGCCATCGACCAGCCAGCCAATCACACCCACATCGGCCCAATTGAGCGTGGGGTAGTTGAAGATAGAGCTGTACTTGGCTTTGCCGCTGTGTAATGCATCGAGCATTTGATCGCGGCTGGTGCCGAGTGTTTCGGCTGCGCTGTACAAATACAAACCATGACCGCCTTCGTCTTGCACCTTGGCAATTAAAATGGCTTTGCGCTTTAAGCTGGGAGCGCGGCTGATCCAATTGGCTTCGGGCAGCATGCCCACAATTTCGCTGTGCGCGTGTTGGCTAATTTGGCGCACCAAAGTTTTGCGATAGGCCTCTGGCATCCAATCGCGCGGCTCTACTTTGCCATCGGCATCGATGCGCGCATCGAACTGCGCTTGCAAAGCCACTTCGGCTTCTGTCAAAGCTTTGGGCACTGATTTGAGTGCGGCAGTGGCTACTGCATTGCTTGTGTCCGATGCGTCGGGCACGTTGAAGGATTGCGTGTACATGGGCTTCTCCTCGCTTTATCAGCGTGTTTGGAGCGAAGTATATCAATTAACCGACCGATCGGTCGGTTAATGAGTTGCTTTTAAGTGTACGAATTTGTAAGCAACAAAAGGCCTCTGTTCAATTGACATTTAAAAGAATATTTAAGTACCCATTAAAACTAAATAAAAATTTCCAACAAACAAGTGGCTTCCTTGACTGTATCTCATTTGAGATGCAAAATCATGCCAAAGGAAGTTTTGTCATGACCCAGTCAAGCATGTTGCATATTCGAATTGAGAACGAAATCAAGGTTCAAGCCAGTGAAGCGCTTGAAGCCATGGGCTTGTCCGTGTCAGATGCTGTGCGCATATTT
>Ga0214919_10009476_pt1 | contig 12545 bp, 8 predicted proteins | sample LL1503_MetaG_FD_177994 | JGI IMG/M metagenome (GOLD analysis project Ga0214919, IMG submission 177994) | Freshwater microbial communities from Lake Lanier, Atlanta, Georgia, United States - LL-1503 | ecosystem: Environmental > Aquatic > Freshwater > Lake | place: USA: Georgia | collected 2015-03-15
GGAATGAGCTCGCGTTACAACCGAGCTAAATACTACTTTCTGCCCCATAGCATTTACGCACATACCAAGCGGTTTGCAGAGAGGCTGGCCTGCCGGTTAGGAAAACGGCACCGCCGGGAGGTTTATATCTTCCGGCTCGGACATGTGCATGGTGCGTTACAGCGTGTGAGCCAAGAAACAGCTGAATTGGTTCGGAAGAGTTACCAACTCTTTGAATATCCTGACACCCCTTCTTACACAATTTTTTGCCACTCCATTGCTGAAGGGCTCATCAGTGTGGCGCAAGGTAAGGAAGCTGCTGGCGTCTACACTTTGATTTCAAATCCAGCTTGGTCTTGGCGAGAGGTGCTGGAACATTACGCTGACCCTAATTGGCTTCCAAAGGTAAGGCTCGTGCCAACGGGTCATGAGGGGTTTGGGAAGCGTTTTAAAGCCAATATCCTGAGATGGTTAGGAGGTCTCGCAACCAGTTATAAGGATACGATCCGCGCGAATATCCTGCATGCTTTTCCATCCTTCGAGCGCAGATCCCAAGCTTGGTTTTACACAAAAAAAGCCCGCAATGAGGTTCAAGCTTATTGCAATCAGTTGATTTACCGCCCGACTGGCATACACGAGGGAGTGATTCCTGGTCGCCGCTTGCAAAGCTTGTCTGACAGCCGCATTACTTTGAAAACAAAGGAAGAGCAAGTTCAGACTTGGCTCAAAAGCTTGCATTCTCGAGCTGCAAACTTATCAGACGAAAAAGGTGGCCAGGGGGCGGCGCATGCCGGAATGAAGTTATAAACATGCCTTATCAATTGAGAGATAACCCCATGAACGTATGCGTGGGAAGTCCTGGACGATTTCACACCTTCGATCTTGCGAGGCAACTCGAGCGCGTTGGCGTGCTCCAACGCCTCTACACGGGCTACCCACGATTGAAAGTAGATGGACTTCCCCCCAAACGGGTGAGTACTTTTCCGTGGCTGACTTTGGCGGCCCAGGGCGCTGGTCGGCTTGGCTTTCAGTCTGTCCAGCGGACATTGAACTGGCCTTTGATCAAAACCTTCGATTCCTGGCTAACTAACAATCTCGAGCCTTGTGACATTTTTCACTGCTCGTCAAGCTTCGGCCTTGCGTCGCACAGAGTTGCGAAGGCGCGGCATGGGGCTCTAACGGTTTGTGATCGGGGATCATCGCATATTCAATTTCAGGATGATATTTTGCGTGAAGAGCATTTGAGTCTCGGGATGCCTTATCGCCCTATTGACCCGCGAGTGATTGAGAGGGAATTAATAGAATACGAGGAATGTGACCTTATTTTTGTTCCGTCGCACTTCGTGCAGCGCTCATTTATTGATAAAGGAGTTGCACAAAAAAAACTTCGCGTTGTTCCCTATGGAGTTGATCTAAAAATATTCCGTCCAGAAAAAAAGGAAGACAAAGTATTTCGGATCATTTATGTTGGCGAACTCAGCGTGAGAAAGGGAATTCACTATCTTCTGGAGGCAGCCTCGCGTTTCTCAAAAAAGGAGGTTGAGGTTTGGCTTATAGGAACCGCGTTACCGGAATCGAGCGCATTGCTGAAAGGCTACGAAGGACGTTTCCGCCACTTAGGTGTGATTCCTCGAGCGGAACTTTACAAGTATTACAGCCAGGGATCAGTTTTTGTAATAGGCTCGATCGAGGAGGGCTTGGCTTTGGTACAAGCACAGGCAATGGCATGTGGTATTCCGATAATTGCTACAACTAACACGGGTGGGGAGGATCTGTTTTCTGATGGGGTTGAAGGATTTATTGTGCCAATCAGGGACGCCAATGCCATCGCTGAAAAAATAGCCCAGTTATTGAGATTCCCTAATGATCTAGAAATGATGGGACAAGCTGCACGCAAACGTGTTGCGGAGATAGGTGGTTGGAATTCATACGGGCAGAAGGTACTTTCTGCGTACGCTTCTGGACAATTACCCAAAATGGCGATCCGGCACACAGCAAACCCGTGATACTGACCAAAACATTTCTTGGTCGAACCTGCTCATCAATTGATATGTCAGTCCATAAACGAGAATACTTAAGATAATGCTGACGAATAAGAATAGCACTCCTAGAAAATTGCCCAATAAAGTGAAAGTGGGAATAGTCACCAGCCATCCCATTCAATATCAGGCGCCACTCTTCCGCGCCATTTCTAGACAGCCAAACATAGACCTGACAGTTTTTTTCGGCTCAAACCACGGCATTGTTCCCGGCAAGATAGACCCAGGCTTTGGAAAAGCCTTTGCGTGGGACATCTCTTTGTTGGATGGTTATAAACATATCTTTCTCAAAAATAGCAGACCCGGTATTGAGGTCAGCGACTGGCGACTTGATGCTCCGGATTTGAAGTCATATTTAAAGTCCGAACGCTATGACGCGGTGCTTGTGTTCGGATGGAGTAAAGTGCTTTTCTGGCAGGCGATTTGGTTGGCTAGAAAGCACTCAATCCCTCTTATTCAGCGAGGCGAGTCTAATTTAAATCATGCACAGTCATGGTTTGTAAAAACGGCTAAAAAGATAATCTTTCCTATTTTATTTAAGCAATTTAAAGCGTTTCTAGCAATTGGAAGCCTTAATGCTGAGCTGTATCGACATTTTGGAGTGCCAGAAGAAGCCATTTTCACGGCACCATATTGCGTTGACAACGATTTTTTCTCGGAACGGGCGGCGGCGCAAACAGAAACCACCCAACAGTTGCGAAGGGATTTAGGCATCGGTATTGATGACACGGTGTTTTTATTTTCGGCTAAATTCATAGATAGAAAACGGCCGATGGATTTAATAAATGCTGCTTCTAACTACCGCGCAACCGGAAAAAGTCACGTAATTCTTATTGGTGACGGTGCTTTGCTGGAAACTTGTCGCAATGAGATTGCCGCAAACAAGCTGACCAACGTTCATCTCGTGGGCTTCAAAAATCAGAGTGAGTTGCCAGCTTTTTATGCGACCGCCGACGTTTTGGTACTCCCGTCTGAATACGAGACTTGGGGGCTGGTTGTGAATGAGGCCATGGCGTGCGGATTGCCGTGTATCGTTTCGGATACATGTGGTGCGGCGGCGGACATGATTCTGGAAGGTAAAACCGGGTTTACATATCCTATGGGCGATGTGCAGCGACTGGCTGAACTGATGATGTTTATGGCGGACAATAAAGAAAAATGCTACGAGATGGGGCGGTATGCAGCTAACCATGTAAAAAACTTCTCAGTGGCTTCAACGGTGTCCGCTCTTGAGAATGCATTGCTTTTTACTAGCTCTAGATGAACAACTCAACCTTTCCTATCTTGCTTGTCGGGGTAGCCCAGCGAACGTCATTGGAGCAGATGTACCTTCGGGCATTTCAGGCAAACGGTTGCTGTGAGGTTGATTTGTTGGATGTTGAGGAAAATCGCCCGGACTGGTCGAGGAACAGATTCGTTAATCGGTTTCTGCCTAGGGTTGGTCACTCCCGGGCCAGCCGCCAGTTGCTGACCCATCTGCAGGGCGGCCACAACCGGTATCGTTGGATTATCATTTTCAAAGGAATGCAGTTCAGCCGGCATGTTCTGGAAGAATGTAGGAAATTGGCTCCGAACACGCTCTGGATCAATATAAACCCTGATGATCCATATAATCGTGTATCGAGGGCTGCCTCTAATTCAAATGTTATCGAATCACTCTCCTTTTTTGATGTGTATTGCATATGGTCTCATTCCATTGCAGACAGGCTGCGTACAGACGGTTGCAAAAAGGTGATCTATCTGCCTTTCGGCTATGACGACACCTACCATGTTCCGAATAAAGCAGTGCACCAAACCTCTCAGCCGCTTATTTCTTTCATCGGATCATGGGATAAGGAAAGGGAGGCTATATTGGCCCAGTTGTCAGGAGACAACTTCAGAATTTTTGGTAACAGGTGGGAACGTGCTGCTCATTCATTCCCCCTGATGAGTAGTCTTTCCTATCGTGATGTATTTGGGCCGGAGATGGCGACAATCATTTCTTCATCGGCTGTGTGCCTGAACTTGCTGCGACCGCAGAATCGGGGCTCACACAACATGCGCACCTTTGAACTCCCGGCTATGGGTGGCCTAATGCTGACCTTCCGCACCGAGGAACAGCAGGAATTCTTCCCGGAAAATGATTCTTCCTTTATGTACGCCGATGTCGGCGAGTTGAAGGCAAAAATAGAATATATCTTGGCTAACAAGCGGGAAGCGGATCGGGTTCGTGCACGGGGCATGGAGCGGGTACAGGTGCACAGCTATACCAACAGGGCGCGGTTTCTCCTACATGAACTGTCGCTGTGAGACTATGAAAATCCGATACTTCTTAATCATATTCGCCTGCTTAATGCTCGCACTTTATGCCGCCTTTATACAAGACTATGAAACAATAACTCGGGTGCAGGCTGGTTATGCCACGCTTATCGTCATGCTGGGGGCACTCCCAAGCTTAGTCAGTATGATTTCTCGCCGAGAGGCTGGTCTTTTGCCGCTTATGCAGTTGCATGGTCTGTTCTACTCGATAATTTTCGGATTACCAGTTTTTTCCAGCAAAATACAGTGGTCACAAGGGAGTACTAATGAGGTAGCAGATGCGCTGATTAGGCCGCATCAAGGATTAGTAAATTCATCAGCGATAACAGTTGCGCTGGTGATGACCATTCTCGGCCTAATTTGTCTTTATATAGGCTACTACGCATCCCGCGGGTTTTACTCAAGGGCATTGCGGCCCATACAGTTTCTCAATAAAGTTCCTATTGAGCGAAGGATATGGATAGCTTGGATTCTTTACGGAATAAACATGGTGTTCCAGTTGGTTCCAGCCTTGGTCTCCATGCCCTCAGTTGGGCAACTTTTTACGCCGCTTGGGTATCTTTCAACGGGCATACTGTTCCTGCTTGCGCTTGATAAAGTGGTTTCGAAAAAGCACTTCGTTCTTTTGACTGCAGCCATAGTTTTTTCGCTCACTATTAAAATACTTTCAGGATCCTTAGCGCAGGCAGTGTTCTTCTTAGTATTTCTTGGCATTCTCTACTGGGCTAAGAAGCGGGTATTGCCATGGGGATTCATCTTGATTAGTTGTTTTATCGCCATAATGCTTAATCCGATCAAACTTAACTATCGGGAATACACACGGGTTGTAGTCGACTCGCCGCCACAATCTTATCTTTACAAAGCTAGGATGTTCCATAAAGCTGCGTACGAGTACTTCACCGATGACGACACCATTTACTCAAAAGGTATTGATAATGGTGTTGTCTATCGAGTTGGTCACAGCTTTATTGTGTTTACTGACGTGATTGCCATGACCCCGGAACAGGTTCCCTTTTGGCTAGGGGCTTCTTATCAGACGCTATGGACGAGTTTCATTCCGCGTTTATTGTGGCCGGGCAAACCACAGGCCACCATCGGCAATGAGTTCGGGCATCGCTATAAACAGCTGGAACCGAAGGACAAAAGTACGTCATACAATCTAGCGTGGCTTCCAGAATTTTATGCCAACTTCGGCGCATCCGGAGTAGTGTTGGGTATGTTTTCTGTGGGGATTTTATTTCGCTTTCTTGTGCAAAAATTAAGTGTTCCGATCAGTTTCAGTATCGAATATGTTCTTGGCGCAGCTATCACCTTCGGTCTGTTTTATGCCGAGTCGAACTTTGCCTTGATGGTAGGTGCGTTGCTGACGCCCTATTTGGCACTGTTAGCGCTGCTACGGGTACTCACACTTAGATACAATATTCGAACATTTATAAATATTCAGTCGATGCGTTGGCATTTAAAAAAATAGCAACTCTTGGCTTTTCGAAGTTGCTTTATGACCATTCCAATCCGCAAAATTAAGCTCAGCCTCTTTCTGAGGAAGCCGCTTCCTGGTGATCACTACAGCATCGAGCGATTATTCGATGCCGTCGTCGCTGCGCTCCCTGCAGACCGTTATGATATCCGCCTACGAGTCTGCCCGTTCGAGGGCAAAGGACTTTTCCGCCGTATGGCCTTGATCATTTGGGCTGCCTGCCTCCAGGGCGATGTCAATCATGTTACCGGAGACATCAATTTCTTGAGTTTGCTGATGCGTCGCTCACGAACGTTGCTCACAATTACCGACTCAGCTTCGATGTTGCGACTCGTGGGATTTAAACGTTGGTTTTACAGGGTATTCTGGCTTCAATTGCCAATATGGCGCGCAGGGCATGTGACGGCTATCTCTGAGAAAACGCTGCAAGAAACCCTGTTCCACGTGAGCGGGGACCTAACGAAGTTTTCAGTTATCCCTTGCTGCACCCCTCTAGGGATATTGGTCGAACCAAGGTCTTTCCTTAAAAGTCGTCCGCGCATCCTTGCGGTTGGCACCAAACCCAATAAGAATTTACCTCGGATTATTGAGGCGCTGGCGGGAATTCCTTGTCACTTGATCATAGTCGGATCGATCACTAAATTCCATCAGGAGCTTATCGTTCGCCATGGCTTGGATGTTGAGAATCACGTAGACATAAGCCATGGGGACATGGCACTGCAATACCGAAACGCCGATCTAGTGATTTTCGTTTCCACATACGAGGGTTTCGGTCTTCCGATCCTAGAAGGACAAGCGGCCGGCAGGCCGGTGATCACCAGCCGTAGGTCACCCATGCAGGAGGTTGCTGGGGCGGGGGCTTGTCTAGTGGATCCAGAATCTGTTACAGCTATTCGTGAGGCTGTTCTGCGGGTCATTCATGATTCTCAATACCGCGACATGTTAGTAAATACGGGCTTCGAAAACATGAGAGGCTACTCGTCAGAAATCATAGCTAGTCAATACGATTTGGTTTATCAATCTTTATATTTTGGGATGACCACGACGCATAAGGAAAACTCCGAGTGGTTAAGAGAAAAATCGTTCAGAGAAGAGGATCGAACTCCAGCAATGCATGTTTTAGGTCAATTTCAGCCTTATATAAAAGAGTTAACCTCTAGAACGCAAAGGCCTGGCTATTTTTCAGATATGTTTTGTCATTATGCCGCATCATTGCTTGGGTTCGATTTTAAATATCACAGCGCAGTTCATGCAAAGAGTATTTTTAAGACGATATGGTTATCGCTGATCGTGTTGAAGAAGATTAGAAAAAATCAAAATGATCTTTTAATTGTCTGGCAGGGGTATGGCACTTATGCAGTCTTGTTCAGCGCACTACTTGGGAAAAAGCCCAGCTTCATTTTGAACACCTACAAGGTTCCCTCCGACCTTCCGCAGTCAATTTTTAAAAAAGTAAACGATAGAATACTCAAAAAAGCGCTTTCCAGCGCTGATGGAGTTATTGCGATTTCTAAAGACCAAGTTGGTGCATTGCAAGCATTTAATTCAAAAGTTGCCTGGATACCATTTGCCGCCGACTTTAGTTGGTGGACGCCAGCATGTCCAAACCTTGTGTTTTTGGCCGGTCAGGGAATTCACTTTCGAGATTACATTCTTATCATGGGAGACGTCGACCGTGATGAGAGAACAACTCTAAATGCGCTGAGCGATCTCAATCATCCAATATTACGTGTGACTCGGGAATCTAAAACCGCCTTAAACGCACGACATGCTTTTATAGAATCAAATATCAAACAGTGGGATGTTTTAGTAAGCGTTCCATACGAATTGCTTCGCGAGCTTTACCGTGGAGCACGTGTCGTTCTGGTCCCTGCGAGAAGCACCATACATCCTGCAGGTATGACTTCTCTGACTGAAGCCATGAGTTGCGGTAGGCCGGTTGTCATACCATCTGGTCTGGCCACAGAGGGGTACGTTCAAGACGGATACGATGCTTTTGTTTTAAAAAAATGGGAAAAGTCTACGATTAGAGATAGCGTGGAAAAAGCTTACCAAACTGATATTGGTGAACTCATAGGTAGAAACGCACGGAATACCGTCGAAGAAAGAATAAATTTTCACGCAAGCGCTAAGCAATTATCAAGTTTTATCGAAAGTATAGAAAGTCTTAACGACATAGTGAATGCCGCCAGGATAAATGAGCATAGATGAGAAATAGTTTTATTCGGTATTGCTCGCAGACGAAGGATTCAAAGTTAGCGAAATTATGGTAAACCGGGTCCCTTTCGCAAATGAGGGTAGCGATTGGACGTCTTTCTTAGCGGGAAATTTTTTAATTACATCAAAAAATAAAATGAGAGTAATCAGGGTATGCGAATAATAGTGACAGCTTTTAGTATTGCTCCGAGAACAGGGGGTCTTAGAGTTGGAGTGCTTGGGCTTTGCAAAGGACTAGCTAACCGCGGCCACAAAGTTTCTTTGTACACGACAAACGCGGATGAAGATAAAACATTAACTGTTCCTCTGGGGGTGTCGACACTTGTGGAAGGTGTAGAAGTTTTCTTCTATCCCGCGCAAAAGGTTCTTTTTGGTAACGTACTTTCGTACCCTATGGTTAGCGCACTTAAAAATGCCGTACCTTATGCCGACTTGGTTTTAATTCATAGTCTGTATCAATTAAGTTCTACAGTTGCGGCTTATTATTGCCGAAAATTTCGAGTACCTTACGTTGTGCGACCTCACGGTATACTAGACCCAACACTTGCTCGCCGCAGGCGCTGGCTTTTAAAATGGGTCTATATCCAATTTTTTGAGAAGAAAAATCTTAATTCTGCAGCCGCTATCCAGTTTTCAAGCAATATGGAGGAAGAGATTGCGCGGGATTTCATGATGATCACATCACCGAAATTACTAATCCCAGAGGGAATCAATGTTGAGCCCTTTGAAAAACTTCCCTTTAGGGGTAGCTTTCGCGCCAGATATCCCGTAATGGATGGTAAATCACTGATTTTGCATTTGGGACGCTTACATCAAAAGAAAGGACTTGAGTTACTGGTTGAAGCGTTTTTTCAGATTGCAAAACGCCGCGAAGACGTACACCTCGTTTTAGCGGGAAGCGGGGATGCCGACTTTGTGATGCGGATAACTAAAATGTTGCATGATTTTGGCATCTTTGAGCGGACAACAATGACGGGTCAATTAGGCGATCATGATAAATTAGCAATACTTCAAGATGCAGATATTTTTGTTTTGGCGTCTTATGGAGAAAATTTTGGTTTATCTGTTGTCGAGGCTATGGCTTGCGGTCTTCCCGTGTTGATTTCAGACAAAGTCGGAATCTGGAGAGAGATCGTCGAAGCTGGCGCAGGCATAGTCGCACCTTGTAATTCAAACAAAATTGCGGATCAACTTGAAAAGCTTCTTAATGATTCTGAATTACGTTTAAATACGGGACAGCGTGGGAAATCGCTTGTCGAGGCACAGTTCAGCACAGATCGGATGGCTGAAAAGATGGAGGCCGCGTATCAGTCACTGTGCAGGATTATTTAATGCTCTTCGTTCCGGCAAGATTTATAACTGTCGAACCTGAATGTTCAGGTGAACATAAAGCTTTTATGATATATTTAGTGAGCATCGCCGTGATTCAGTAGAGCTTTTTATATGTTTTGTGATGACCGACTTTAAAGTGCTAAGGGAATCATTATTTTAGAGGAAATTATGAAAAAAATTGAAGATTTGAATGTGAAGATTTTCGCTGATGGTGCTGATAAGACCGGTATTTTAGAAATGCACTCTAAGTCTTTTATCAAAGGGTTTACAACAAATCCTACCCTCATGCGCAAAGCAGGCGTTACCGACTACAAAGCGTTTGCAAAGGATATCCTGAAATCAGTTTCAGATCGACCTATTTCGTTCGAGGTTTTTTCGGATGAATTCCCGGAAATGGAGAGGCAAGCCATGGAAATTGCTGATTGGGGTGACAATGTGTTCGTTAAAATACCCGTTACCAATACAAGGCGGCAGCCTTGTTATGAGTTGGTGCATAAGCTGACAAGGAGTGGTGTGAAGCTAAATGTCACAGCGTTAATGACGCTTGAGCAAGTTCGTGATGTGACAGACGTCTTGGCCTCTGAAATCCCAAGTTACGTGTCTGTATTTGCAGGCCGTATTGCAGACACTGGGCGCGATCCGGTTCCGCTCATGGCAGCTGCCGTTGAATTACTGAAAAATAAACCAAAAGCAGAGCTAATTTGGGCCAGCCCACGTGAGCTTCTTAATGTTTTCCAAGCCGATTCTATAGGTTGTCACGTAATCACCGTTACAAACGATACTTTGAAAAAATTGGCTTTGGTTGGGCATGACTTAGACGATTATTCGCTAGAAACTGTCAAGATGTTCTACGAAGATGCGAAGGCGGCTGGTTTTACATTATGAAAATTGCATTTTTGCGCACATGATAAGATTCTGGTGAATTGTACGTTCGGTCTCAACGTTTACCACGACGATTTACAGGGCCGTTTAGGCAGTCCATCCTGAATTATTCCAACCAATCGATTTACTTGACTATTTTTTAATTTTCGGTATTGGTGTTCCTCCTAAGGTGTCCCTTTAGGTAGACAACCCGAAAATAGAGGCTTCTATTTTAAATGTACTCAGCCTGAAGCCGATTGAAGTTTTATTGTCAGTGGAGTCGTAGGAGCTTACGCTAGAATTTGGGGCGTTGGGTTAATGTTGAGGCTGCGAATTGGATCACAGCGGTAGTTGTGCAGACCCTCCTAAAAGTGAATACTTCAGTCCTTGGAAAGTCTATTGGCACCGCCTCGTCTAAACTTATCGGTTGTTGTCGAACGGAACCTTGAGCGCGTAGCAGCGAAAATGACATCGATTTATCATGAACTGCGGAAACCGCTGGCCAAATCAGCGTAGCTGGCTCGTTCCTTCACCCGCCTAACGTCGGGCCGCGCGGACCCGCTCCTTATGACCTTAATTCTCGGGATCAACGCCTTTCACGGCGACTCGTCCGCCTGCCTTTTGCTTGACGGGGAGATGGTCGCCGCTGCGGAAGAAGAGCGTTTCCGCCGCATCAAGCATTGGGCAGGGTTCCCGTCGAAATCCATCCAATATTGCCTGAAGTCCGCGGGTATCGGCCTAAATGACATACAGCACGTCGCGATCAACCAGGACAGCAGCTCGAATGCGGGTCGGAAGCTGGCGTACATGCTCACCAATAACCCAAGCATTGGCATGTTGCTAAACCGTTGGCGCAACAAAGGCAAGCGCGCTGGGGTTGCCGAACACCTGTCGACAGCCTTCCCCGAGCAGAACTTTCGCGGCCAGGTCCACCAGATTGACCACCATGAGGCGCACCTGGCTTCGGCGTTTCACGTGAGTCCGTTTGACGATGCCCTCGTCGTTTCAGTGGATGGCTTTGGCGACTTTGCCAGCACGGCGTGGGGTCTCGGTCACGGCAGTTCCATCGACGTGAAAGGCCGCGTCTATTTCCCGCATTCGCTGGGTATTTTTTACCAGGCGATCACGCAATTTATTGGTTTTCCGAACTACGGCGACGAATACAAGGTGATGGGCTTGGCACCGTACGGTGAGCCGCGCTATCTGGAGCAAATGCGCAAAATTGTGTTGCTACAAGCGGATGGCACCTTCAAGTTGAACCTTGCATGCTTTCGTCACCACAAGGAAAACATTGCCCATGAATGGGAGCAGGGTACGCCCAAGTTTGGCACCTTGTTTTCACAGGGTTTGGTTGATCTGCTGGGGCCTGTTCGTGCTACGGATGAACCGCTATCGCAAAGGCATTGGGACATGGCCCGCTCTGCGCAAGCCATGTACGAAGAGGCTTTCTTTCATCTTCTGAATACTTTGCATACGCGCTATCCCATGGATGCCTTGGCGCTGGCTGGTGGATGTGCGATGAACTCGGTTGCCAACGGCAAAGTGCTTTTGAAAACCCCTTTTAAGCGACTCTACGTGCAATCTGCGGCGGGTGACGCGGGGGGGGCCATTGGCGCGGCATACGCGGTGTGGCACCAGCACCATGCTGCCCGGACCGCTGCGCATGATCACGCGTATTGGGGCCCGGAATTCAGTGATGCTGATATCGCTCAGTTGCTCCAAGACCGGCGCGCAGAACTGTCCGCCCAGGGCTGCTCTGTAGAACATATTGGCGATGTGGCTGCTTTGTGCGACCGAACTGCCGCAGCCATCGCCCGCGGCGAGGTTATCGGTTGGTTTCAAGGACGCATGGAATGGGGCCCCCGTGCTTTGGGTAACCGCAGCATCTTGGGCGATCCGCGCCGCGCGGACATGAAAGATATTTTGAATCTGAAGATCAAACGCCGTGAGTCTTTCCGCCCGTTTGCGCCCTCGGTCTTACAAGAAGCCGTGCCGCACTGGTTTGAGCAGAGTGCCGATGTGCCTTTCATGATGCAGGTTTATCAAATACGCGCCGAGAAGCGTGTACTGATTCCAGCGGTCTGCCATGTCGACGGTTCCGGTCGCTTGCAGTCGGTGATGCAGCACACCAACCAGCGCTACCACCAGCTCATCCGTTCCTTCGAGGCGATTAGCGGAGTGCCCATGGTGTTGAACACTTCATTCAATGAAAACGAACCCGTGGTGTGCCAACCGGCTGAGGCTCTGGATTGTTTTTTACGTACCAAGATGGATGTGCTGGTGATGGGTAATTGGATGATTCGCAGAACCCCAGCTGATTCGCATTAGGACTGGCATGGGTC
>Ga0214919_10009477_pt1 | contig 12544 bp, 15 predicted proteins | sample LL1503_MetaG_FD_177994 | JGI IMG/M metagenome (GOLD analysis project Ga0214919, IMG submission 177994) | Freshwater microbial communities from Lake Lanier, Atlanta, Georgia, United States - LL-1503 | ecosystem: Environmental > Aquatic > Freshwater > Lake | place: USA: Georgia | collected...
AAAAAGAGAACAGGTATTCAGAATTGGAATGTTATCTGTAGATGGGCCTTTACTGCATCACTAGCTGAAAACTCAAAAGTTTTAGATGAAAATATTATTGCAAATAGTGCTGTTGAAATGACTTGGAAGACATTTACAGGTGGCCATGAAAAACTTTACACAGCCCTTCTATTAACCAAAGCAAAACAAGATAATTGGCCTACAGATCAAGAAGCAATACAGACATACTTTAAACTTCATTTGCATCGCGGTATTTCATATTTAAATGGTAAGAGCGCAGAAACTATTTCCAATTTACTAAAAAAAATAAATTAAATTTACTTAAGACTCCATTCAGGCGAGCTAAAACAATCAGGCAGCATTACCTCATTAAACCATATAAGAAACTCATGAGAATTAGCTGGTACTGACCCATACGCTTCTCTAACTATTTCAAACCCGTTGTAGGCATATCCATTCATCAAATCATTAGCATCATTCGACAAAAAAGTCCCAGAATCTGCCCGTAACATTTCCAAAACTTTTTGCTGTACCATTTTTTTTTCTAAAGACATGCCGGAATGTGTTAACTCAGCAGAAAGCAAAAGTCCAGCTAATAAATATTTATATTCTTGATACGGCTCAGTTACATGTTTAATAAATTCACTTAATCCCAAGCCGCTAATATTTGCAGATTTGCCCTTCCCCAGACCAACGAGAAGAAACATATAGTAAAGATCAAATTGAGTTTTTATTGGATTATCAAACTTAACCTCATCTATAGGGGTATTTTTTGAGTTTTGATTAAGTAGGTTTGCTGCCCATTTTTCTACTGAAGGATGAATTTTATAAGACACTTTTTTCTCCTTCAGCTAAATTTAAGTCAGTAAAATCCTCAAAAAATTGATAGTCTGAACATATAACTCCATTAGAAGTTTTAACAGATAATTTGCTGTCTTTAGGTAATTTTTGAAGATAAGGTATATTTCCTTCGATAGGTCTAAAAATTGTAATTAGATTTAGGTTTTTAGAAGATTCCCGAAGCGCTGGTAAAAAACCCTCTTTTTCGGTGTCAATTACAAAACCAATAAATTGATGACATATTTTAGCTAGATTATCTCCCAAGCCCCGTCTTGCACTTGTTTGAAGAGCCGTTACAGGATGATCAACAATTAACGGAAACTGGATTCCAGACCTTTCTAGAATTGAAGTTGCAAAACTATATGCAATTGATACTGATTGGCCACCACTAGCATCTTTTTGCGAAATGCCTTCATACCCTATTTGAAGTGACTTATTAATAGATAGAATTTCTAATCTAGTTCCTCTAACAAGTATTTTTTTAAGCTTTTCATTACTTTTATTTTTTAACTCATCACTTATAAAGTCGAGTGATTTTGTAATTGTATTATCAATAATATTTTTAAGTTTTTCTTTTAAATAAAAATCTTCTTTATTGTTAGAGATTTCTGCAAGCTCTTCTTCCCTTAAGCGTATTACTTTTTTGGCTACAATAACACTATTACAAGCAGACTCAGGTCCAGAACTTGCTGTTCTTTCAGAAATATCATCCGCTAACAAGCCATCTAAATCTTGACGGGCTTTAGCAATATTTGCTGTGAGCATTTCCCAGTCATCTAAAACAACTTTTTCATCTTGAGTTGCATCATCCTTAATCTTATTTAAATGCCTCATTAATAATTGATTAGTTTGTATAAAGTTTTCTGAGGCATTCTTCAGCGCATCTAAAAGGTTTTCATCTTTTTGATCATTTGATTTATCTATATATGTTTGTATATCTTTTTTTATCCCGTTTACTATGAGAATATGGTCATCTGAAAGATACGTTGATGCATTTAAAAGAATTGATTTTTCTGCATTTTTGTCAATATCTCTGTCACAAATACATTTCGGTTGTTTAGCTAATTCATGAAAGAACTCAATAGATGTTCCTGGCAGTTTCATTTTGTCTAAGTTTTGCTTTAAATTTAAAAGTTTATTTTGAATTTTGTCAGAAATAAACATAGGATTTCTAATTGCTGACATCATTTTTATTGACGCGCTCGACATTTCGCTTATTGCTTTATTTTTTTTACTTGTAAGTTCTGTTAGTTTTACTTGGTTACTCTTTTGACCACTTATAATTGCTTCATATCTTTGTTTTTTTTGTTCGTGTTCTTTTTCGATAGTTTCAAGATATTTCTCAACATTTAGCTTCTGCTCTTCTAGCTCTTTAAGTCTTTCATACCATCTAAATAGCACATTCTTTCTTTGTGTTTCGGCTTGAGAAGTTTGTGGGCCTGTTTTTTTTCTTGATTGAAAATCATCTTCAATCGAGGAGTTTAAGTCTTCTATTTTTGAAATTCCAAAAAATGCTTTTATTGCTAACTCAGCGTCATTTCTTTCCTTATTAAGCAGATGCGCTACCTTGTCTCCTTTAAAAACAAAAACTTCCACACATTTATTATTTAAAAAGGGCTGTAAAGCGACGGGAGCGTGCCATCCTTGTTCTAAACCTACTGTGTCATCTTGTTTAGTAAAAAAATTAATCTCATTGCTTATAAAATCAAAATTTAATTGAAAGGTAATCGATTTGACTCGATCTTTTTCTTGGCTTAGTTTTAAATGGAGTATGAAATGACCAACATCTTCTAAATTATCATTTCCTTTAAAAGACGATATATTTTCTGAATTTAAAGTATTGCCCGTCAAGGCTGTTGATATAAGCTCAATAATTGTAGATTTCCCAGTTCCGTTCGGCATTAAAACTAAATTTATTTGATTCTTCAATGCTGTTTTCTCGAAAGAAACATTCATATCAGGACATCTAAGCCCTTTAGTTTCCCAACCTGAAATACTCACAAACATATTATTCGCTGTCTTTCATTAATTGGTAAATAGCTTGTAAACTTGAATTTATTTGTGCAGGTTGTAATTCATTAGATACAAACCTTTCAATTAATTTTGTTATAGGTAAGGAACAATTTGAAATTCCTGCTTCTACGCAAGACTCTTGGATAGCTTTTTTTATTAGCGGGTCAATTTCCATTTAATTCTCCTATATATCTATTTTCCGAGGTTGTTAAAAGCCATTTTTTTCTTTCCTGGTCGGAGTTATCAACTTCATCATCAGTACTGGCTTCAAGCACAAGATCTATTACTGTAGCTTTTTTATCAGTATTATTCGGATTTATTCGTAAACACCTACCAATTCTCTGGATAGTATCTAATCTTGCCCTGTCCGAAGCAATTAAAAAAATTGTGTTAATTTGTTTAATATCAACCCCTTCATTTAACCTCTGACAAGCCACAAGCGCATCAATTTCCCCCTTGGCAAATAATTTTAAATATTCTGAATCTGTCCCTGCATAATAAGTACGGTATTTATGAGTAAATTTGTCTATTATCTGACATATCACATCTCCTTGCTCCTTATCCAGAACAAAAAATATCGAATATTTCAACATATCAGGATTTTGCATGAGAAATTCATGTAATTTAGTTGGCTTAATAACTGCAGCCTTAACAACTTTAGAAAGTTCAGTTGCAAGTCTTTCGAATGTCCACGACTTACCCTCTCTGTCTGCAGCTGCTTTTCTTGCGAATATAGCTCGCCTCCTATCGCGATCCTCTTGCTGGAGAGCAAACTCTATAGGTATATAGTCAAACTCACAGAGTCTACCTTCCTTAATTGCATCTTCTAAACTATATTTAAAAATTACATCACCAATTTCATTCTTAATAAAATTACTTCCAGTTTCATCATAAATTCTTTCGGGTGTGGCGCTAAGGCCCAATCTATACAATATGTTTTTATGAAGTCCCGTTAGATTTCTAACTAGCTCTGGCGAGCCAAAGCCATGAATTTCATCATGAATAATCAATGTTTTCTGCCAATTTATAACTTTGTTAGATAACAATCTAACAAGTCTGGAAGGCTCACGAGAAACGATTAAAAGTGATTTTTTAGGGGCATTTAAAAAACTTTGCAGTTCGCTATTATTCTCATACATGCGAAAAATTTTTAAATTTTGAATTACTTCTAAATCTTGCTTACTAGCCCAATTATCTAGATTTTCAAACCACTGATCCAATAAGTCATTACCATAAGTGCATACAATTACAGATTCAATTTCACTCCGAATCAAAAGCTGCCTAATAATTTCAATTGCCGTAAAAGTTTTACCTGTACCGGTTGCCATTTCAAGAATGCCCTGCTTTTTTTGCAAGAAGCATTTAATAGCTTTTTTTTGATGGGGCCACAATTCTTCGGGGAGTTCGAATGATGGGGTTTCAGAAACTACGGGTGGTATCGGATTTGAGATTAGATTTGTATCGCGGTCATTTCGTTTTGGCTTATCTTTAGAAGCAACCTCTTTTATTAACTTTAGGGCATTATCACTTATTGGATAAACTTTTATAAATTCATTTTTTTCTTCCCAGTCTTCATCAAGATCTTCCTTAACAAGTTTTAAACGAGGAAGATCACCTGGCACCCAACTCCTAAAAACTTGTGTGCGCTCTGTATTGTGGTGGTGAGCAGTATCTGATTCATTTACTGAGCCATCGAATGCAACAATAGAGTTTTCAACGTCTGGAAAAATAAAGTAACCTAACTTGACATGATACATATGCCTTTTTTCTAGGTCTTCTGGCTCTAAATCTTCTGGTATAAGATTAGCTAAATCACCATCAAATAATTCTCTTGGGATTGCAAACTTAATTTCCATAATTTCTTTTGCAATTAAATAAGAAAGTAATTTTGATTGGTACTCTGTATTTGAAGTATTTAACTCGTAGCCAACAGCGGTTAAAACAATTTTATCTGATAAATCTCTAATTGTTTTTTCTCTTTGAAAAGCTGAAGTAACGCCTTGCAAAATTCTTATCAAGGTCAGATCAATTTTAATGCTGCATAAAATTTGAATTTTTACATTATCTTTAAGAAGATGATCAATTGCTCCAACATAAGCTTTAAGGGCACTCGCAGTGAATGTTCCTGTACCTCTTCGGTAAATTTTACATTCTTTTAAGCAAGGGCCTATTAAATCATGGCCAATTCTGTCTTCGCCATTCTTATACCTCGGTTTTAAATTTAAAATTTTGTCAGAAATTTTCATTAATTTTTTACTAGATATTATTCTTTTAATTCCTCGGTGGAATAAATATCAAGTTCATCTAAATTATTAACTAATACAGTTCCTGACTTATGAAACAGCTTGAATAAATCTTTAGCTTGCGCTTCATCATCAGCTTCAATTTCTTCTCTATATATAATTGTTTCGCTTGCTAGCACTAAGAATTTCTTTACCATTATCAACCAATTCTTTTTATTAAAATTACTTCATTAACTTTAGATAGAATAAGAATATCATAGAGTATCTTTTTAAAAGCTCATGGTTTGAGCTTAGCTTTTTTTAATTCAGCGTCTCTCTTATCCATTTCTCTCTTATGCCATAACTTGAATTGAGAAAACTTATGCCATTTCTGATACTCCCCTTTTACATAAGGCTTGTCCAAAAAGCAACATATTTGCTTTATATGTTCTTCAGTTAAACCATCATCATTATATTTAAAATTCATCGTTCTTCACCTTCTCAGGAATAGAGAACCATTGAGGCCTGCTATATGTTCTATATTTTTTATTTTCATTCCTACATGATTCAAATAGATTACCAAATAACTTTCTTTGATTTTGAAAGTATAAATTTCTCCAATGCTCTTCACCTACCAAGCATATTTCACCCTTTGGGAAACATTTGTGATCTTCGTAATAGAATAAAAGTAAATTCAAAAAATATTCCCTACTTAAAAAGTAAAAATGAGTGCCACCATAAGGTAGAAATTTTTGAGGTTTTATCTGATCAACTATTTTTTTTGCATCGCTGATAACTTTTCTACTTCTTATCTTGGATGAAATATTCGCGTAGAAAGTCCAATGTTTATTAAATTTCCAACTAGTTTGATAACGACTTGAATCTCTTCCGTGTGTATGATGCATAACTTTCTCCTTATTTAGCAGCTTCGACAGATGTCAGGGTGTGCAATTTGAGTTAAATCACCCGTTATAAATGCAAAAAACTCGGTTCAGTTAAATACCAAAACGAGTTTCTAGTATCGTTTTAGCAGTGTTATTTTTTGTGGCCTGCAATCGATCTAAATCACCACAACTAAACTCTAATCTTGTTCACTATAGTTTTCAATACTTTTATTAAGATTTATTTGTTGGGTGGCTCAACCTGTGATCCTGGCTTTATATTAAAGTGGAAGTCAATGAGCCTAAGTGAACGCATTTACCAAATCGACCAACTCTTAAACGGAAGAAATTTCGTTACTTTTCAAGAGCTTATTGATCGTTTAGAGGTCTCAAGAGCTACTTTAAAGCGAGATCTTGCTTATATGCGTGACCGTTTAAATGCTCCAATTATCTTTGACCGGGACTTGGGCGGATATCGACTTGATAAACAATCCGGAAATTTGAAATATGAGCTACCAGGACTCTGGTTCAATGCTGATGAGATCTATGCATTGCTCACAATGCAGCATCTTCTAAACAACCTAGATTCCGGTGGTATCTTATCCCCTCACATCAAGCCTTTAAACTCAAGATTGACTGAATTATTAGGGGCAACAAACGACCCGCTAGATCAGCTGCAAAAACGTATCAAAATTGAAACAATAGGATCTAGAAAATTCAATCTTGACCATTTCCAAGCAATTGGCTCTTCACTATTAAAAAGAAAAAAGCTCCATATTGATTACCTTGGCCGAGGTAAAAATGAGTTATCTTCAAGAGATATTTCACCTCAACGACTAATTTACTACAAGGACAACTGGTATCTCGATGGTTGGTGCCATTTAAAAGAAGATATTCGTAGCTTTTCAGTAGATGCGATCCAGCGGGTGGAAATTTTGGAAACAAAAGCAAAAGATGTCTCTGAAGAAAAGTTAAATGAAGAGCTTGGTTCTGGTTACGGAATTTTCTCAGGCAGAGATGTTAAATGGGCTACATTAAAATTTTCACCCGAGCGCGCGAGATGGGTCTCAAAAGAGAAATGGCATCCTAAACAAGAAGGTAAATTTCTTGAGGATGGAACCTACGAACTAAAAATCCCATACAGTAAGGAACCTGAACTATTAATTGATGTTATGAAATATGGCCCTGAGGTTGAGGTAACCGAACCAAAAGATTTAAGAAAAAAAATTCAAGAAACTCTTATTAAAACATTAAGAAACTATGAGTAACGAAAATAAAACCACTAGAGAGTTATGGCTTCAGAATGCCGTAGATCTTGTCTCCCCCATATTTAAAAATAAAGGTTATACAATCCCAAAAGTTCAAGTTTCATGTGGATTTCCAAGCACTGGTAATAAAAGCAAGCATGTGGGGCAGTGCTGGGGTAAGAGCTCTACAAATGATGGTACTAATCAATTATTTATTTCACCTGTTCTTGATGAGCCTGTGCAAGTTCTTGATACGTTAGTTCATGAGCTAGTTCATGCAGTTGATGATTGCATGCATCATCATGGTCCCGAATTTAAAAAAATAGCTACAGATGTTGGACTTCAAGGATTAATGAGGGAAGCAAGTGCGGGGCCTTGGTTGCAAGAACAATTAACAGCGATCTCAAGACAACTAGGTAAATACCCGCATTCAAAGATTAATCTAGCTCACTCTTTAAGCAAGAAAACAGGTCCGCGGCCAAGAGCTAAATGTAAAAAATGTGGGTACGAAGTTACGCCATTAAAAAAATGGTTACATATGGGCCCTCCTCTTTGTCCAAAACATACTACCGAAATGGAACCTATTGGCGACTGGGAAGAGGCAATAGCTTCTACAAAAGAAAATGAATAAGAAAATATTTTTTTTACTTTGGTTTATAACTTTTAATGCTTTTGCAGAATATCAGCCATCCATAACGCTCGAAAAATATATTAAAACAATTACAGTTAATGCTGATGGAACGAGTGAAGCAATAACAGAAGCCCTAGATCGAATTGAAACAGATAAGGGTATAACTGCATTTAGTCAGAGTGATCTAAGCTTTATAAAGAGTATGGAAAGACTTGAGATATTAGATGCTTATACCATCACGCCATCAGGCAAAAAGATTAAGGTAACAAAAAAGAATATTCGTGAACGAGATGATACCGCTGATCGTGGTGCTGATATTTTTACAGATACACGCCACAAAATTATCATATACCCTGAGGTAACAGTTGGGAGTAAGCTTTACTCAAAGATAAAAGAAACCAACTTCAAAACAAAATTTAACGGTCATTTTATTTTTTCTGAATTTTCATTGCCCTACTTTAAATACGATTACAACGAGATTAATTTTGTTGTCGACAAGGGTATTAAATTAAATTTTGATAGCAAAGGTTTTGAAGGCGGTTTAATTAAAGAAACAGAAAGTCATAAATACTATAAATACACCTATAAGCAAGCTTCAGTAAATCCTACTGAACCAGGCATGGTAAGTCTTTACGATACGTCTAACTATCTAATTGTGTCTTCATTTAATAGCTACGCTGAATTGGGTGACGCTTATCAGAAATTAGCTAAATCCAAAGCGAAGCCAACCGGATTCATTCAAGGACTAGCTGATGGAATCATAGCTAATAGAGGTGGAGGAAATAAGCGTGCAGAAGCTAGGGCTTTGTATGAATGGATTGTTAATAATATTCGCTATGTAGCTGTTTATGTCGGTAATGGTGGACTTGAACCTCATGATGCTGAAAGTATTGTTAAAAATAAATATGGTGACTGTAAAGATCATGCTGTTTTATATGAAGCTTTATTAGCGGCCAGAGGCATTAAGAGTAGTCCTGCGCTCATTAATTTAGGTGAAGCATTTACCCTCCCAAAATATCCCATCATCTCTCCACAAAATCATGTCATAACTTATATACCTGAATTTGATTTGTATGTTGATGCCACAGCACAATCAGTTCCCTTTGGTGAAATTCCATTCGGAGACCGGGGCAAACCCACTGTATTAACTGCACTCAAAAAAATGGGTAATACCCCAGCAATGAAAGCAAGTGAAAACATTGTAAGAACCTCAGTTAAATTTAAAATACAGCCTGATGGGAAGATTGATGGTATTAGCACTGTAGCTGTTTCAGGACCCATTGAAACTAGTTACAGAGAAAACCAAGTCGGCAATGTAGGTAAAGATGACGACAAAATTGCTGCTGAGATGCTTAGCACTTATGGAGAAACAGGGACGGGGAAACTGCAATTTACAATGCCAAATTCATTTGATGAGCGGTATGAAGAAAATGGCACTTTTACTTTAGACCCAATAGCTAATTTTCCTGGCCCAGCTGCTATGAACATTCCCGTTGGATTAACTCAAGGAAGAATCTATTCAATTTCAAAAGATAAACCTTTAGCAACTAGAAAATACCCCTATACATGTTTCGGGAGAACGTATCTTGATTACTACACATTAGAATTTCCTAAAAAAACGAAAATTACACGCATACCAAGCAATGTGAGTTACAACAAAGACGGAATGATTTATAAGGCAACATACAAAAAGAAAGACAATGTTATTAATGTGACAAGAGAAATGGTCTTAGATAATAAAAATATGTTTTGTGAAGCAGAAAGAGAAGTACGGAAACATGCTTTTTTTAATGTCCTTCAAAAAGATATCAGAAGCCAGATATTTTATGAGTAATAAAAATTACATTTGTCCAAATTGTAACTCAAACGAGATACTAGACATTGTTTATGGATACCCAACAGAAGAAACTCTTCAAGCCTGGTTTAAAAAAGAGATTGAATTAGGCGGTTGCGTAATTGGAAAACAAAACCCTATACATAAATGCAAGGATTGTGGTCACCAATGGTAAAAACAGTAATAAATTCCAACCATCTCTTTTCAGATCAGTATATTGAAATTCTATTGTATGTTTCAAAAGAAAATAAAAAAAATAAAGTTATTACAACCGACTATTCAATACTTATTGAAAAAGAAAATAATGCTTTTGCAAAAAAAACTCGCAATAAAATTACTAAATATAAATTAACAGCTTATCAAGTGAAAAAATTGCTTCTTCTTATTGGTAAATTAAAACCCGTTATCAGGACTAATGCAGACACTGAAGTAGAGTATGATTTGCAAGTTAAATCAAAAGGACACGGCTATGAAAACATTAGCCTGCGTAATAGGTGGACTACAAGGCCACAAGCTATGAAAGATATGTTTGAAAAAACTTTTTGGTATAAGGAACCTCATCAAAAACTTTCGGATTATATAGAGAGATTAATTTGAAATGAAAAAAATTCTTTATATTGATATGGACAATGTTATTGTAGACTTCCCTTCAGCTTTTGATAAAGTTCCAAAGAGATATCTAATTACACACAAAGATAAAATGGATGAAATTCCAGGTATTTTCGCCCTAATGAAACCATTACCAGGGGCCATAGAGGCATTTACAGAATTATCAAATATTTTTGATACTTATATACTTAGCACTTCCCCTTGGGAAAACGAAACAGCATGGTCCGACAAGCTTACATGGGTAAAAAATAATCTTGGAGCACCAGCTTACAAAAGGTTAATTCTCTCTCATCATAAAAATTTAAATCTTGGTGATTATTTAGTTGATGATCGTTTGGCTAATGGAGTCGATAAATTTAGTGGCGAGCATATACATTTTGGCACTGAAGAATTTCCAGATTGGAATTCAGTAGTAAGTTATTTAAAATCTAAAAAATAAATAGCTATGAGCTTATACAAATTATATAAATCACTCAAAGAAAAATATAAATTTCATGTTGTTATGATGCAATGTGGAAGTTTTTTTAATTTCTACGATGAGGATGCTGAGTTTATTGCAGATCAATTTAACTTGAAATTGTATACACTATGGGGACATAAACAATGTGGCGTTCCGACGAAAGCAAATTTAGATAAGTATATTAACTTTTTTAGCCAAGCAGGATTGTCCTACGCCCTAGTTATTCAAATTAAACATACAAATGAAATCTACCGGGTAATTAGTGAGTCGAGTATCAAGGAAGTTATCGGACTTAAAATTGGCCCTTCAAAAAAATTATCAAAATCTAGCGAGAAAAATAATAGTGAGTACGAGTTCTTAAAAGCTATTTCTAAAGGAGTAAATCCTTTAACTGGTGAGATTTTAGATAAGTCATCTGCTTGGAAACACCAACAAATTGTCGATGATATCGAAGAATATTTTAAAAGTTTAGACAACAATTCATTTGATTTTGTTGATTCAAAGAATAATCCATCAACTTCTAATCATTTAAAAACTGGAGTTTTTAGTGATGGTTATTATTTAAATGGCAAACACTTCAAAAATCAAAAAAATTGGCGTGAAGCACTTCAAAATTCCGAATATAAAAATGCTTACAAATCTTGGGGTGCTGATGAAGACGACAAGCTGAAGTCTTTAAGTGAAAAAGAATCAATCAGCAATTTGTCTAAAATTTTCAATCGGTCAAAAGGCTCGATTGAGTCTAGATTAAAAAAAATATCTCAAATTCACAAAAGCCTTAAAGACCATTTCAAATCCAAAACTGAAAATATTATTTATGTGGCGTCGAATAGTAGTAAAAATAGTAAATTTCACAGATCTTCGTGCGGATGGATGAAAAACGTGCCTTTAGACAGTGAAATTAAATTCAAATCTAGAGAAGATGCTATTAAAACTGGTTTTATCCCCTGCGCATCTTGCAAGCCTTAACATTGTCTTTGTCACAAGGCAACTAAAAAATGAAAAAGTGACAATTACCCTCTTGGTCTAGCCTTGGGATCCATTAAACTTTCAATATCCATTCGGAGTTTACTAAACCACTCTTCTCCAATCATATTCTTATACTCTCTAAGTATTTTTAATTGAAAAGTTAAGCCAGCATCTAAGGCTTTTTTATACAACTTAAGCTCTTTCTCTATTTCTATATTCTTTAATTCAGAGGCATAACCGCCCCGCCTTATGTGCGCTAAAAAAATATTCCAGTTTGTGGCATTTTTAAAACGTCTATGCAGTTTATATCTATGACAATGCCTACAAAGTTTATAAATAGTTGGTTTAGTCCAAAGATATGGGTGACCGTAGTCTTCGTCATGGTACTCAACTGGTACGTTTGGGTCATTACAAAGGTCACAAGGACCCATTGCTGAAGATAATTCACCCGTCGTGATAAGACGTTTCATTTCTTTATACTTATCATCTCGCTCTTTTGGGCTATACCCGTTATACCAACTATTAACAACCATATTTGAATTTTAAAGAAATCGTTTAAGCAAATTCAAGTGTAAGGTATACCAGATGGAACCAGAATAAAAAAGTGGGGTATGGGGGTACCGTGGGGGTCTTAGATGTAACTTTTTATGCTGGGTAACTCTTAGGTAACTTTGGTTTTAAAACTGCTCAAAGCTTATTTTTCTTGACATTTATGGCGGAAGAGGTGAGATTCGAACTCACGGAGGGGATGAACCCTCGACGGTTTTCAAGACCGCTGCCTTAAACCGCTCAGCCACTCTTCCGGAGCGAGAATTCTATCATAACCTTTAATCATCTT
>Ga0214919_10009480_pt1 | contig 12543 bp, 12 predicted proteins | sample LL1503_MetaG_FD_177994 | JGI IMG/M metagenome (GOLD analysis project Ga0214919, IMG submission 177994) | Freshwater microbial communities from Lake Lanier, Atlanta, Georgia, United States - LL-1503 | ecosystem: Environmental > Aquatic > Freshwater > Lake | place: USA: Georgia | collected...
GCGGGAGGCGGATGAAACGGTTTCTGTGGAAATCATGCGATTCATTTCGGATGATATTGATTATACTGAAGTTCCGACGAATTTCAGAGGTGAAGTAATTCTGGCGAGACTTCTCACCCAGATTCTAGGATTCCAGAAACGAAACATATTCATTGCAAACAAGTTGAAGGAATTGATCAAGGAACCGGGCCGGCGAATCTTAGTTCTCAGCGAACGAATTGGCCATCTGGAAGCATTGGAGGCTCTGATGAAACCGACCGGATGTGTTATGGGATATTACATCGGAGGCATGAAAACGGCGACTCGGGACTTGGCAGCTGAGGAAGCTCAGATTCTCTGGGCGTCGTATGCTATGGCGAGTGAGGCCATGAATATCAAGACGTTGAATTGTGTTCTCATGGCGAGTCCCCGCCGGAAGATTGAGCAGAGTACAGGGCGTATTTTGCGCCAGAGGCCTGAGGAGAGAAAGGTTGCGCCAATCATAGTTGACGTAGTTGATGTGCATAGGACAATGCAGTCACAATCTAAGCTCCGTATTGCTTATTATAAGAAATGCGGCTATAAGATTCAGGATGGCACAAATGCCGATTCAGATGACGAAGGTGAGTTTGCTAACATAAAAAGTAAGAAGGTTGAGTATGCTATGATTGATGATGATTAATCACTAAATGCCTTTAAATACACGTAGCTTGAATCATCATCACCTGTTTTCTTAACATATAATTGAAATGTCCGTGAACTACCTGTTGCTCTAAATGTATAATCACCCATTACTTCTGTGGTGCCAGAGGTATAGCCACGAGCAGTTATCATTTTTGATAACATCTTTTCAGGATCCGTACCATTTGCCTTGAGGAATGTCTCGGCATCCTCAGCTAGGCCACCACCCCTCTGCTTTCTTGATCCGGACTTGCGATTCTTCTTAGACTTGTTCTTCTTTGACTTATTCTTGTTCTTTCGCTTGCCACCCGTCTGTGTGCAAGCCTTGCTCCACATCTTGCCGTCAAGAGGAACATTAAGAAGAACTGGGGCACCCGTTGATCCGACCCACTGGCTCGGGGCCGTCGTGTAGCGGGCTGTGTGCTCCTCTAGAATTGGCGAAGCAGAAGCGAGTAAGCTGCCCCCACCAGGTCCAACAGCCGCACCACCGCCCTGTATGCGACCATTGTTAAGGGGATTCGAGTGATTCGGCATGCAGTGGCTTGTGTCACGATCAATTTGTGCAAATCCACCAAGAGTTGCGGCCGATAAGTTATTTGTATAAGCACCCCCTTTCATGCCCGGAAGGCCACCCGCCTGTGAAAAAGCGATTTGGCCAGGACGAGCCGCACTAAGGCATGCATCATAGCGCTGATTTGTGGTCATATCCGTGCCTGATCCTGGAAGCAAGGGGCCACCCATAGTCCAGCCGCTTCCTCCACCACCGCCTCTGTGGCCCGAACGGCGGGTTCTTTTATTGCGAGTTTTACGGTCCGTCTTTTTACGCTGATTCTTTGCCATCTTCTATTTACATATTAGAAAAATAAATAGTTATTGTTGCCTGTCTAAGCGATTGAATCCTGGTAATATATTGATGCAATTTGGTCACCTGATAATACATAATCATATACTCTAAATCGTCTCATATAACCATTATATCCTACATTACCAGCTATATTTGTGCCAATAGTTAGTAAGTCACCATTTTGTAAGGGTCCAGGACTAGTATAAGTTGCCGTATTTTTTATTGCACCATTTAGATATGAGCTATATTTTCCATTTGAAACATTGAATGTAAGTGTAGCTTGGTGCCAGGTACCAGTTGCTGGACTGAAATTGAATGATGGATTGGGGGCTTCACCGCCAGGTACTAATCTCATATAAAATTGATGTGTTCCATTACTAATTTGTATATTCATTCCTGCAACACCACTTTTTGCAACGTTCCATGGATAATAAGTTGCTAGCGTATCAATTGGATTGAACCAATAGCTAATTGAAAATGAACTAACTGCAATACTACTAAATGGTATAGTAAAAAATACACTCGTTGAATTAGGAAAATATGCTGATAACTTTCCAACGTTAGTTCCAAAAGTAGGACTTACATTAACAGTTGTAGTAAGAGTTCCAGCAGTTTTACCAGTATTAGCCGTATCTGTTTCTAACATATATTGGATTGCAGGTCTATAATCAGGTAATAACGGTGAGCTAAGTGTAATACCTATATCACTTGCCGCTGCTGCTAGTACTAGTGCATTTGTAGGAGTTGTTGCCGTATTTGCAATAATATTCGAGACAACTGCCGCTCTTTCTGCATAAGTAAAAATTGTTCCACCTATTGCTGAGACATTGCGGGAGGATGCTGCGCCACCTCCACCTGCTTGACGAGTCACTCTGGCTATAATTCCAGCCTCAGCAGCGATTTCCTGGCCAAGAATATTGCCGTAAATAACTCGATTGTTATTTTTACTAATAACATCTGAGGCAGACCCAGCTTTTTGAATGACGAGCTCGGACATATCTATTTTCTAGACATTTTTATTCCTTAGAAACAATAACTCCATATGCCTGTTTCATGATTCTAGTATCATGAAACGGTCCAATTGTTGCCTTCAATCCTGCATTTACTATAGCCGTGCTGTGATCAAGATGTGTCAGAAGTGATTGGGGGCGTATCACATGTTCAGTAGTTGTCTCATCAAATGTGAGACGCCCATCAGCCATAACACGCTTCTCAAGATATGTATAAAACCGCTCGATATATTCTGGACTCACTTTCAAGGATTCATATGATTTAATAGCATAATCAACATTTGCTGTGAGAATGGTGCTAGGTAGAGTGTCAAGATATTCTTCAAAGTTATTAGAGTTGTAATTATACGTGTAGTTAAATGATGGATTTCGTTTCATCTGGGTCTCTATAAATTTATTCTGTCGTCTAATAACTGGTTCATAAAATAGATGTTTAATGTCTGGAGAAGACCATGCGGCCGCTGGTGACAGGTCATTATCTTTTGCTAGAGATATAAGCTCTCTTGACCAAATGCGCTGCTGCTTCACCTCATCAGAGAGAACAGGTGCAAAGAGTTCGAGCGTATTATAATATTCTTCATCAGGAAAGATTACTGCATTTATACCGATAGTATTATATGCAGTGCCACCAGATTCAAGTAAGGCCTTATAGTGGATGAGTGGCAGAGTTGGAGTATTTCCGAAATTATCAGAATTCATGAACTTGATTTTTCCCGAAAATACGCCCATGAACGCCGTTATCTGATGCTCATTGAATACATCGAGAAGGCAAATACAGCCTTGCCGACCTCGCTCCTTCAGATATTTAATATTTACGTCAAGATTATCAGGGTAACCTTGACATACATATATGTCGTATGCATCCAGACGCTCTATATCGGATGCTCCATCGTGACAGCCATCGCCGGCCCATAAAATCAATTTGAAACTGGAACCTTCAAGAATCCATTTAGGGATATGGGGTAGCTGATTTTGTCTGAAATCAATAACTGACATTCTGCTAGATACTGTTTCATTATGAAATCACTAGTTCAATTTTATTTAAACAAACGTTATATTAGCCTTATTCTTCATAGAGTGAATACTGCAGGATTCAACAAGGAGACCATTCGCATAGACACCATAATGCGTATTCACTAAAACATTCTCTAAAGCAAAGTGCCAAACTGTATATTGGCCTTCTGAGTTCCAAGCCTCAGACTTGGAATCAATCCACGCTGGCAACCTATACATGCGATCAGTTACAAAGACTCTTCCTGAAAACTTATTAATCTTCTCACGCTGCTCATCCGTTATTGTCGGCACGAGAATCGAGTGTGCGCCAGTGATATACAAGTCCTCAGTCAAGTCAGGGTACTTGGCTGGGGAACACTTATATAGTCTATCTTCAATGCGGTCATCGTTGCCTGGATTCTGAACTGTCGATTTACCGATTAGCTCAACGGCCTTGTATCCGTTGAGCTTGGTCTTCACTAAGGTGCCTTTCCTTAGCTCCTCGACTGGAAGATATGTATCCACGCTATTCACATTACATAGAATCTTACTGCCTTCTAAGAAACATATAACTGAAGGATATAGATAATAGTTTCCATCATTATTAAGTATAGCACCAGGACCATATACCAGAGCATTACTTTCTGAACCTGTACTAAGAGTAGGGTCGATTTTCCAGCTTGTAAATCCACCAGTCGTTATAATGGCGGAACCACCGGTGTCAGTGTAAATTTCATTCGTACCGCTCATAGCATCAGACTGATTATTAAAATAATATACATTATAAGATGGAGCTGGCGACTCAGCATATAGGTAGTAGATACCAGTATTAGGGAGTAAAGCATTTACACCATATACTCGTGATGTTATTGTCCCTGTACTACTACTCGCAATTCTCCAAGCTGTATAGCCTACACCAGCAGATATAAGCCGCTGCCCACCAATTGCACCACTCAAAGTATCAGCTCTGTTATAGGCACTTGATCCACTCGTATTAGCCGCAGTCTCATCTGCAAAATAGTATATTGCATTTCCTGATGTTAAATAAGGATATAGAAAATGATTTAAACCATCAGTAAAAGTATCATTTGTGTAATATATTGTAGCCGACCCAACTTCTTTCCATTGTGTAAATCCATTAATTGGTTGAATAGGCTGACTACCCGCTATACTACCAATAACATTACCACCTCCTGTATTAGCATCTGCTTCAGTTGCATAAAATTGTATTTGAACACCCATTCTACTATGAAGTAAATAAATAAATTATTTAAATAGAACCATCTTAGAAAACTCCCGTTTGACTTCGCCATTGTAATCCACCAATATGACTGGATTCATATTCGGAGACATCTTTGCACAGAGGTCCCCATCCTTGTATGCCGTATATAAGGATGCACTAATTGCAGATGCGACAGATAAGATGCTCATATTAAATGGATACCAAGTAATCCAATTGTTCTTGATGTCGAACACAGAAAACAGTTTGGCACGCACGGCAGGTTTAATCTTTGATACCGAACCCTTCCTTATCACCTTCACACATAAATGATTCCAAGCCGAGTCGGCTCTAGGATCTGGTATAGGCTTCAATAAACTGTGTTGGCAAACCAGAATTAATAGATTCATAATCGACTCCAAATACTTTTCTGGAAAGTAGTCAAAGATTCTCAGTTCAATGCCGTGTTTCGTGAATTTATTGTAGTTGAAATCGTAGCCAATGGTTTCTGGGGGATTATATGGTGAATCGGCGTGAAGTTCATTGAAATAGCATTCTGTGCCCTTATAGTTGAAGCTGTCCAATAATTTACCCTTCTCCATGAGGCCGCTGTCATAAGTTCCCAAGCCAATGTAGCGACTGAATCCTAGACGCTGAGACCCGCCAGGATATTTAGAGTCTAGCATATGCAAAATATCGGGAGAGCCGTATAAGGCAATTAAGAGGGGCTCTATCCACTGAATTGCACGAATCGCATTCGCATGAACCGCCTTGAATTCATCCGGATTCTTAATCTGTCCATTTGCTCCAAGTTTCGTTGGAAGAGTTATATTGATGTGATAAGTCCCATTATTACATATTGCAATATTATTGGGATTACTTGCGAATTTAGCAAATCCGTAATTGAAAGGCGGATAGATAAGCGGTTCCTTGAACATTGTGAATTTAGATACAAGGCGTTTATTGATTTCATTCAAAAAACTGGCCTTAATAATTTTCAACTCATTGATGGCCTTGATAACATTTGCCTTGTAGAAATTAAAGGTTGTGAATTCAAAGGTATCACCGTCGTATATCATATTATTTTTAAAGAGTTGTTTGAAGACTGGGCTAACTCGTCTAAGATATTGGTCGATTGATTCATCACTGTATTTCCGATTCTGTGGCGACCCTTTTAAATAAAGGGTTGCATGCTCTCCCAATAGATCAGCATTCCGAAATAAATAACTATTTATATATATGGGTACATTTATATTGTCTGGAAGTTTCTTGAGAGTTCTTGTTAATTCAGCGGCCTTATAGTTTCTCCAGTAATTCACTGAATATCTCTCGGGTTTTTGATTCTTCTCTATGAATTTTCTAGGAACGGTTGTCATATTCTCAAACATGAGATATGTCTCATTTTCAATGCCTATACCCCAATACTCGTCATCGGCCATCTTTAATGTTTCATAGAAATTTAGATATTTTGCATGTTTTTCATAGGACTGCTTTGAGTCCATCTAATTATTCATCTATAAAACACTCAAAACAATATACGACTCGAAGTCTTCATTCCACTCTGCCAGGACCCGCATAGGCTGTCCCGAATCTGCTTTCTGTCTGAGAGCCTGGCTAATTGTTAGAGTCTGAATGGATGCGCGACCTGCATCCGTATTATCTGGCCTCTTCAGATCATATACGTCTGGTTTTCCAACAACTGCAGTACAAATGAATTCATTCGGCCCACCCACAACTTTAATGGGCTGTGCTGCCTGTGGAATAATCTTAAGAAGTCGGAATGTCGGAGAATCTGGCATGAGACAAAGATATCCTCCATTGAGTCCAGCAATCGCAACACGGACAGACTCAAGTGGGTATGGATGAGCTAAACGGATTTGCCAGCCTAGCTGAAACTGCACATCTTCGTACCAGATGGATGATGCAAATTTCTGCAACTTCGAGAATCGCTCACTATATGTGCTAGATGAGCGAAGTTGCTTCCCCTCTGCGACGATACAATCTTCAAGCTGAATGAGCCCCTCAGCACGATATATAGTGACTGAGAAAATCCACGTTGCAGATATACTTTCTCTATCGATACGCATAGGGACGATTTGTGGCTTCTCTGGCTCTGTCTCGTCTATGATGACAGGTCGCTGCTCTACACCGATCATTAAAAGCCCTTGTTTGCTCTTATAGGGTCTAATAAATGAGACATAATTATTGGCATTGATACGTGCATCGTCACGGTCGGGCTTATATGAAACAGCTGGGGCTCGCAAAATATCAGGGTAAGTATCTGGTATTTTGCCAATCCAATTTCTTTCGCTGGATGATGGGTTTAGGAATCTGGGTTCGGTTGATTCTGATGCCGATGAACGTGGACCTTTATTTCGTCCGTGATGTTTTGACATTCTATACTATAGATATAGACTAGGCCTTAGACCGATTTGCACCTTTTAGAAAAAAGCACCTTTTTGCGGACTTTTTCCTAAAAAGTCCATTTTTGCGCACTTTTTCCTAAAAAGTCCATTTTTGCGCACTTTTTCCTAAAAAGTCCATTTTTTGACATACTTTTTTCCTAAAAAAGTATCTAGAATGCAGAAAAGCCTCCAGCCTCCGAAGAGTCATTCGCAAAGATTCCCTGCATAAATTCGCCGCCATTCTGCGCCATCTCAGGTGTAAAGGCCTGCAAGGCATTTGATGCCTGGCTTGCAGATGATGACGCAATTCCAGCAGCCTCACCGATATCTACCGACGTATTGCTTGGTGCAGGCTGGAACATTCTCTCTGGATGACGTAAACGCTCAGGATGCGCTGCGCTCTCCTCATTGGGTGCATATGGATCATTCGCAACTTCAGGCATCGTCATTCTTACCTCATCAGGATTAGCCTCCTGATTTGGCGCCGATGGACCTGCAGCCATAACATTGCGTGCTGGATATATACGGGGCGGCGCTTCTATGATTGGTGCAGGCGTAGAGGTATTAAGATTCGTAAATCCGTCTCTTGGCATAAACCAGAGGCCAATTGTCAAAATAATCAGGACCGCAATTAACAGGCCAATACGGAATGACATCTGAGCCAATTGTAGGAAAAAAATACGGCGATTTATCTACCGTAGAGTTCTTAATTTAAGAACTCTCTAAGGGTGCCACCGAGTAGCGAATTATAATACTTAATAGGTCAGACTCGCACAGCGAGTCTTGACATTAAGAGTTCTTAAATTCGGTACTTGGCGGTAGCCGGATGCAATATTTTCACAATCCAGCCTGGAATTTCGAAGCCGTTTGCTTCTAAACGAACCGGAACAGTCTCTTGCCAAGATAAAAAGGTCGGTGTATTATAAAGAGGAACCTCCTCCAGAGTTTCAATAAACCCTGTATCTGTAGCCTCCCTTCCTAGTATTTTCAATGCGTGTTCAATACCGTTTGATATGCGTTCATATCTCAGATCTCCAGAATCCCATATCTTCATATAATAATCGCTCACTTTCATTGGTTTAGTAGTTCTTGTCCAAAGTCGTTTCATGTTTGTTCCACCTAGTAAATTTGAGTCGCTGGGATTTAAGCATGTATTATATACAATCTATAGATGCCAGGAACAGTATCTGTATTAGAATTACGACAGGATGGTGATGTAGCAGTAGTGAATATTAAGCAGGCTGGTAATAAACTCGTTTTAAAAGATATACAGACATATTTGAAGAAGAAGGTAGCACCTGAGGTTATAACGACGTATAATTATGGCACAAAGCGTATTACAATGATTGGAATGACTAAGGGGAAAGAGTCAGAAGTTTCTCAACACCAACTTCCACCGCCGTATGAGGGCGCTGAGATTTATGGAAATCTTGTTGTTCTAATGCACAGTAATAAGGTGACTTGGGATGCTTCTCCATCCTTTGACGCTTTCCCTGTTCCAGAATACGAGATCTTTTACGAGAAGGCTTGTGCTGGGGAACTAGAGACGGACGTTGTGGAAGAAGATGATATCGCTGATGACGTTGAGGATGTAGAGGGAGAGGGAGACGAGGATGCTGATGATGAGGCTGATGAGGAGGGTGAGGCTGAGGATGAGATTAATATTGAAGCCGAAGTTGAGGCTGAAGAAGAGGAGGAAGCGCCGAGACCCCGAGTAAGCAGACGAATTCAGAAGATTGATCCGCAACAGTTGCAGTTTAATTTCAAATCCACTCTTCTACCGGAAACCGTTTCCAGCATAGAAGGGGTGCTCGCATGTAAGCAGCGTAAGCAGATATTCACAGTATTTAAAACACTACTATCGGAACACTGCAATGAAAACGATATTGCAGATTTAGAGAGGGGTGTATATAATGCGACGCTTGAATATGCCAAACAGCGTCTCGTGCCGCTAACTTGGGAGCATGTGACATTCGAGTGGATGTATAACATGATTTCAAAACGCACGGTTTCCAATTTCAATCCCAGTTCCTATGTTGCTAATCCACACTTGATTCAGAGGTGGAAGGATGGCGAATTCACCTTAGACCAGATTGGGTCATGGACACCGTATGAGCTAAATCCTGCGCACTGGAAGGACTTGAAGGATCAGCAATTCAGACGTGAAAAGCGTATCTTAGAGGGTAATCTTGCTATGGCGACTGATAGATTCCGTTGCTCGCAGTGTAAGAAGAAGATGTGCTCATATTATGAGTTGCAGACGCGTTCTGCAGATGAGCCGATGACAATCTTCATTAGTTGCTTGAACTGTGGAAAACATTGGAAGCAGTAACGCCAAGTAGCGAATTTAAGAACTTCACGGTGATCTGAAAATGTTGTAATATTATATTATACCAATATAGAATGCCTAAAGAATCTAAAGATGGAAAAGCGGGCTCCGGCAGTAAAAAATCAAATAGTGGTGAGAATTCGGCTGCGGCTGCAGGTGCGGCTGCAGGTGCGGCTGAGGTTAGTCTTGAAAATCTACATGAAGCTAGAAAAGAGGCAGATAAAAAGATTGCAGAGTTAGAGGAAAAATTTCGCAAAGGGAGACCCATGCAGACAACTGGAACTTCGGAAAGGCTTAGACACTTAATTGCACCTCTACTAGGTGCTCACGTTAGTCAAGCTAAAGGTTTAATTGTGAGTCTTATAGATGCGGTTGAAAGTTTGACACTTGCACCATGGGCGATTGGTCTTCCGCATCCTAATATGCCTGCCCCTTCAAATGAAGATCTAGGTCCTAGAATGCTCAATGCGCTCAAAACCGCAGAAAATTTACCCTTTGATAATCGTATTCTGCGTGCTCATTTTGAAAAGGCTGAGGTTAATGCAGATGAGGGTATCAAACACTTTTTGAGTGAGGGTAGAAAGCGAGTACGTAGAGTACTAACACAAGCTGAAGCACGCGAAATGGTTGATAAATATATGCTTAGTGCTAAAGGATTAACTGACAAATTAGTTGAAGACTCAATTAAAGATCTTGTTTATCAAAACGACGATGCTAGTGCAGCTGTTATTAACCCTCTTATAGAAGTTGTATTAGCCCGAATTAAAGAACACGCAGAAAAATACTTTGGCGGCTCTAATACGGAATCTAATAATAATGCAGCTGGTGGAGCAGCTGCATCAGGAGGTAGGCGTAAAAATACTAGAAGATCTAGACACAAGAAGCAAGTTACGGCCAAGTACCGAAAATAACTACTAGACAACAATAAATTAGCTAAATATCACACTTAATAGTGGCAGATACTCTGATACTATTAAGCGCTAAGGCCCATAAAATTCCATCTAAACACTTCATCCTTTAACTAAACTATATGGACATTGTCAATGACATTAACGCCAAAGCAGCGGCTGAGATAGTTACCGATGTGAAGCCCTATAACCAGACTGCTGGTTCGCACCACGTGTTAAAGGATGTCTATTCCTTTTTTGGCAACAAAATCATGAATTCCGTCGCCATATATGTCGGTTGTCTTAATTGGAAGCTAGATCTCCAGCTTCTAGAGTCATATGCAGTGCCGACAGTTGTCTGTGACCCCTTCGGCGACGATCCCGCATGGTCCGCCGCAGTTCTAGAGAAACGTGCAAAACTCATGGACTGGATGAAGTATCTCAAGGAGTCCGATTGTGGAACACACTTTGTGAATCCAAAGTGGATTCAGCCTGTGGCCGAGTATCCTGGCAATTTCGACGGAACCATGAACCTCTCAGCTGATACAAGCGTTCCAGTGACTACTTGGGATACGTTAGTGAAAAAGGCTGCAGCCCTAAGAAATAAGCCTTCAACTGAGGAGCCGCATTTTGCCTTGTGCAGAATTGAGCTCCATAACGAGGAGATTAATATCCTATCAAGTCTCTTGGCATCCAAATACAGACCCTCTATTCTCTATGTTCGCTGGTCAGAGTCACCCGATGAGAACCAGCTAACGTCTGAGGCCGCCGGTCATCTTCAGAGCTGCGGATACCGCCTAGTTACTGTAAATGCAAACGGATTCTTCATGTACCATTACACTGGACAGGATATTTATTCTTGCTGCTCATGGACAAACGTTGGAATGGCTCACCCCTTCCTAGATTTAATGAAAGAGCAGGTTGAGGACTTTGTTTCATCTCTAAGAAAATCGTCAGCTAAACTAGAGGTTGTGAAGGATGAGTCGGCTGTTTCTGAGGGGGCTTCCAATAGTTGAATCTCACCTTTATAGAACCAGATTTATATCATTAAAAAATGCATCGGTGCGTAGAGCATCAACTCTGTCTAGCATTAAACGAAATATATCGCATAATCAGAGTGGTATCAATAAAGATGCCAGACAAACAGTCCCGGTTGAAATCTTTAACAGTTCGATTATCACGCACCAAGCGACCAGGAAACGACTTTTACCGATATGTAAATCAATCGTGGACGAAGATGACACATATTCCCCAATATTCTACTAATTATGGTGCAAGTGAAGAAATTGATAGAGAAAATAATAAGAAAATACTTAAACTTGTTGATCAGTTGGGCTCATCAAAACCGTCTCCTGAAGAAGTGCCAAAGAATCCAAGAGACCATCTTCGTTTTTTTTCATATATTTGGAATAATACAACTGCAGAAAGGGAGGAGGAATATATGAAACTCCTCTTTCATGATTTAATAAGTTCCAGTCAGCCTGATAATGTGGTCCGTTTTGTTGGATGGTTAATGAGGACCAATGTAGATACCGTAATAAATATTAATGTAGATACAGAGAATCATTCACCGTATTTTCTAAGAAGTAAATTAAGCGTAGGAAGTCTAAGTCTACCTTTAAAGTATTATTCCCATAAATTCAAGAAATCTCCAGTGTGGCTCGCATACGTAAAATATGTTGAAACGTGTTCGATTGAATTAGGACTGCCATATTTACATTATGCTATAGACGCTGAAACGGAACTTGCAGAGATTATAAATATGGATACGAATACAACATCTAGACCCTATACTGGAAACGACTTATTCCATCTTATCCCTGAATTTGCATGGACCCCCTTCATGGATGCACTTAATATTAAATCATGGAAGGCCCATAAATGGATCATATCAGATCCAATATGTATTAAGCGTATTTTAAAGTGGATAACTAATACGCTAGTTTCAAGGCCAGAACACGTGGCGGCTCTATTCACACTTCATTTATTGAATATATCATCTGACTATTTGAGACCGTCCATTAAATCTGCGGCGTTTAATCTCTTTAAAAAGGAGCTATATGGAGTTTCAGAAAGTCCCAATAAAGATTTGAGATATATTGCGGCTCTATCAGACACATATCCCGATATCCTATGTAATGAATTCTCTGACGCCGACTATGACAGTTCAAAACTTAAGGATGTGTATTCTATGAT
>Ga0214919_10009484_pt1 | contig 12539 bp, 9 predicted proteins | sample LL1503_MetaG_FD_177994 | JGI IMG/M metagenome (GOLD analysis project Ga0214919, IMG submission 177994) | Freshwater microbial communities from Lake Lanier, Atlanta, Georgia, United States - LL-1503 | ecosystem: Environmental > Aquatic > Freshwater > Lake | place: USA: Georgia | collected 2015-03-15
TTTATTAAATAAAAAAAAAATATTTTTTTTTTTCTATTAATTATTAATGAAAATTGGTATATTAATTAATAGAAAAACTTTTTTTTTTTTCTATTAATTATTAATGAAAATTGGTATATTATATTACGGTGCTTTACATAAATACTTTAAAAATAAAGAAAATATTGTTAATGGTCCATTAATAAATGTTAGATTATCTGGAGTAAGTTTTATTGCAAATCCAAATGAAATTAGATTAGTCAGAAATATAAGTCCATATGCTCCATTAATAAAATCTAAAATAATAATTTTAAATGTTTCTAATATTAATACAATTATTACAAAAATATGTAAAAAAGAATATTATACAGTTGGAGATATTGAACCACTATCATATTTAAAAAAAAAAACAAATGGAAATTATAGTTTTAAAATGCCAATTTATGAAAATTCTAAAAAATATTATGAAATGGTTAATTATTTATATGATAAATTAATTATATATAGTAAAAAATATAATTTAGATTATATTATTTTTATATCATATATAGATCGAACAGAAAATTATAATATATTAAATAATATTTCTATTAAAAAATTTGATAAAGAAATAATTAAATTATTATCTAATCCAAATAATAAAATAATGTTAGAAAATACCAAAAAATATTTATTAAAATGTAATCCTGATAGTTTATCAATGACAGATAAACTAATTCTTAATTTATAATTATTTTTTAATTTATATAATATAATATAATGGATTATAAATATTTAAAATATAAATCTAAGTATTTAAAAATGAAAGGTGGTATGGATACATCTACACAAGACAGTTCGTCATCTGTTAGTAGTTTATTGACAGAATTAAAAGAAAGTTATGAAATGTCAAAAACATTAAACATTATAGATGAATTAACCAAATTCAACCCTATCAGTATTCATGAATTAGATTATACTATTGAAAATGTAGACCAGTTGAAACAACTATTACAAAATTTTACATGTTATATAGGTACAAATTATATTTGGGAAGTTAATGATGATAATAGCTTGGATGTATTAGATGTATTAATATTAGATGAGGTATCAAATGGCTTTATTTTATTCAACAATCGTGAAGATTTTTTATACACAACTAAAAAAAAAGGTAAACTTAAAACTTATGATTTAGCAAAAATTAAAGTAATTGATAATGATAATATTTATAAACAAATATCTAAATTAATTGATAATAAAATAGTTATAGGCAATAGCGTATATTTTGCAAAACAATTTAAAACTGATTTATCTATAATCCGGAGTAATATCCCATTTATATTAATTTATAATTATACTTCTTTTTTAGAATATTTAAAAAAGTATTATGAAACAATAAAAAATAAAGAAGTTGCAACTCTAAAGGATTTAAACTTTTTATTAAGTCTACATGACCAAGACATAGAAACCATAAAATCAGAATTACAGAAATATATAACACAAGATAAATTTAAAGAATTTATGACTGATTTTATCCAATCTAAATCTATTAAACCTATGTCATCTTATAAAAAACAAATACTTTTGCTTATACAAATTTATAGTGCTGGTACTTCTAGCGATTTTTCACATATGTTTAATATTGAAATTAATTTAGGTATTTATTTAAACCGTTATTTAATAAATGATATTGAAAAATTTAAATTTTCACCGGGTAATACAGAAGCACTACCACTATTTTTCCAAATATTTGAAAAATTTAAGCAAAATCCAACAGTTTTGGAAGCCACACATATTGAGAATTTAAATTATAACACTTTTATTGACAAAGTAAGTGTCTTACTCCATATATTTCTATTACAATCTTAAATATATTAAAAATAATTGGTTAAGGTGAAGCCTTACTAAATAAAATAACTATTTATTATTATTTAATTTATAATTAATAAATATAATTAATTAATTATAATTATTTTAATTAAAAAAAAATTTATCTTCTACGCTTACAACTAGGAAAGTTCATTCTAATAGATGAAAAGTATTCATTAATAAATGTCCAATTATCTAATGGTGGAGCTGATGGCTCAGACATTGCATTATAAGATGAAATTGATTTTTGTTTAAGTGCATATCTTAGTTCTGAAATGTTTAATGGATATGACATAGTTTCAGTTAATGGATTCCACACCAAGGGCATTTGATGAATTCTTTCTTCTACCCACAAGAAAAATGATTCTAAATCTGTTGTAATATCTGGAATATCAGTATGATTTAGTTGAACTAATGATATAACAAATGTAATAATATTTCTTTTATCAAGTTTTATTTCATCTAGCCAATCCAGTATTAAATTTTCTGTTCCAAGTGTTCTTACTTGTTGAATCTGTAGTGAATAATTAAGCCATTTATTACCTTTATCATAAATTTGAACGGCTTCTCCTACTAAATCATCAAGTCCATCCATAGGAATTTCAGGATGTTTATCAAGAAGATCATACCATGATATAACTTCTTCATCATTAGTGACTAGGCGTAATACTAATCTAGATACAGCTGGTAATTTCATATATTTAATTAAAACATCCCTAAATTTAATTTTATCTGCTTCTTGTCCAGTATAAAAATCTTCAGATGGTAGTCCATCAGTAATAATAATAAGTATTATTTTTAAAGTATTTAATTGTTTTGAAATTATTTCAGTCCATTCAATAATCATATTCATCTTGCTAGTGAGTGGTGTACTACCATTGGGTGAATGCGCATCTAACATTTTTTTAAGAGTATCAAGATTAGAATTTGATTCAGAATACTTAATATTCATAGGATATTGAATATTATCTGGTAAATTTATAAGCCAAATTCCATTTTCTAGTTTTCCATAAAGTGGATTCAAAATAATAATAACTAATGGAATTCCCAATACTTGACAATTTTTAGCTAAATCCATAATAGCAACTTTAGTTTCTACCCATCTAGTACATTCTTCAATATAATAAGTACCATTAGATTTTTTTATAACTATTTTACCATCTGAAATATTAGTACTTCCACTATTATCGGCTAATACAATTCTCATTTTTTTACGGTTTACATGACAAAGTAGACCAATAGGAATATCAAGTTCATGACTAATTTTTAATTCATTGATAGGTTCTAATAATATATAATCTGAATTAATACTATTTTCACAAGATAAATCACTTGCTGTGGCACATGATGCACTTGCTGTGGCACATGATGTTGCACTTGCAGCTACACAAGATGATGCGCAAGATGAAGCATTACAGGACTCATTGCAAGTTGTAGAACAATTGACACCTCCATTAGTAGCACTACTGGCACCTCCATTAGTAGCACTACTTGAACTTCCATTAGTAGAATAACTGGTACCTCCATTAGTAGCACTACTGGCACTTCCATTAGTAGCACTACTGAAAAGTTGTGTTTCTGTTGAAGTACTATCAGTGTCATAAGTTGATTTAAGTGATTTTTCTATTTCTTCTATAAGTGTCTCAAGTGCAAAGTTGGGCTTAATATCCTTAGCTAAGAAAGGTTCTCTACATGTCGGACATAGTTTAGTTGTAATACTTAAATGATTTACACATTTATAACAAAATGAATGACCACAGCTACTAAGTCCAAAAGGTCTGTGATCACTACCTATCATTGTTATATTACAAATACCGCATTCTGTTAGTTCAGACATAACTTTTAAATGAATTTATTTTTAAGGTAAAAAGAATTTATTTTTAAGCAAAAAAAAATACTTTTTTTTTAAGGTAAAAAAAAGTAAAAATTTAATATCTAATAAATAAAAATCAATTTTTTATTTATTCAGTAGTATTTATTTTAGTATTATTATTATTATATTTAGATTATTATATTAAAGTTATAAATTTTAACACAAAATTGTTATTAACTTTTACATTATAACTAACAAAATCATATAAAAACTAATTATGAAGTACTTAAAACAGTGCACTATAATCATTTATCTTTATCTTTACCAAAATCAATTATCTTTATTATCTAAAAATAAAATTAAATTAAAAAAATTTAATTTATATAGTAAAATTATTCAAGATAATATTAAATTTGATATATCTTATATAAATTATTATTACATAATATAGTATTTAAATAATATTTTTTAAATTATCTAAATTTAAATGTGCAAAGGTGTCAAAATTATATTTACTAAAATACCAAAAAAAAATGATTTTATTTATTAATCAATCACAAATTTAATTCATTTACCTAGTAATAAATATAATTAAATTTATAAAATTAAAAAAAAACCGATAAATTCATGAGTAAAAGTGAATCTTTAATATTTGATAAAGTCATGAGTAAATTTGAATCTATTATAAAAGAAAGAATAATACTTGTTAGCGATACAGCTGTTGATACTCATAGTAATATTACAGTTGATACAACTGTAGATACTACAGTAGATACTACAGTAAAAACTCCAAGTGATACAAGTAGTAAATCTGATCATAATATTTCAAAAAAATCTTTTAATGATACATCAAAAAAATCTGATATATCAACTAGTAATGAAGATTCATATGATGCACCAAATACTTTATTTTTTTTTCTTGCATATACATCTTCAATTGATTTATTTAATAGAAAATTACCCAAGTTAAAATTTTATAATAGACCAATTGCATACATGATTATATCTGACTCAATATTACATTTTAAATGTATTGTAGATTTTATTGGTTGTTTTGATATTAATGTATCCACATTAGTAGAAGAATTAATTAATTATAATAAAAAACTAACTAAAATAATTAGCGCTGAAATATTTAAAATAGATAAAAATTATACTAATACCCAACTAGAGGAAAATATTCTTGATGTTATTCTATTAAAAAAATTAATATCTGAAGAAGAAGTAATATTTAATAATTATATTATTGAAACATTAGAAAAACAATTTGAGTCTAATAAAATAAATATAGAACTAGAACGATATTTAATTTTAATAAATCAAATTGACATTTTTTATAAAATTAAAATAAATAAAATAGATTTAGATCAATTAGATTCAGGTACTTTAATGTTAATCAATGAATTTGAATTTAGAAAAAAACAATGGGAAGTATCAAAATTTGTATTTTTTTTTGATTATATATGTAAAGCTAATAAAAATGTAGGTAAAGAAAATATATTTAAATTATATGAAGAATTTATTACATCTAAATATCCAAATTTTTCAAATTGGGGATTTCATATTGATAGTAAACTTATTTTTAATATGAAATATATTACTGATTTTCCACTAACTAGTTCAGAGAAACATTTAGATTTAATAGACACAGAAAATAAAAAAAAACAATCATGTGTATGTCATGTATGTGGTATACCATATTCATCTCAAGATTCTAATTCATCTATTCCATTAAAATCTTGTTGTCCATGTGAGAAATTTAGTTCAAATGAATCTAAATATTCCAATCCATCTAAAAGTTATAATCCATCTAAAAGTTCTAATCACCATGGAAATACTACAGGTAATTCTAATCCATTTATAACACAACCATTTTATGAAGATGTTATACATAAAATGACCAAAGAAAATAAAGATTTAAGTATTATTGTTAAAGATTTAACAAAAAAAAATGTATTATTAAATGAAAGTGTATCTGCCCTTTCAAAAAAAAACAATGAATTATTAATGTATCTTAAATCTAAATCTTATGAAATAAAACAAACTAAAATAAGTGAGCCAAAAATAGAACAAAATATTTCAGAATATAATGATATAATTATAAAATTACGCGAAGATAATAAAAAATTAGAAGAAACCCAAATTGCAAATTTAAAATATACTTTAAATTTAGAAGAACAATTAAAATATAGTAAACAATTAGAAATTGATTTAAATTTACGTTTAAATAATGTAAGCTTACAAAATAATATTTTAAATGAAAAAATATATGGAAAATTAGGATATGAAAATAAAAATAGCGAACATTTATTATTAATAATGACACATAGTGATAAAATTAATAAATTAGATGAAATTTTAATCTCAAAAAATAAAGAAATTTCTGATATTAAACTTAAATTAGTTATACTAGAAAATAAATTACTTAAAAGTAATTCAGACTTATATGTAGAAAAAAAAATAAAATATAATAAAAGTATTATTAATAAACCAATGCAAAAACAATTAATTAATGCTCAAAATATCATATTAGAAATAGAAAAAAAAATACAAAGTCAAGAAATTAAAATAATTGAATCATCTAAAATGCAAAATTCAAATAGTCAAATTAAAAAATTAAAACAAGAAATACAAGAAAAAAATATACAAATAAAATTAAATATAGATAATTATGAAAACGAATTAAACTTAATATTATTAAAACATAAAAATGAAATGAAAGAAGAAATATCTCAATATCAATCAGAAATAGTAAAAAGTAATAAAAAAATAAAAGAATTAGAAAATCATCAATTAGAAGAAATTTCTCAATATCAATCAGAATTAGCAGAAAGTAATAAAAAAATAAAAGAATTAGAAAATCATCAATTAGAAGAAATCTATCAATATCAATTAGAATTAGAAAAAAGTAATAAAAAAATAAAAGAATTAGAAAATCATCAATCAGAAGAAATAATTCTATATCAATTAGAATTAGCAGAAACTAATAAAAAAATAAAAGAATTAGAACAAGGAACAAAATTTAGTATGAATTTAGAAGAAATAAATAAAAAAATAGAAAAATTAATAGATTCTAAAAATAAAGATAGTCTAATATCGCCATTGGTAATATCTCCATCAAGATGGAATAGAAATCGATAAAATATTTTATCTTAATTTTGTTAATTATTAAATTTATCAATTAATAAATTATATTCTGGTAATTTTTTCAATAAATCCAAAAGTGCTAATCTATTAGGTCTAGTTATAAATTTATTTATCCATGGTACTAATTTATGTAGTATAAATATAATAAGTATCATAACCATTATAACAATTAATCTGAGGCATAATCTAATAATATATAACATAACAATTATAAATCGATAATTAGTGAGCACACTAATAATTATATTAATACTTTTCTGCAAATTATGCATATTAGTAAAAAATAAACATATTATTATAGTTAATGAAAATATTGATATAACATCTAAAAATATTAATTTTAAATCATTAATAAAACTATGTATACAAGTCAATAATATATTTTTAATTTCATTAAAGAAATATTTAATAATTATATCAATCTTGTCTACTTTATTTAATATATATGCTAATATACAATTATGAATTATAATTATAATAATATATAAATAGCTAATATATATTTTACGAAATAATATTAAAGTAATTATATATGAATTATTAAATATTATTGTTAAGATAACATAACTTAGATAGACAATAAATAGTAAAATAATTAAATGTAATTTACTCCACATATTAATATTTGTTTAATATAACTTAAATAGGTAATTTTTAATTTTTTTTCCAATTTTGAATTAAAATAAATTCATTTTTTATTTTTTTATTAGTAAATAAAAAATAATTTATTAATTATTATCAAGATTTCCAGGCTAAGAAATATTTTTTTAATAAATTTAAATTATTTAAATTTTTATATTCATCAATACATAATGTAGCAGATATTAAGTCTGCACCTAATTGATAATTAAAACGTTTTTGTTTTAATTCTATAGTTTGTAATAAATTTGTAGTTTCAATTAAATCAATATCATCATTATCGCAACATGCAATACATAGTCTTTCATTTTTTGATATTAAAGTGAGATAATTATCAGTGCCTTTAGCATAAGTATATTGTGTAAATATTACGTTTCCATTCTTGTCAATTTCCTTATAACTAATTTTTTGCTTTTGTTTAATAGATAATGGTTTTAATAATATAAAAGTGCAATCAATGCAAGTATTAATGTTTTCACATATCATACAATGAAAAATGTCGTTATCTTTAATAATACCACAAATTTTACATTTATTCCATTGATCCTCAATATTATGATGTATAGAGTCATTGTAAGTTGCTATTCCTACAATTTTTTTAAACAACATATTTAATGATTTATTACATTGACTTAAATATTTAATTGTTGTCCATTTACTAAATTTTACTAAATCTACTTTTAAATAATTAGATATAATATCAATTAAAATATTTAAGTCAGTATTCATTAGTTTTAGTTTTAACCGTTATGGTTAAAAATCCTTATATTAGGTAAAAAAAATCTTAAATTTATATAAATTTGTCTTAGAATATCATTTTTTTTACACATTATAATCTAATTCATTTATAAATAAATAAATATATGATATACATCCATAAAGTTGTAAATAACTATCTATATTATCATTTATTATAATATATCTAGAACTTAATATATCATATATTTTTAATTTTAGTAATTCTATATCTACATTTGTATCTATAATAAGTTTCTTTAAATAATTACTAGAGTCTGATAGTTCTATTAAATATTTCATAAAAGTTAATATTATATCATTAGAAGTATAACTATTTTCAATTAAAAATTTTATTATTTTTATTACTTCATTAAAATTTTTTTCATAACAATATTTTAATATTTTTTTTATATAAAAAATTTTTGGTTTATCAACAAGTTTATATATATTTTCTTCATTTAATATATTAAATGAATAATATATACATTCTAAATTATTAATTATTTGTCTAATATCATTATTAGATACAAATAATAAAGTATTTAAACTTTTATTATCATAAGTAATTTGTTCATTTTTACATATTTCAATAACTTTTATAATTAGATTTTCATTACTTATTTTTGGATATTTTATCATCATACATTTTGATTGAATAGTTTCTATTATTTGAGAACAATCATTACAAATAAATATAAATCTAGTTGTTTGTATAAATTCGGAAAGCATATTTGATAATAAATATTGTGCTTTTTGAGTAATAGTATCTGCTTCATCAAGTATAACTAATTTATGTTTTTCTTTTTTTTTTTTACAAAAAGGATAAATTAAATTATTTATTATTGGTAAACCTTTATCATCAGATGCATTTAATTCTAATACATATTCACTATAATCAGAGGGATATATATGTTTGGCAATAAATAAAATAGTAGAAGTTTTACCTGTGCCTGGTTCGCCAGTTATAATCATGTTAGGTATTGTTTTAGATTCAATTATTGAAATTATTTTCTGTTTTATAAATGGTTCTAATAAAATATTATCAGCATTTATTGGTCGATATTTTTCTATCCAAGGTAATTTTATATTAATATCATTATGAGATATTTTATGAGAAAATAATTCCATATTAATATATTATATTATTATCTTTATAAATAAAAATTGAAAATTGTTGTGTTATTTTAAAATTTAAATCTTATTTACCTTAATATCATTTTAATTTTACATTAATAAAACTAAAAAACTTTTATTTTTCACTATTTTTAATAGTTAATAATAATTATGAATAAACCATGTCATATAAATGACTGGATTACAATTTGTAAAAAAAAAAAAATAAAAAAATTAACAATAATAAAATTTATAGAAAATTGGATTGAATGGAGAATATCAACTGTACAAATTTTTAAAGATATTGCTACATATTCAGAAACAGCAAATTATATTATAAAAAATAATTTAAGAATGTTAATACAAGATCATATTCAAGAATTACAAATGAAATGGCAATTAGATGATAATGTTCTATTAATATTAATAAAAAAATTAAATCCAATTAATACAAATATATATTTAAATATAACTCATGAAAATTTTACTATAATATTAAGAAAACTCATGTATTATAATTTAATATATTTAAGTAAAAGAAGTTTTCCAAAATTAATTGCTAATAATATTGCTAGTTTTATTCCTATGACTTTTCCAAAGAAAGAAAGATATCGAGATATAATTGATAATAATCATTGTTGGGTTGATATTGGTATTACATTTAATATATGGCCTATTGATGATAATTTTACTAATGATATATGGATGCAAATAGATCATAAAAAAATGGAAACTTGTTTTGTAGAAGAAAAATTTGAACAATATTACGAAATTATTGATAAATCAATAAAAAAACGATAATAATCAGAATTTATAATTTTTTTATTAAATAAAAAATATTTATTTATTATTTCTAATTAATTATTAATGATAAATAATAATTATGTTGTTAAAGATAAATTAATTAAAAAAAAATATTTAAAATATAAAAAAAAATATTTTAAATTAAAAATAGGTGGTAATCCAATACATATATATGATTTGACTGAATTAAATGAATCACTAGATATACATTTATACCATCTTAAAGAAGTTCATGACTCATGTTCAACAGTTGAATCCGGCATAGATAAATATTTGCCAATAAATAAAGAAATATTAAAAGAATATATTTTAGAGAATAGTTCATTTTATACTAAATTTATTAAGACCACTACTGAATGGAAAATACGAGTTACAAAAATATCTGAAGGTACTAATAGTTGGCTATCTGAAATTAAATTGGGAAAATTAAAAGAAATTAATATAGAAACAAATATTGGTGAATTTGAGTTCATAAAAAATGATAAACATTATAAAATTTTAATTAGATTGCCAAAAGATTCAGAAAATTTCTTTACAAAAATAATATATAAAAAAGAAGAATATAAATTAGATTTTTTCTATTTAAGAGAAAATACAGATACCAGAATTCCTTCTATGCTTAACTGGGAACGATATAAACCAAAATCATTGAAAGATAGAAATGATTTGATGCAAGATTTGATACTAGCTATATCTCATAGAAATAGTTTAGCCAAAATAAAAAAAAAACAAGAAGAAGAAATGAGAAATACAGAAATAGTAAGACTTATAAGAGAAGAAGAACACCGAATTCAAGAACAAGAAAAACTTATAAGACAAGAACAAGAACGAATTCAAGAACAAGAAAGACTTGAGTTAAAAAAAATTAGAGACAAACAGGATAAAGAGAGAATACAAAAAGAAGAAGAAAGATTAAAACAATATATAGAAACAAAAATAAATGCTTATAAAATAAAAGATGAACAACCAGTATCTTTTAATTTTGACAAAGAAGACATAAAGTTTTATGATTTTTATTTAAAGTTATCAAAAGCCGTAGACGCTATATCAGTAGACGCTACAGATTCATTATATTATAAATTAATTATAAATAGTAATCGAAAAATAAATTTTCAAGATAAAATTGGATTAGGAAATTATAATGAAATATATTTATATAATGATGGAATAAATAATTATGCAGTCTCAAAACAAAAAAAACCTAATTATAATGTAAATGAAATATTATTATTAATATATCTAAATACAATTAAACTAGATTCTTCAACCGAATGTTTAAATATATCTGTATTTTCAAAGTTTATAAATATATTATTTGATTTTCAAAAATTAGAATATTATTTATGTTATAAATTATATACAAGTAATTTACTTGATTATTTAATATTTTTAAATGATAAATGTCATTCTCATTATATTATTATTAAAAAAATTTTAGAGAAAATAACAAAAGATGATTTAGATAAAAAATTTGAAAAATTATTAAATATCAATTATATTTGTATGGATATTAAATTAGAAAATATTTTAGTATCATATAATAAATCTGAACTTGATTATACTGAAATAGTATTACATGATTTTGATTTATTCTTATGTTGTCAGAAAAATATTGATGCATTACCAAAATGTATAATGACAATTCAAACAAAAATATTTTTTGAAATATATTATAAATTAATAATATATTTACAATGTCTACATTATAAATATTATAGTACATCAACACATGGAATTAGATTAAAATTTTTACCAATTTTATTATATCAAGATTATTTTTTAACAATTGATAATGAATTACTAAAATCATTTTTTGAATATATTTTACAAGATATTACACTTGTAAATGTGAAAGACACTACATTTAAACGAATATATTATGAGTTTGAATATTATATAATCAATGGTTTTTTACAATATTATTATGACTCACATATAAAGGAATTTATAGAGAAAAAACAAGCTACTGAATTTAGTCAATTTATTATAGAAATTGTAAAAAAACCAAATTCATATAGATATGGACAATCTATTTAAAATTATTTATCTTGAATAAAAATATAACAAAATAATATTAAATGTATTAATAAGTACTAATTATTTTTTCTAATTATTAATTATGTAGTTAGAAAAATATATTAGATACTCAAAGTATATAATGTAAAACTATAAAACTATAAAACTATAAAATATAAATATGAATAAATTATAATAAATTAATAATATTATACTAATAAATATCACTACATGATAATTAAATATTATTTAATTGCGGAAAAGCATAAAAAATAATAAAGTATATTATTAAATGCCTAAAGTAGCAATATGTTATTACACCTTTGGAGATTTAAAATGCCGATTTTTTATAAATAATATTATTTTATTCTTTATAATTTTTTAATCTTTTACTTGATTTTCTTGATGTTTTTTTTATATATACATCATCCCTTTTATATGA
>Ga0214919_10009485_pt1 | contig 12538 bp, 9 predicted proteins | sample LL1503_MetaG_FD_177994 | JGI IMG/M metagenome (GOLD analysis project Ga0214919, IMG submission 177994) | Freshwater microbial communities from Lake Lanier, Atlanta, Georgia, United States - LL-1503 | ecosystem: Environmental > Aquatic > Freshwater > Lake | place: USA: Georgia | collected 2015-03-15
ATCATTTAAAGGCATGGGTAGAAGGGTATATGGAATTAAATACCTGTCCAACCTGCGAAGGTGCTAGATTAAGAAAAGAAAGTTTGTGGTTTAAGGTGAATGAAAAAAATATTGCATTTTTAAATGACATGCATTTAGATGATCTGCAGGAGTGGTTTAAAAAACTACCAGCAAAATTGGATAAAAAAGATACACAAATAGCAAGTGGTATTTTAAAAGAAATTGATGATCGTATTTCATTTTTAATGAATGTGGGTTTATCCTATTTGTCCTTAAGTCGCCCTTCCAAATCCTTGAGTGGTGGCGAGTCGCAACGTATTCGTTTGGCAACACAAATTGGATCTCAATTACAAGGGATTACCTATATATTAGATGAGCCTTCAATTGGACTTCACCAAAGAGATAACCAAAGATTAATTACTGCGCTAAAACAATTGCGCGATATCGGTAACACTGTTTTGGTCGTTGAGCATGATAAGGATATCATGATGGCGGCAGATTATTTAGTGGATATTGGTCCAAAGGCGGGAATCCATGGCGGTCATATTGTAGCACAAGGAACCCCACAGGAAATTATTAAATTAAAATCGGATACAGCACTTTATTTGGCAGGGAAAAAGAAAATTGAGATACCGTCAGAACGCAGAAAAGGGAATGGTCAAATGATAAGTATTAAAGGAGCTACTGGTAATACTTTGCAAAAAGTAAACTGTGATTTTCCATTAGGTACCTTCACCGTAGTGACGGGCGTGAGTGGAAGTGGAAAGTCAACATTGATTAATGAAACCTTGTATCCAATTTTATCTCAGTATTGTTATAACAGTAAAACCAAGCCCATGTCCTATGTAAAAGTGGCAGGCCTGGATAATATTGATAAGGTAATTGAGATTGATCAATCACCCATTGGTCGAACCCCTCGAAGTAATCCTGCAACTTATTGCGGCTTTTTTACTGATATAAGAACTTTGTTTGCTTCCGTGCCTGAAGCAAAAATTAGAGGCTATCAAGCAGGTCGTTTTTCATTCAATGTTAAAAGTGGGCGTTGCGAAGTATGTGAAGGAGGAGGAATGCGTGTTATTGAGATGAATTTTTTACCAGATGTATATGTGCATTGTGAAAAATGTGGCGGGAAAAGATATAACAGAGAAACATTGGAAATTAGGTATAAGGGCAAATCCATCAGCGATGTATTAAATATGACGGTGGAGGAAGCATGTGAATTTTTCCAAGCAGTGCCGTTTATTTATCGCAAATTAAAAGTGTTATTAGAAGTGGGATTGGGTTACATCACTTTAGGGCAATCAGCGGTTACCTTAAGTGGTGGTGAGGCGCAGCGCGTTAAATTGGCAACGGAATTAGGAAAGAAGGATACAGGTAAAACATTTTATATACTAGATGAACCCACTACGGGTTTGCATTTTCAGGACATACAATTATTAATTGGTGTATTGAATAGATTAGTAGATAGAGGCAATACCGTATTAGTCATTGAGCATAATATGGATGTAATTAAAGTAGCCGATCATATTATAGACCTAGGTCCTGAAGGTGGAAGTGGCGGTGGAGTAATTCAGTTTGCAGGAACGCCGGAAGAAATGATTAAAAAATCAAAAACACATACCGCTAAATATTTAGCTTTAGAAATGAAATAGGCCGGAGCATGATTTTGTAACAAAATTCATACTAATACATTCTATTCAATAAATTATAAAACAACTTTTGAAAAATTCTTTATTATATCGCAATTGCTTTTTGTTCATCATCATTCTTTTTCATTCAGTAGTATTGCATGCGGGTACTTTACAAGGAACTGTGAAGGATATGAAAGGGAAGGAAATACCATTCGCTTCAATTAGTATCAAAAAAACAACCAAGGGCACTACGGCTAATAGTAAGGGGCAGTATGTGTTGCAAATATCAAAAGGGGAATATATTGTTGTCTGTCAAAATATTGGATTTAAGACCAATGAGAAAAAAATAAAAATTGAAGATAATGTCACCACTTTAAATTTTATTTTAGAGGAACAAGAATATGAATTAAAGGAAGTAGTCGTATCAAATAAAGCAGAGGATCCGGCATATGAAATTATCAGAAATGCAATTAAAAAAAGACCTGTCTATTTAAAGGAGTTCAATAATTTTAAATGCCAGGTATATTTAAAAGGGCAACTACAATTGCGCGACTACCCTAGTAAGTTTTTGGGAGACACGGTTGATTTTGAGGATGGCGATACTAGTAAAGCGAAGCTCTTGTATTTATCAGAAACCTTTGCAGATTATTCTATTAAAGACAATCAGAAAAAAGTTGAAATCACTTCTACTAAAGTGAGTGGACGTAGCAATGGATTTGGATTTGGGAATCCGAATATTATCTCATTTTACGAAAACAATATTGTGGTAAGTAATGCCTTTAATCCAAGAGGATTTATTTCACCCATCGCTGATAATGCACTTAATTATTACAAGTATAAATACCTAGGGTCGTTTTATGAAAATGGGCTTGAGATTTGTAGAATTAAAGTGACACCAAAGCGTAAGCAAGAGCCGCTGTTTACGGGGTTCATCACCATCATTGATGGTCGTTGGTGCATTCATAGTGTCCAGTTGAATTTATTAAAGGAACAGCAATTACAATTAGTAGATACGGTGAGCTATGAACAAATATATACGCCTATAAATAATCAATGGGTGGTAAAGCAACAAGTAAGTAATATTGCTGGTAGTTTTTTGGGTTTCAAGTTTTATGGTAGCTTTTTGCAGGTGTATAACCAATATGAAATAAATAAAAATTTTGGCCCCAAGTATTTTAGCAACATTGTCATCAAATATCTAGATAGTTCTAATAAAAAATCATTGCAATTTTGGGATAGTGCACGTCCGGTCGCTTTGCTTCCTAGTGAGGCATTGGATTTTATTAAAAAGGACAGTCTTGAAAAATTACGATCTACGCCAGCTTATATGGATAGTGTGGATAAGGTTAGGAATAAGCCCAAGTTTTTTAATGTGTTTATAAGAGGTTATAACTATAGCATACAAACTAAAAAAACCTTCCTACGATTTGATCCTTTACTCACCACCTTTCCTACTTACTTTAATCCTGCGGAAGGAAGGGTGATGAATTTCAGAATGTCCTATTCAAAACAGTTCAAAAGGTACAATAATCTGCAAATTAATCCAGCTTTAAGGTACGGGTTAAGTAGGCAAAAATTATATGGGGAACTCATTACCAACTATACATTCCCTACAAAATCTAGGTCCGCTATGAATATTGGTTTTGGGAATAACGTTTTTCAGTTTAATAACAATAATCCAATAACAGAATTGGCTAATTCTGTAGGCGGATATATCTGGGGCCGAAATGATATGAAAACCTATTCCGCTTCATTTTTTAAAATTGGTTACGGTCGAAATTTTGGACAGGGTATTAATGCTTCGGTGAATTTGCAATATCAAAACCGAAAACCAATGGACAATGTGATTGAAATTTTCAGAGATAAAACTTTTGATCCAAATTATCCTACTACTTTAATGAGTGCTAATCTAGTTCCGCATAAATCATTGGTGGTTAGTTTTAATGTTACCTGGAGACCTTTCTCCAAATACCTTGAACTCCCTGAGCGTATGATTAATTTAGGTTCAAAATATCCGACAATTAATTTTAATGTAGCAAGTGGTTTGAAATCTATAGCACAAAGCGATGTTGATTTTGTAAAGTGGCGCTTAACAGCTTCGCAAAATTTGAATTTAAAACTATATGGCAAATTAGATGCAAAGATTAGTATAGGCGGTTTCTCTAATGCAAATAAAGTATTCGCACCTGATTATCAACACTATTTAGGCAATGAAATTGCAGTGAATAATAACTATATGAATGGATTTCAGTTATTACCTTATTATACTTTTAGTAACACAGCATCCCTTTATACTGAATCCCATTTTGAGTATCATTTGAATGGCTTTATCTCTAATAAAATACCAGTATTTAAAAAATTAAATTGGTTTTTTGTAGTAGGGGCAAACACCTTGAATGTAAATGGAAAACCTAATTATTTTGAAACTTTCGTCTCCGTTGAGAAAATATTTAAATTAATTCGGGTTGATTTTGTAAACGGTTATTTGCAAAATGGGCCAAAAACACAAGGAATTAAATTTTCGTATAAATTATTCTAGCGACGAATCATTGGGATATGATCAATTTCATCCTCCAGGTAAATTTCGCCCGCCTGTTCAAAGCCTTGTTCGTTATAAAACTTTTTTAAATAAAGTTGGGCGCCAATTTTAATAGGGCCCTTCCCAAAAAGCTGTTCGCATTGTTCAATGGAATACTGCATTAGCTTTTTACCAATACCCATGCCTCTATATTTTGCTGCATTAGCTACACGTCCAATACTCTGATAGCCCTTGTAAACAATGTCTTTATCAAATAAACGGGTTGTTGCAATTAGTTCACCATTTACATAACCAAGTACATGGTATGCTTTTTGGTCGTTGTTATCCGCATCTAAAAATATGCAGTGCTGCTCCACTACGAAAACATCACTTCTTAATCGCAACATTTCATATACTTCTGCAACTGAAAGATCTGAAAAATGTTTGGTGACCCAAGTGGTATTATTAAGTTGACTCATAAAACAAATGTAATAAAAAATTGATTAGGGTTAGTTGCCTAATAGCCATATTTACCTTTCCATCTTTCACTCAAAAACTTTTTTATTTCTTGTTCTCTTGCATTTTTTTGAGGCTGATATAAGGTAGAATTTTTTATAGGTTCAGGTAAGTATTCTTGTTCAAGGAAATTATTTTCACCCAAATGTGAATATTGGTAATTTTTACCATAGGATAAGTCCTTCATTAATTTTGTTGGGGCGTTTCTTAAATGTAAGGGTACAGGTAAATTCCCGGTTTTGTCCACGAGTGCGAGTCCATGATTGATTGCTTCGTAGGACGCGTTGCTTTTTGGGGAACTGGCTAAATATATCGCACATTGTGACAGTATAATTCTGCTTTCCGGGTAACCTATTTTTGTCACTGCATCAAAGCAAGCATTGGCTAATAAAAAAGCATTTGGATTTGCATTGCCAATATCTTCACTTGAAAATATAAGCATACGTCGTGCAATGAATTTCACATCCTCACCACCTGCAATCATTCTCGATAACCAGTATATTGCTCCATTCGGATCCGATCCTCGCATACTTTTGATAAATGCGGAAACAATATCATAGTGTTGTTCGCCATTTTTATCATAGAGTGCAATATTGGTTTGCGCAACTTCCATCACCCAATCATTGGTCAATACCAAGGGTGATCCTGATTTTTCAATATCTATTAACGCTTCAACGGATAATTCTAATAAGTTTAACAACTTTCTTCCATCACCACCGGATAATTGAAACAAGGCTTCGGTTTCTTTGATCTCAATATTTTGGCCTTGAAACATTTCATCCTTTTCAATCGCTTGATGAATTAATTTATGTAAAGCCTTTTCATCCAATGCTTTTAATATAAATACTTGACATCTGCTGAGTAAGGCACTATTTACTTCAAAGCTGGGATTTTCGGTGGTGGCGCCAATTAATGTGATAATGCCTTTTTCTACAGCTCCTAAAAGTGCATCCTGTTGGCCTTTGTTAAATCGATGAATTTCATCTATAAATAATATAGCACCCGGTTTTGATTTGGCTTCTTCAATAACTTCTCTTAATTCCTTTACACCGCTACTAATGGCACTGAGCTGATAATAGGCGCTATTGAATGTGGTGGATATAATATTAGCCAAAGTTGTTTTGCCTACACCAGGAGGGCCCCATAATATCATAGAGGGGACTTTACCTTTTGTAATTGCTTTTTGTAAAACACTGTCCGGACTGGAAAGATGTTCCTGTCCAACCAAATCAGTAAGCGTTTTGGGGCGTAGTCTTTCAGCTAAAGGGATGGCACTGTTCATTTGTATAAAGGTACAAAATTAGCAATACAAAATTTGACGCGGGTGCGCAGTCAAGTTGCGGTTTGAATTAACCTACTATTCAAACAAATAGTCATAGCGCTTAACCAATCTAAGGGTGGTTCTGATGTGCACGATTCCAATAATTCCAGTGACCAATAAAAATACGGATACGCCTCTTAATATTGAAAGAATCATTTTACTAGTAATTTCAGCTGGGAATCCAGCTTGTTGTTCTAAAAATTCGTTGATGAAGCCGCTTAATACTTCATTTGTTGAAATAAGTATACTTATGGAATTAATGAAAAATAAACTACATAAAAATAAACTTACATAGGCGTTTACTTTGATCCAATCTTTTGATTTTTTTGTTTGTATTTGTTCACGTTCCACACCATTTTTTAAAAACTTAAAACTAGTGTAGGTATAGATGACCAAACAGGCTACTATGAATACCATGATTAGCGCACTTGGATTAGCTAATGAAGTAACTAGAATGATGATATCTAAGAATGCAAAAAATAAAGCTATTGGAATTAAGCAATAGGAGAGTACTGTGTACAATTTCATTTCATTCGACATGAGGACGGTTGCGTTTAATTTCAATAATTTATTTCAAATTCAATTTTATGTGAAGCTCTTCAAATTGTTTATCGTCAATGCTACTTGGCGCATCTAACATTACATCACGACCGCTGTTATTTTTAGGGAAAGCAATAAAGTCACGAATACTTTCACTGCCACCTAATAAAGCACATAAGCGATCAAAGCCAAACGCAATGCCGCCATGTGGTGGTGCGCCATATTCAAAGGCACCCAATAAAAATCCAAATTTATGTTGTGCTTCCTCGGGGCTCATGCCTAGGGCTGCAAACATTTTTTCTTGTAAAGCGCGTTGGAAAATACGTATTGAGCCACCCCCAATTTCATTACCATTTAAGACCATATCATAAGCGTTCGCTTTGATACCAGCATAAGGATGTTCTAAATATTTTGCAGCGTCACTAATTTCAGGGGCGTTGTTAATCATAATCTCAATATGATCAGGCTTAGGTGATGTAAATGGATGGTGTCTAGCTACCCAACGATTACCTTCCTCGTCATATTCAAATAATGGGAAATCTAATACCCACAACAATTTAAATTCATCTTCTTTTCTATAGCCTAGTTGTTTGCCTAATTCCAAACGAAGTTCGCTGATTGCTTTTCTTGTTCTTTCTTCCGCACCCGCTAATATTAATATTAAATCCCCTGCTTTTGCATTTGAAGCAGCTGCAATCGCTTTTAATTTATCTTCCGAATAAAATTTATCTACACTGCTTTTGAAAGTACCGTCGGCATTGCATTTGATGAATACTAATCCTTTCATTCCAATTTGTGGACGTTTAACCCATTCTGTTAATTCGTCAGTTTGCTTGCGGGAGTATTCGCTACATCCTGGTACTGCTATGGCAATCACTGTTTCAGCTTCGTCAAATACTTTAAAGTCAACACCGTTAATGAGTGCTGCTTGATCTGCTTTGTCTGAAAATACATGCGTAGGCTTTTTTAAATTACACAATTGCATGCCAAAACGAATATCAGGTTTGTCATTGCCAAACTGCCACATGGCATCTTCCCAGGTCATGCGTTGCACCGTCTCGGTGTAATCAATATTTTTTACATCTTTAAATATGCTTTTTATTAAACCTTCAAACATGTTTAAAATATCCTCCTGCTCCACAAAACTCATTTCGCAGTCAATTTGTGTAAATTCTGGTTGTCTGTCGGCTCTTAAATCCTCATCTCTAAAGCATTTTACAATTTGGTAGTATCTATCGTACCCACTCACCATTAAAAGTTGCTTAAACGTTTGTGGTGATTGTGGTAATGCATAAAATTCACCTGCGTTCATTCTGCTAGGCACCACAAAATCTCGCGCACCTTCGGGTGTAGATTTAATTAAAAAAGGCGTTTCAATATCCATGAATCCTTTTTCATGTAAATAGTTTCTTGTTGCACGATTTACATCATAACGTAATGCTAAATTCTTTTTTACTGCATTTCTTCTTAAATCCAAGAAACGGTATTTCATACGAATGTCATCTCCTCCGTCCGTATCATCTTGAATGGTGAATGGCGGAACAGCAGATGCATTTAATATTTTGAATTCGGCAACTTTTACTTCAATATCTCCTGTAGGAATATTTGCATTTTTACTTGAACGTTCAATAACAGTTCCTTTCACTTGAATAACAAATTCTCTCCCTAAAGGATTTTTATCCAATTCGGTTTGAAGCTCTTCTCCAATTAAAAGTTGTGTAATCCCATACCTATCTCTTAAATCCAAGAATGTAATAGCGCCAAATTTGCGAATGGTTTGTACCCAACCGGCAAGGGTCACGTTTTGAGTAACAAATTGACTATTTAATTCTCCACAATGGTGCGTACGATACATAAAAAAATATTGAAATAGGTTTGGACTGCAAATATACTTCAATTCCCATAAATTCATCATCTTTGCGCTATGACCCATTCCCATATCTCAAACCGCACTAGGCGCATAGTTTTGTCCGGTTTTTTCTTTTTTACTGGGATTTGTTTTGCCAGTTGGGCGAGCAGAATTCCTGATATTAAAATGCAATTGGGTTTAAATGATGCAGAATTGGGTGCGATGCTATTGTTTTTGCCTGTGGGTTCATTCCTTGGCATTCCTATTTCAGGTAGTTTGACTTCCATTTACGGCAGTAACAGAATGCTCAAAATTGCCGCTGTTTTATACCCGCTTTCCTTGATTTTAATTGGGACAATTACACAAACCTGGCAATTAGGAATTTGCTTATTTATTTTTGGCATGGCAGGTAATTTTTATAATGTAGCGGTGAATACACAAGCCGTGGTTTTATCTAAATTATTTGAGAAAAGTATCATATCCACCTTTCATGGTTTTTGGAGTTTGGCTGGTTTTGTAGGAGGATTGATCGGCGGACTATTTGTTGCAAAACAAATTTCTCCGATTTATCAATTTGTTTTTGTTGCATTGGTTTCAATTATTTATTTGGTATTTGCGCATCCCTATTTAATGCCTTCTGAAAAAAATAAGCAACCACTAAATAAAATGTGGAATAAGCCAAGTGCAATTATGTTGCAATTTGGATTTATCGCTTTAGGAAATATGATTTGCGAGGGAATGATGTTTGACTGGAGCGGGTTATATTTTCAAAAAGTAGCTTTGGTGCCCAATGAATATCGTACTATGGGATATATCAGTTTCATGGCTTGTATGACCATTGGTCGCATGTTTGCAGATATATTAATTAATTATTGGGGGGCAAGAAAACAATTAATGTTAAGTGGCTTATTGGTTACCATTGGATTAATTATTGCGGTAATGCTACCGGGTATTATAATTAGTACTTTTGGATTTATGTTGGTCGGTTTTGGGGTATCATCAGTCATTCCCACCATTTATGGATCTGTTGGAAGGAGTGCGGCACCTGGGCAAGCGAGTATTGCGTTAGCTTCAGTTTCCTCTATTGGATTTTTCGGATTTTTGATTGGCCCACCCATCATTGGGTTTTTATCCCAAGCCATTGGTTTACGATGGGCGTTTTTAACTGTATCCTTATTGGGGCTAGCCACATTTTTTCAATCTTACCGATTGAAAAAGCACTTGGATTAAATTATAAAGTGGAATTTTCTTCTTTGTGAGATGGCTTATAGATAAGATAGTAATAGCCTAATATCAAGATGCCTGTAACAAATGGAATCATTGCTAAATGCTTGACTGTGATATTTCCATAAACGATTAGATGATCTACGCCAAAAAATTCACTGCACATCCAAAATGAGTTGGCCGTAATCCAAACGGTGATGGCAAGGTTATGTGCTAATTCAGAAAAGATATTTCGCGTTCTATAGGCGATAATTATGGAGATGGTCAATGTTGGGATAATCATCACAATTCCCAAAAGCGTCAAAGACAAACACCATGCAATATCTTTAAACAACCAAAATACGATATGTAAGTTTTCCATTTTACGGTACTTAATAGGAATATTATAATTGTCGTTTGATTGATTAGGCATGGTGATTATTTGGAGATTATTGTTTATCAGTTTTTAATGTCGAATAAAAATATTCTTTTTTTTATTTTTTCCTAGAATTAATCCGATAAAATTGAGGTAAATCTTTTTAAGTCAGCTTCTGGTTCAATCATAGTGCCTTGTTCTATATGGTCTATAAGTTGTTTCGAAAAATAGGGGGCAAGTGAGCAGCCCTTTGTACCCATGCCGTTACAGATACCCAATTGTGGATATTTTGGGTGAAGTCCTACAAATGGGCGCCTTTCTGTATTGGCGGGTCTTATGCCAACCAAATGATCAACTACTTCGTAAGGTTGTTTTAAAACGGCATCCAGCGCTGTAATCATTTTTTCCTTAAAGCTTTCAGTTGGAAGTGCATTAGTAAAACTCCATTCATAACTTGATCCTACCCAAAATAAATCATCTTTCCAAGGGACTATGGTAATATTCGTTTTGTAAATATTTGTTGGCGCAAGCCCTTTTATTTTTACGATTAAAGCTTCTCCTTTATTAGGCACAAATGGGAGGGCTTTGAAGTAGGGATTGTTCATGGTATTAAGTCCGTCGCAAAATATTATTTTTTCTGCGATAATGTTTTTCCATCGAACATCTTGCTCGGTTAAAATCAAATCGGAAATATCAAAATAGTCTTCAATAAAATGGGGACTTAATTTTTCACGACCGGCTTTTAAAAATTGGATTAAATCAATCCAGTAACATTGGTCAATTTCGCCTGTGCCAAAAGGAGTATTAAAGTATTGTCCTAAAGATGAATTGTCATTTTCCTTTAAATAAATATTATCATGTGTGAGTCGGTAGTCAAAGCTTTCCTTCATTTGCAGGGAAGGGTGTATTAATGCAATGGGAGCGGCTTTAATAATCGTAATATTTTCATCCTTTTGAAATGCCTTGTAAGAGTCAATCGCAAAAGGGAGAAGGGTATCAATCATCCAAGTTTGCACAATCCTACGGCCGGTGACGGGATTGATTACACCACTTGCCACACTGGTTGCGGAAAAAGTTTTTGCATCATTAATAACCTTAAATGAGATGCCTTGTTTGTGTAAAAAATAACTTAACCAAGTGCCAGTTAATCCTTGGCCAATGATCAAATATTTTACTTTTTCCTCCAACTTATTTTGCTTTTTTTGTGGGTATGGTAATGTGAATACTATCCTTGATTTCGTTGACCCTTGCTACAATTTCAATATCAAAATTTCCTAGGTAATCAAAGGGAACTGTAAAAGGAAATTCAGTTTCAAATGTTTCGTTTTGGATGGTTGTGAAATATTGAAATGGAAAAATATTTAAAAACCAACCGTCCACTGATTTTTTTGTTTTGTGATTGATCAAAGCCAAAGTAAGTTGTCCTGTTTTTTCTTGCAGTAAATTGTGACGCACTTTTACTTTTAGTTTAATGGATTGCCCTAATGATAATATAGTGGGCGTGGTGCATTGAATTTGAATACTGGGCTTTTTATTAACGCTTGTTAAATTTTGCGCCTGTGTATAAAAGCGGATTGTAAAAAATAAAAATAAAATAATGGCGCGTTTCATATAACAAACTTACAATAAAAAATCCCTTATCGTTTTAGGATAAGGGATTTCAGTATGCTTAATTTAAATAATTATTTTTTTAATGCCTTTGCCATTGTAATTCCAATGTCAGCAGGACTAGCGCAAACGTGAATGCCACATTCTGCCATGATTTTCATTTTAGCAGCAGCAGTGTCATCTGCACCACCAACAATCGCGCCAGCGTGACCCATGCGTCGGCCTGGAGGCGCTGTTTGACCTGCGATAAATCCAACTACAGGTTTTTTCAAATTATCTTTGATCCAATTGGCAGCATCTGCTTCCATGCTTCCACCAATTTCACCAATCATGATAATACCTTCCGTTGCAGGATCATTCATTAATAATTCTACCGCTTCTTTAGTCGTAGTTCCAATAATTGGATCACCACCAATACCAATGGCAGTTGAAACACCCAAGCCAGCTTTAACTGCTTGATCAGCTGCTTCATAAGTAAGCGTTCCACTTTTTGAAACAATACCGATGGTTCCTTTCTTAAAAATAAATCCTGGCATGATACCCACTTTACATTCTTCAGCTGTAATGATACCTGGACAATTGGGTCCTATCAAACGTGTTGTTTTACCTAATAAATAGTTTTTTGCTTTTATCATATCCTGCACAGGAATACCTTCCGTGATACATACTACTAAAGCAATATTTGCATCAGCGGCTTCCATGATCGCATCCGCAGCAAAAGCAGGAGGTACAAAAATGATACTCACATCCGCACCTGTATTTTTTACAGCATCTGCAACGGTATTAAATACGGGTCTATCTAAATGAGTTGTTCCGCCTTTACCTGGAGTTACCCCACCCACTAATTGCGTTCCATATTCGATCATTTGACTTGCATGAAAACTACCTTCAGTTCCGGTAAAACCTTGAACGATGACCTTTGAGTTTTTATTAACTAATACTGACATTATGCGTGAATTTGTTATTTGTGGCGCAA
>Ga0214919_10009486_pt1 | contig 12538 bp, 12 predicted proteins | sample LL1503_MetaG_FD_177994 | JGI IMG/M metagenome (GOLD analysis project Ga0214919, IMG submission 177994) | Freshwater microbial communities from Lake Lanier, Atlanta, Georgia, United States - LL-1503 | ecosystem: Environmental > Aquatic > Freshwater > Lake | place: USA: Georgia | collected...
CACTTAAATATTATTAATTAAAGATAAAACACATGAAGATATTTGTAAAATATCCAATTAATTGTATTCTTACAAATAAATTTTTATTTTTATACTTATTAATTATGCTATCATTTCAGCTTTTATAACAGGATGACAATTATAATTAATAATTTCAATATCTTCCCATTTATAATTCTCTAATAAATTATGTGCTGTTTTAATATGTATTTGTGGTAAATCATATGGTATCCGTTGTAATTGTTCTTTTACAGCATTTAAATGAGAATCATAAATATGACAATCACCCATTAAAATATTTAATTTATCTGGATAATATTGTTGTTTTTCTGTTTTTATATTTAGGGTATTGCAAATCAAATGTAAGAATAATGCATTAGACGCAATATTAAAAGGTAATCCTAGAAATTCATCTACGCTTCTTTGATACATATTTATTGAAACCATTTTATTATTTTCTATTTCAGAAATATAAAATTGAATTACAATAGAATGACATGGATATAATACACCCTGATTTGCTATTGATGGGTTATAATCAGTCAATAAAATTCTTCTACTACACGGATCATTTATTAGTAAATCTAAAACATTTTCAAGTTGATTATATCCTTTTTTTGTATAATCTATATTACATCCTAAATATTCTGCACCAAAATGTTTCCAGTTAAAACCATACAATGGACCCATATCACCTTCTTCGTAAGGTAATCCACATTGTTTAATAAATTCTTTTGATGTATTTGGTTTCCAAATATTAACTCCTTTTGATTCTAAAATTTTACTATTTGTTTGTCCTCGAATAAAAAAAAGTAATTCTTCAAAAATACCACGGAGAAATACTTTTTTAGTTGTTAATAACGGAAATCCTTTAGTTAAATCAAATGATAATTTTTCTGAAAAAATAGAAAAGGTCTTTGCATTTCTTGTTTGACGTTGAGTACTAATCATTGTTTTTTGTAATAACTGTAAATATTGTAATTCTTGATGTTCTGGAAATTTATAATGATATATTATTATTTCTTTTTTTTGACACATATTTTTTAAATATGGTTCTAAATTATTAATATATAAATTTTCATTAATTATTTCTTTTGTTGCAATACTAATATAAACATTATCAATAATATTTTTATATTTTGTTAAACATTCTTGAATTAGACTTTCTCCACCGATAATAAATATTTCAGATTTATCATCATATAATATAGATTTAAAAAAATTATTTAATAAATTAAAATATAAATCAAAATTACCTTTATATTGTTCTTTAGAAATGACAACATTAATTCTATCAGATAATTTTTCTGGTAATAATTCCCATGTGTCTGTACACATTACTACATAACTATTATTAAATATATTAGTTGTAATATGATTAAAATATTTGAGATTATCTTTACAACTATTCCATTGTAAACAATTATCAATTCCTAAAGGATTATCTGATGTAATAGCAAAAATTAAATTTATCTTCATTAATATTTATATATTAGTTAAATCTCTAAATATATTATAGTAATTTACGGCACAAGAGAAAGTAAAATTTTATTTTATTTTACTTTCTTCTTCGCTATTATAAGTAATGAAAGTATGACTTTCTTCACCTCTTACTTAATTTTTAGATAAAATATTTTTATTATGTTATTTATACTTTTAATATTTATACTTTAAGTATTTTACTTCTAAAATAAAATAATTAATGTGTGTTTTTCAAATTATTATTTATAATATATTAAATATGACAACAATATTTATATTTATTTTATTTTTTTATTGTTTAATAAAAAATATTAATACAGAATATACTTTTAATAAAGCTTTAGATTATACTAAATTAAAAATTTTAACATATAATATACAACGTTTACCATTTATGTTTCGCCCATCAATTGATATTAAAGAATTAATGAAAAAATATGATATTATTTGTTTACAAGAAAATTATTGTAATATACTTGGAACTAATAAATTTTCTTTTGGATATGATAGTATTAGTCCTGGGTGTGCTATTTATAAACTAGTTGATTCTGGTTTATCAATTTATTCTAAATTTCCAATTAAATTAATTGATTTTATTCGTTTTAATAATTTAACTTCAGTTGATAATTTATCAGATAAAGGTTTTTTAGTAGTACAATTAAATGATTTAATCATAGTTAATACACATTTACAAGCTACATATAATTTAAACAAAAACAATTTTAACAGATCTTATGAACAATTAACGCAAATATTTAATTATATAAAAAAATATAAAAAAGTATTAATTTGCGGTGATATTAACATGAATATTCATGAAATAAAAATTAATAATAATTTTAATAAAATTCAACCTACTAAACCAACACATTGGTCTAAAATGGATTCATATCTTGGTCAAACATCTTCAGAACAATTAGAAGGTTATTTACCATATTTTTATGATGGAGGATTTTATAAAAATATTAATATAGATAATATTCAGTGTGTTAAAGAAGATATTTATACAGATCATCTGGGTGTATCGTTTGATGTGTCAAATATTTAATATTTGAAAAAAAATATATAACTATTTTCAAATAATATTAATTTCACATGTATAATAATATAACCATGGATGATTTTATAAATAAAAAAATTAATGGTGTTAAATATATTACAAGATTAATGTATAATAATATTACTACTAAAGCTATAGAACTAAATCAAACAAAAGAAAATGTTGATAATTTTTTACAAAATAATAATATTAAAGTTAATAATTCTATTTTATTAAGAGGTGATGAAAGTAGGACTTTCTCCACCTCCAATGTATATTGATGGTGAAACTAATACTGAAAAATTATTAGAACATTGGGAAAAAATGAATGATAGTTTTATTCATAAAGATGATTTCTATATTGTTATTCACCCAAAAACATTAATTGAAAAATATAAAATTAATGATACATTTAAAAATATATTTCATGAACAAAATATATTTATAGTTGGCGAAGATCATCATCTTTTAACTAGATGGGCAAAACATTCGTTATCATATGCAACATTTATGATGATGCAATATGCAAATATTCAATATAATAATAATTTTTTTGATAAATATGTATTATTAACAAGCTCATGTTTACCATTATATACATTAGATGAAATTTATAATGAATTAAGTATATATAATAAATCATGGATTAATGGAAAGTGGGTTGATACACAGTTTAAGTTTATTTTTAGTGAATGGGCGATTTTAGATAAACAACATGCAATATATTTTTTTTATAATGGCGCAGGAGAAAGTAAAATTTTATTTTACTTTCTTCTTCGCTATTAGAGGTGGTAAAAGTAGGACTTTCTCCACCTCCAATAACATTTTTAAATAAACATCACACTTCAATATATTAAAAAAATTGAAAAATAATATATTTATTATAAATATGTTATTATAATATTGCAATAATACAGAATTCATAATGACTGTATTGCCAATAGATGTAAAAAAAAATTTAAAAAATGCTATGTCAAAATATGATTTTGATGGAGCTGTGTTTATTATGTGTAAGTTTATTAAAACTCTAGACTTTTATATTCAACATGAAGATAAAAAATCAATGCTACAAAAATGTACAAATGTAATAATTAAACATATGTTTAAAGATTTTGTAACCAATAAAGTAGACTCTAATATTAAGATTCGTGTATGTAAGTTTCTAAAGAAATGTCCACAATTTCGTCCTATATTTCATAATCAAGTAGAAAAATTTAATAAAGGAAAATATGAAAATGAAAATATAGATGAAATTGATGTATTATGTATAAAAGCAGATAATTTATCAATTTAATAGATTATGTAATTCTTTTTATTTAGATATGATAGACTATTTTAATATATTTTTTTAATTTTAGATAGTGTTATTATAGGATTTACTTTAGATGTAATTATATTTTTTCTTTTACACCTTTTAACATTTCAAACGGTGGTTATTTTATAATGGCGCAGAAAGAAAGTAAAATTTTATTTTTACTTTCTTCTTCGCTATTAGAGGTGGTGAAAATAGGACTTTCTCCACCTCCAATAACTTTTATAAAAATTAATAGAATTAATCTGATAGAAATTATATATTTTTTTATTTTTATCTTATAATTAAAAACATTAAATATAATATTTTATTTTTTAACAATTTTTATGAAATTTTATTAATTTTTATAAAATCTGATGTATAAATCTGATATAAAAATAAATGGAAACAAGTGTTACTTTAAAAAAATGTTGTAACTAACGAATACTCTAAAATTAAATTTTAAATATATATTACTAGTAGATAATTTTATTCTCTTGTATATAATTTAAAAAAATTGAAAAAAAAAAAGATTATTTGTATTTTAATTAATAATATTGTTAGTTAATGGCAAAAATCACTAAATGTAAACATAACGGTTTTCTTGGTCGTTTTCGTGTACAAAGAGTACAATTTATGAATACTGTGGATTTTATTAAATCGATGCATAACAAAATCAAAGAGACGGACGTAAAAAAAAATGTCATACTGATATTACTCTACCATTTACGTGGATTGATGATTGCAGAGAGAGACTTGGGTACAGAAAGCAGAGATGCAATCATATTATCTAAACATTTCTTATCAATGTTAACTAAAGAAGTTGGTAATTTTGATTTTTTCAAATCTAATATCAAAATCATTCTGGATATGTGTGCAGATACACTTGAAACAATCTATAAAGACATAGACAATTGTTCTGAATGTGAAGCTACAACTGAGCTTAAAGAATTGTATAGAATTGCTTATAAGACGGTTAAATTTCTAACAGATAATTCAATCAATGTTGACTCTGTGTTAGAACGGTTGTGTTTTAAATAAGTAAATCTCTATCAAATGATTCAAACAACATGATTAACATAAATATGTAGGAGATGAAGAAAGGACTACTTTCTTCTACGCATTATGTTCTGTTGAAAATATTATTTTATATATATATGATAAATAAAATTATAATAAATATTTTTATTTTTAATGTCATCTATTGGAAATTAACATTAGATGTGAGTAAAGTGATACTTTTCCTTTACTATTGTATTAAATATTTATTTTTGATATAGGGGAACACCCCCCTCAAAATAAATGATTTTTAAAAATAGTAACATCTTATTTTTTCTTACTTGATTTTTTACTGGATTTTTTAGTCGATTTCTTACTTGATTTCTTACTTGATTTCTTAACTACATCATAACCAATTGTATTATTATCTTTATCTAAATATTCTTCTTCATTATAAACAATATATGAATCTAAATCTTTACTATTTTTTATCATTCCTTCAAATGTTTCATTAAGAATTGCGCAATCAAAAACAACATTTTTTAGTGTATCTAAATCAATTTTATATAATTCTTGATTCCCTTTGAATTTATATTTATTTACAAATACTTTCATACATTCTTCTACTTTTTTTACATCTTCTATTAGCATTATAAATTTAATATCTGGATGTTTGTCTTTATCCGAAAAATATAAATTCTTTGAATTTATATTTTAAGGATTGCTTTATAAAATCTTTGATTTTGTAAAATACCAGTTGCATAAGAATATAAACGTTTTCTCATGTCATTTGCTCTACCAACTTTGAATATACTTTTATTTTTATTTGCTAATATTATATATATACATTTACCTTTTTTTACTTGAGTATTTATATTATCTGCAATATGTTGTCTATAGTATTCTATAAATTTACGTAAAGTAATAAAATAATCTCTAACGGCATTTCCTTTTTCACTTCTTGATGTCATACAAACTTTTTCAAAACCATCAAAAGACAAATAATAGAATGTATCTTGTTCTCCTTTCATTAATTTTTGTTTCTTTCGTTTAATAATATAGTCTTTATTTATTTTATATTTTGTTCGCAATCTTTCATTAAATTGACGAGGATATTGAATATTTAAATATTTTATTACTTTAGAACCATCAATACCAAATTTCTGAGTTTCACACATTTCGTAAAATTTATAATAAGAATCTATAAATTTATTAGAAATAGCAGTATAAGTTTTTAAGAAGTCTTTCAAACTAATTTTTTGTGTCATTATATAATATTAGAAAAAAAAAACACTTGTACATGAGCAAAATGCATAACTGTTTTTTTTTTTAGATTATTTTTATTATTTTAGATTAAACTTTTTAAGAGAACTAAAATAGGTGGTGAAAGTATGACTTTCTCCACCTTCAATATATTTATCAATTCATGTTTTTTATTTTTTATCTATTGTATAATAGGTAAGACATTTATATGTATTATCTTCCATTTTTGTTGATATTTTATGTGGAGTTAATTTGTAATTCATGTCTTTTAATATAGATTTAATTAAAGATACCCACCATCGTCTTACATTAAGATTAGCAAAACACGACCATTTACTACAAATAAAATATTTTCTAACATTATCACTAATTCCTATAATATCATTTTGTATTTGAAAATTAGAATTCCATTCATTTAGATATATTTTCCCATTCTTTTTTATATCTAATATTTCAAAAACTTCTTCTAGAATTTTTTCTCGTTCAACTGTGAATTTATCTATTTTCTTTGGCATTATAAATATATATATATTTCCATTCATTAAACTTAATATTATAACAATGACAATGATTAAAGTAAAATAACTAATATAGTTTATATATCCATAAAAATTGAAGTATTATAAAATTGATTTAATATAAATAATATTAATAATGTCTATAAACATTAAAAAGCAATATTATGATAATGGTGATTTAAAATATGAAGGCGGATTTATAGATAATATTTATCATGGTTATGGTAAATATTATTTCAATAATGGTAAATTAAGATATGCTGGATATTTTGTAAATAATAAAGCTCATGGTAATGGTATAGTATATAATTTTGAAGAATCTATAATATATGTAGGTAATTTTAACAATAATACATGGTATAAAGGTGATTTAGTTGAATCATTACCTCATGGTAAAGGTATAGTGTATGGTGTTTTTGATGAAGATTATGATAGATATAATATAATAATTTATGATGGTGAATTTAAAAATGGTATGCGACATGGAAAAGGTAAATATTATAATACTAACGGACAATTACAATATGATGGAGATTGGGAAAATGATAAATATCACGGAAAAGGTAAATTATATTATATCAATGGACAATTAAAATATGATGGAGATTATCAAAATCATAAACGTCATGGAAAAGGTAAATATTATAATACTAACGGACAATTACAATATGATGGAGATTGGGAAAATGATAAATATCACGGAAAAGGTAAATATTATTTCAATAATGGTAAATTAAGATATGCTGGATATTTTGTAAATAATAAAGCTCATGGTAGTGGTATAGTATATAATATTAAAGAATCTATAATATATAATGGGGATTGGGAAAATGATAAATATCACGGAAAAAGTAAATTGTATTATATCAATGGACAATTAAAATATGATGTATTAGATATTTATTTTGACGTAGGTGTATCCCCCTCAAAATAACACAATAAATATAACTATATCTAACATAATTTAAATTATTATAAAATTGATTTAATATTCCAAACTACATAGTGTATAAAATAAATTCCATGTATTATATTTCTATATTGTCTGATACATCTTCCAACTTTTTATAAAATTTTATTACTGATTTTTTAGTTATAAAACTTTCTTTTATCACATCTTTAATTTTGATACTTTTTAAATTTTTAGCTCGTGATAGTGCTGTATATGCTTGTCCTGCTGCAAATATTTTATCACCTATATCAATCTCAATTGCATCTAATGACATTCCTTGAGAACGGTGAATAGTAATTGCATATGCTAATTTTAAAGGCATGTAAGATACAAATAAATCAGAATTTTCTGTATTAACACATTTAAAATAGTCTATTTCAATAATTTTTCCATTTATTCTTTTTATTAAAATACTTTTTGGTTTTAATTCAACAATTATCCCCCGTGTTCCATTAATAATTTCTTTTTCTTGGTCGATATTAACTGTCACAACAACTTGTGCTCCAATACATAATTCTATTGTCTCGGGTATTTCTATATTTTTAGCCCATTTTTCAGTTTTCTCTTTATCTTTTTTCTTACAATTATATTCTATATCATATTGTTTTTTTTCTGCTCCTGCATCAATTAATAATTTATATTCTTTATTATTAATTTTATCCACATCACGATTAATAGAATACAATTTAGTTGGTTTTATTTCTCCAAATTCTGTCTTATTTAATGCTTTTAATTTTTCAAAAGTTTCATCAGAACAATTTCCATATCTTAATTCTAATAACATTTTCTGAAATTCTTTATCATTATTTTGTCTAATCATTTTTTTTAAATATATATTTGATAGTTCTAATCTGTCCCATTCTTTAGATTTGAAACAATAATTTCCTTCAACTGGTTCTAATTGACAAAAATCACCTGTTAATATAACTTGTAGTCCTCCGAATGGTTTTTTATTTTTTCTAATTAAACATAAATATTCTGAAATTTTATCAAATAATTCATCATTTAACATTGATATTTCATCAATAACTAATACATCTAACTCTCTTAATTTTTTAAAAATATAAAACATGTTTTTTTCTTTTAATCTATCTACAAGAACTGATGGTGATTCTTTACCTAATCCAATACCTAAAAAAGAGTGCATTGTTTTTCCACCAATTATTAAAGCTGATGATGCTGTAGTAGAAGTTATACCAACTTTAATATCATTCATTTTACAATATTCTACAATTTTACTAATGGTTACACTCTTTCCAGTTCCTGCAAATCCAGTTAGAAAAATATTTTTTTTAAGTTTAAACATGTCAATAGCTTTGTTTTGTTCTTCGTTAAGTATAATTTCTTTTTTTATTTCTTCTTCTTCCTCTATTATTTTAATTTTCTTTGGTTTATTTCCATTTTTTTCTTTTACAGAATTTATATGATCTAAAATTAAATGTTCAGAAATATTAACTATTTTAGAAACATCTTTTATATCTTTACCTTCATTTGTAATAAAACTTTCGGCAATAGATAATAATTTCATGTTAATACTACCAACAGTTCTTTTATGATTTAAAGCCATGTCAGAAATACTATCTTTATTTTTAGCTTCTTTTAATAAATCATTAACTTCTTTGGGTGTCCATTTAGTACCAGAATTAGAAGTATCCGGATTCTTTTTTAAAGCTTGAATTTTTTGATATAATGTGTTTTTAGCTTCCATTAAGTAGTTTGAATATATTTACATAATATATTTAAATCAATTTTTACTGATTTGTTTATAAATAGATTTATTATATATACAATGATGAAGAAGAAAGTATGACTTTATCTGATTCTTAAAGTATATCATAATTTGTATTTTATAGCATAACTGATTATTATATTCTTATAATAATCAGTATTATTTATTTTATTTATACAAATTTATTTATTAAAAAGTTTAAAAATAAATTTACTTTTTTTTTACTACTGTATATAATTAATATATATATATATATTAATATATATATATATTAATATAATGAATACAGAATCACAATCAACTATTATTACTTATACACTTGTGGGTAATCCAAATCTTCTGAATGATACAGCATATATATTTACTGTTACTGCAAATAATATAAATGGTAGTTCGATATCTTCTGAACCATCTAATCCAATTATACCAGTTACTATTCCAGATACAATTACAGGTAATCGAAATCTTATCAATGGTGTACCATATACATTTAATGTTACTGCAAATTATATAAATGGTACTTCTGCACGTTCAGAAGATTCTAATTCAGTTATAACATCAATTATTCCAGATCCTCCAACTACAATTACTGGCATATCAGAAAATAGTGAAGTTATTGTTTCATGGATTGCGCCAACAAGTAATGGAGGATCAGTTATTACTAAGTATACAGTTATAAGTAACCCGGTAGATGAACTAGTAACAATTCCACCCAACGTAACTACGAACGGTACAACTACAACCACAACTGTTACGGGTCTTATAAATGGTAAAGCATATACATTTAATGTTTTTGCAACTAATATAAATGGGGATTCATTACTTTCTATAACATCATCTGAAATTATACCATCTACTGTTCCTGATAAACCAATAAATGTTTATGCTGTTCCAGGAAATAAAGAAGCAACTATATATTGGGAACCACCATTATTTAATGGAGGAGCTGATATTAATAGTTACATTGTTGTTAGTAGTTCTGACGATGCTAATCCTAATGGAATAACAAAAACTGTTACAGATGGAACATCAACAACAACAAAAGGTCTTAAAAGTAGTATACCTTATACATTTACAGTTAAAGCTAATAACATAAAAGGGTTTTCTATTATGTCTGATCCATCATTACAAATAGTACCTATGACAATTCCTGATGCTCCTACTACTATTACATGCACTGCAGGAAATAAGTATATTGATTTGTCATGGAATATACCAAATAATGGTGGTACAGACATTTTATATTATCGTGTACAATATTCTTCTAATTATAATCATGACTGGATTGATATTTCATCTAATACAAATAATACATCTATTAGGCGTTTAGTTAATGGAACTCGGTATATTTTTAGAATAGCTGCAATTAATTTATACGGACCTGGTAATTATTCATTAAATACATCAGAACATGTTCCATTTAGTATTGTAGAATCACCATATATCACAAATAGCAAAATAGGCAATAATTGCGCATCAGTATTTTTTACACAAGCAAATACTGGAGGATATCCGATTACAAAATATAAATATACATTAGATAATGGTATATCATTTTTTGAAAAAGAAGTAAATATTTCACCAATATTTATTTCAAATATAAATAATGGTATACAATATAATGTTAAAATTTCAGCCTATACACAAGCTGGATGGAGTATTTTATCTAACGAAATATCACTAACACCAAATGATAATAGATCAAATGAAATAAAAATAGCTACATCTAATTTAAATATAAATACTATTACTGATTTAAAAAATCAATTATTTACTGATATAATTTCAGAAAACACAGATAATAAAATTCAAATAATAAATAATCTTGCATTAGATATTTCTAATCAAAATTTAGATTTACAAATTTCAACTCTATTAAGTATATCTTTAAATATTGATACAAATTCTAACTCTATAAAAGCAAATTTAAATAATTTAATTATTGATACAGGAATAAATAAAAATATATCATATGTTATTTCAAATCCAGTGATTGTAAATCAAGTAATAGATAATATATCATTCAAAAGTCCTGATTGGGTACCTAGTTCACTTGCTGTAATTGTACCAAATGATAATTTGTTAACAATAGATTTAAATCAAACAGATTTAATATTATTATTAGTACCTAATATCGAATATAAGGTTAATGCTACTTATTCTGAAACTATTAGTAATAATAGTTATAGAATTGTTTACAATAGAAATGCTACTAGTAGAACTATAACAATTAATGGTGGTTCAAATAAGAAAACAATAGGTGATACTATATTATTTAATTTCCCTACTGTTCATTTAAATTTTAAGATTAATATGTTAGCAGGTTTGGGAGGAGAAAAAATACTTGTTCCAGGAGGTGCAGGAGATCCACATATTTTAACTGTATATGGTAATAACTACGAATTACCCCATGATGAAAAATGCTATTTATTATATGATAACAATATAGAAAATGACCGAGTTATAATAACAGCTAAATGTTGGTTCTTGCCTAAAAATATTAAAGATAATAGCAAATTTAAAAATATTTTTATGGATACAACAACATATTTTAGATATATTAATTTTTATTATAATGGTGAAAACTTAACATTTGATATGGAAACATTATTACCAGTTAAATATACAACAATGAAAGATTTAATAAATAATAAACTACAATATATTAAAAATGATTCACTAATAAAAATGTCAGATATATTTGATGATAAATATATATTTAAAAATAAATATAATAAAATAAAAATATTTAAATATAAAATTATTTTTGATGGAAAATCAAGAATAATCGAATTAGAAAATGGTAATAAATTTAAATTATCATTTGATTTAAATTGTGCTGATCATAGAAATGAAATAAAAATATTAGAAGCAAACTTTAATAATTCAACAGGTGCTTTAATAAAAGAAGATCTTAAAAACTGTATAGAATATTTTATTCCTCTTCAAAATAATTATACAAGTAAATGTGAAAAAGTACTCCATTTATAATAGAGTTATATATCAATAATATTATGACATCTTTATACAAGTATTCAAAGATTTTTTTTACTTTTTTTACACATATTATTACGGCGCATGAGAAAGTAAAATTTTATTTTACTTTCTTCTTCGCTATTATAGGTAGTGAAAGTAGTACTTTTTCCACCTCCTACTTTTTCTATATCATATTATTTTTTAATTTTAAATATTTTAACTTATATTTTGAATATTTGTTGATATTATTTTTTTTAATAGATAGATAAGGAATTATAAAACTTTTAAA
>Ga0214919_10009487_pt1 | contig 12536 bp, 7 predicted proteins | sample LL1503_MetaG_FD_177994 | JGI IMG/M metagenome (GOLD analysis project Ga0214919, IMG submission 177994) | Freshwater microbial communities from Lake Lanier, Atlanta, Georgia, United States - LL-1503 | ecosystem: Environmental > Aquatic > Freshwater > Lake | place: USA: Georgia | collected 2015-03-15
TAAATATAAGTGTTTTTTTACTTTTTTATTACTTTTTTAATCATTATTAAAATATTATTAAAATATTATTAAAATATTAAAATAGAATTTAGAAATTATTTTGTTTTATTTTAGGTAGGTGGGGTCCGTCAATTAATTGAATAAATATAAGTGTTTTTTTACTTTTTTATTACTTTTTTAATCATTATTAAAATATTATTAAAATATTATTAAAATATTAAAATAGAATTTAGAAATTATTTTGTTTTATTTTAGGTAGGTGGGGTCCATCAATTAATTGAATAAATATAAGTGTTTTTTTACTTTTTTATTACTTTTTTAATCATTATTAAAATATTTAAAATAGAATTTAGAAATTATTTTAGGTAGGTGGGGTACGTCAATTAATTTAATAAATATAAGTGTTTTATTACTTTTTTAATCATTATTAAAATATTTAAAATATTTAAAATAGAATTTAGAAATTATTTTGTTTTATTTTAGGTAGGTAAAAGTACGTCATTAATTTTTGTTAAAACTTTTTTATAAAAAGTTTAATTGAACAAATATAAGTGTTTTTTTACTTTTTTATTACTTTTTTATTACTTTTTTAATCATTATTAAAATATTTAAAATAGAATTTAGAAATTATTTTAGGTAGGTGGGGGTACGTCATTAATTTTTGTTAAAACTTTTTTATAAAAAGTTTAATTGAACAAATATAAGTGTTTTTTTACTTTTTTATTACTTTTTTAATCATTATTAAAATATTATTAAAATATTATTAAAATATTATTACTACTTTACTCCTGCAACTATACTAACTATTAAACGTACAGAACCAATACCTTAAAGCATTATTTTATCATTTTTTATAATTATTATTTAATCATTTTTAATTATTATAAAAATCATTTTTTATTATTATTTAATCATTTATAATTATTATAAAAATCATTTTTTATTATTATAAAAATCTTCTCATTTAGGTTAGATTTAATCTAAAAATTGATTATTCCTTATATATATAAAGATATATTACATTTAAAATTAAAAAAATGGCTGCTTCTCAGGTTCCCTCAACCCAAGACCTTCTCTTTTTTCCCGTTTCGGCTACCCAAGACCCTCAAGACGCCCAAAAGGAAAATGAAGAGGATGACTTCCTCTTTTTTGGTTTTTCTAGGGATAGCCCTGACAAATACGTCCCAGACGACCAAGCCAAAGTTTCTTTGGATAACCCTGTCCAAGACGTCCAATCCAAAGTTTCTTTGGATAACCCTGCCAAAGACGTCCAAGTGAAAGAAACTTTGGCTAACCCGTGAAGCTTACCTTCTGTCCAAGCAATAATGGATTTTATTTTGTTTTTATTTCTTAAAATAATTTACAAATTATTTTTTTTTTAAAACTTAAAATAAAACTTAAAAAATACTAAAAATATTTTTGATATTGTTCTTTTAATTTTAATTTATTAATAAAATTATAACATTCTAATGTATTTTTATTATTATTCCAAATAAATTTTCTATTTTGTATTAATTTTATTAAATGTTTTTCAATTTCTAATAAACTATTAATTAATTCTAATCTCATTTCTTTTTTATTATCTAAATCTTCATTAAATAAAACAAAAGCACAAACAATTGGGAAATATGATATATCATAACTACTTAAAATTAAAACAACATTATATGAAAGTAATTTTATATTATTCAAATGAATCATATTTACTAATTTTTTCCATATATTATGTGTTTTAAATACTGATGGATATCTTTCCTTTTGTTTTTCATTTTCTTTTTCATTTTGTTTTTTAATTTCTTTTTCATTTTGTTTTTTAATTTCTTTTTCATTTCGTTTTTTAATTTCTTTTTCTTTTGTAATAATATTTTGAGAAGATTTTGATTGTTGTTGGATATTTCTTTGTTGTTGTTGTTGTTGGCTTTTATTATTACTATTATTACTATTATTACTATTATTACTATTATTACTATTATTACTATTATTACTATTATTACTATTATTACTATTATTACAATTTTGCAATTGTTGTTTTTGTTCTGTAATAATAGTTTGATTTTGTTTTTTTTGTCTCTCTAGTTGTATTTGATTTAAAAAATCATCATTCAAATCATCATTCAAATCATTATTTAAAGTATTATTAAAATTATTATCAAAATTATTAAGTTTTAATTGATTTAATTCATCTTTTAAATTTAAATTTTCATTAGTCTCTGTTTTAAAATCAAAATTAAATTTTGTTTCTTTATTAGTATTATTAGTATTATTAGTATTATTAGTATTTGTAAATTCATTAAATACTTTTTCTCTTTCTTTAATTAAATTTTCAAGAAAATCATCATTAATATTATTATTAATATTATTATTAACTTCTTTAACTGGAATATTATTATTAATTATTTCTATATTATAATCATTTAAATTATCATTTATTTGTAATTCTAAATTAGATTTTTGATTATCAATAATAGATGTACTAGATGTACTAAATGTATTATATGATTCTTGTAATTGTGATAAAAAATTATCTTGTATTTCTAGATAGTCAAAATTACTATTGCTATTATTATCATTGTTGCTATTATTTAAAATTAAAAAATCTTTTTCAATATTAACATCTTCTTTAACATCTTCTTTAACATCTTCTTTAACATCTTCTTTAACATCTTCTTTAACATCTTCTTTAACATCTTCTTTATCATCTTTTTCTTCAATAATATCTCTAGTAAGAAATACATTTTTAATATTAGTTTGTGAATTAGTTGAATCACAATTATTAGAAAGTTGTTTTATATTCCAGTTAATTAAATCTAAATGTTTTTTTGTTTCACTGTGTCTTAATAAATTTGGTAAAAATCTAAAATATCTATTACACGACGGACAATAATATTTATTTAAAGAGTCTTTGTTAATGTTATTTGAACAATTTTTTAAATGTATTTTAAATGATATTTCATCACTAAAAATACAATTACAAACACTACACGGTAATTCAGTTGTCATAATAAAATTTTATAATATACTATTATTAATTAAAAAAAAAATAAAATATAAGCGTATATTTATAAGTGCTTATTTTAAAAAAGATCCACGACCTCTTGTTCGTCATCCGCATTGTCAGCGGCTGCCGCTTGTTCAGGCTGAACGGCAGCGGCAGCGGCTGCAGCTTTTTTGGTACTTTTCTTGGTTTTTGCCAGTTTGGCAGCGTCAAGAGTCTCTTGAACCTTTTTCTTAAAGTGTTCAATCAACTGAACCATCATTTTGCGACCAATGGTTTGGCCTTCAACGGGTGGTGCACGTTCATTGCGGTCCTCTTCGACTGCATTACTAGCCAAGTCAATGGCTTTTTGAGTGCCATTTGTTTTTGCACGGGAAAGTGCAAGCTGCAGCTCATCACTGCGAGTGGTTCGGGGACGTGAGACCACTTCAATGAGAAGTGCAAAGAATGACGCACGCTCTTGTGCTTTTGCCTCCATCACATAGTCTGTGTAAAGGCTCCAGAAAGCGAGAAGGTTCTCCTCACTTATCTCATCCCAATTCGAGTAAAACAATTTTCCCATTAGGGAATTTGAGAACTCCTTTTCTGCCCGACTTTGTGTGGTATTGCGTTCCGGCAGGTACGGCATTTCTTGAAGTGGGAGCTTCTGCAGCTCTTCCACAGTTGTAGAGGAAGCTGATGTTGTCATTTTGATTTCAAAATTGTAATAAATATATATAATATTTAAGACTATTTCAATTTTTGTATAAAATACTTGTTAAAATGGGAAGATTTTTTAAAAAAACTTCCCATTTTAGGTTAATATTTAACAAAAAATTGATTTTTTTTTATCGATTATATAAATTAGTACCTTTGATGTTCATAATGTCAACAACTGTTCCCCCCGCGACTCCGGTCACCACCCCCCCCGCGACTACGGTCGTTACGCCCCCGGGTTCCCCCAAAGGTTCCCGGGTTGTCGTCCAAAACCCGAAAGAACTGCTCACTTTGGTTAGCATTGCGAATGTGTTTGTCAATGAGGTGCCCCTTGGCGCCACTGACGCTGATGTGGCACAGTGGTCCTCACTCTCGCCAGCCGACAAGAAAATCAAGGTGGTTGCGCTGATGCAGGCATTGCACGCCCGCATTGCGGAAGCCAAGCGCGTTGCCGCGGAAGCCGCCGCCAAGATTCAAGCCGAACGCGAAGCCATTCTGCTTGAAGCCAAGGCGAAAGCCGACGAAGAAGCGCGCATTGCCGCTGAAGCCAAGGCGAAAGCCGACGAAGAAGCGCAGTTTGAGTTTGACTGCATGTCGCCCGAGGAGCAGCAGGCTTTTCTCGCCAAGAAAGCAGCCGACAAAGCTGATGCGGCTGCATTGGCTGCCGATCTCGAGGCGGTCAAAAAGCTGGAAGATGCTGAAATCTTGAAAATTGTTGAAGTTTCGACCGCTGCCGAAGAAGCTCAGCAGTTGGTTCTCGACACGACAACCGCCGCGCTCCCGCTTAAAGAAGTGGAGGCTGCAATGCGGGCTGCACTGGCTGAGCAAGATTTTGCTCGCGACAAGGCTGCAAAAGAAGCAGCGGCTATTGTTGCAGCCGAAAAAGCAGCGAAAGAAGCCGCTGAGAACGAACTTCTCGAGGCAGCAATGACGCGGGCAGCAGAGCTGGCAGCACAGGAATGTCTCGCGTTCAATGCAACCCAGCTTTGTATCCGCGTTGGTCCGTTGGATTCGCATCTTGCCCTCACTGCATCAACCCCCAGCACGGTGGATGCTCTGTGTGCACTCCAGCTAGCAGCACAAGCTGAGCTCGACTGCCTTATGAGCGATCGCCCCGGGGCTTTGCAGTTGGAAACAGCAACCAAAGAAGCACTCCGTGCTTACAAAAATGCTGTTTGGCAGCAAGAAAAAGAAGATATGGCTAAAGCAGCTCGTCTTTTGGTGAAAACAAGAGAGCAAATGGAGCTTGATACTGTTTCTAAGCGACCTCTTGTCCAGCTGGGGATTGATATAAGCGCCTCTATGAACTTTGATGTGGCAAAATGTCCAGGGACAAGACTTTGCAAATGCGCTGATAAAGCTAAGGATAAAAAAACCCCCTTTTTGGCATGTATCTGTAAAAACACAACTCCAAAAGGAAACATAAACATTTTTCCACTTGGTCCGCGAAAAGACGACAAAGAATATGCCAAAGCGCTAAACTTGCGTACAACTTTGCAAAGTTTTTTAAGTGATTATGAAACTGACCAAAATTATTCCACCTTTCTTGATGCAGTTATTCACCATATTTTGGAAAATAAATCAAAGGATCCCCTTGTTTTGGTTTTATTAACTGATGGTGGAATTTCCGGTGATTCCGCAAAAGCTATTAAAGACATGATGATGGCTTTTAAAAAGAATGACACGGAGAAAAACTTGCAGAAAGTTGTGTTGGTTTTCCCCCCTCATACAAATGATGTAACGATCCGGAAAATCATACAGGAGTACGGAGCAATTTTCAATGAGGGACAAGCAATTCCTCTTGAAACCCACAAAATGACCTTTGATGATCCAAAAGGTCTTGAAAAGGTATTGAACGACATTTTTGCCATTTCCGTTCCGGTTTTTAACCCTCAATTTCCTCGTAACTTGTTTGGGGAGCTTTTTGTTCACAAAGATGCGCCATCATCAAAGGTTGTACCAGCATTTGTTGATTCTCGAACATCACAGTTTATTGACCCCGAATATAAACAAATATTTGTTAAATTGATGAATGCACAAATTGAAACTGTGAAAACGAATCCGGATGCTTTGCTTTTTAACCTTGGTGGGAATATTGCATTTCTCCACGAACTTCTTCGTAAGTCTCCATTACGAAAAGAATATGACGATATGCTGTCAGCTGTTCTTGCCATTTTAGAGAAAAGCGGCAAAATGACGAGTGTGTCAAAAATTCGTGATATGATGAAAGAAGCAAAACTCACATTGGACGAAGAAGTTGAGCAATATGTGAAAAGTTTGAACCCATACGCCCTTTTGCGATTTAAGGTTGACCAGTTACCAGCCGCCGATGTGTCAAAAATGTTGTCTGATGGGTCATTTAGTGGCATTGCTCAACTTGCTAAGCTACTTTTTCAAAAAAGTCAGCCAGCAATGGTTGTTGATCTGGATTTTGACTTGAGTGATAAGTCGTTTGCCAATCTGCCACTTTTGGGACCCGAATCCACTGCACAAAATTGTTTGGCGGCGTTTAATCGCTTATTTTATGGTTCCCGTTATCAGCAAATAACCATTGCAGGTTTGCCGTTAGTTGTATTTTTAACACACCTGCTAACTACACCTGACGCGCACCTACCGCGTGAATTTGTTGAAATGGCGTTAAAAGTGCTTTTTGACAACAAGGTTGGTATTTTATCGCATGTGGGCATTGACCTGGATACAGAAACCGACGAAACATTCAACCCGATGCCAAAGGGTGATAAAGCGTCCCAGTTCTTTTCACCGTTTTTGACGGAACCGTTGATTGCTCTTTTCAAGATCTTTGGAAATCGTTTTAAAGGTTTGTCGCCGGTTATGAAGGACAAACTGTTTGCGTTTTTCGAGTACATTGACGACACCTATCACAAGGTGAAATCAATGTTTTCGGTTTTATACGAGCCAAAAGTTGAAAAAATGCCTCTCACTCCTAAAAGTGTTTCCCGTAAACTGATGAGCATTTTTAAGGATGATCAAGTATTGGGATTGAGTGTCGGCTCAATTGTGCAAATTCTTTTTCCATCTGGTGAGGATCCGTTCCCCAACAATGCGACTGTTGGGCTTGTTTTGGCGATCTTTGACAAGGATGGTGAACTGTGGGTTCAAGTTCTTGAGTTGGACCAACCAAACTACCAGCACACCTCTAAGAAAGGGAAAGTGGCATTTGATACTGTCGCAGTCCGTGCTGGCAGTTTGACGGTTCTTACAAATCATCCCACTTTATTGCCGGAAACATTTGTCTTGAATGGTACCACGTTTAATACGTTTACCTACAAAGATGATAAGGTTATGATTAACCCGGCTGTTTGCAATAGTCTTCCCCGTGATCACGTGATTCCAGGATTAAATCGCTACTTGATGGAAAAACAAGCGTCAACAGAAACAGGCGAAAATGGTCAGCTTTCGTATGGGCTACGCGCTCTTTTCAATGAGGATGGCTCTCTCAAACGACCTGGGTGCACTTTTAAGAAGGAACTTTTGGATGCGCAAAACGAAGTCGTTGCAGGAATTGTCCAAGCCTTTGAGTCTGCTAATCCGCGTGTGAACACTGAGAAAACTGTTTCGCATCAGTTGAGTCTAGCAAAATTTGTTGAAATGTTTGGCAACGCTCTTGGGCTGCACCCATTGGTTGTTGAGCATTTGCGTAAGGGTCCAACAATTATTACTCGAGATGTGATTACTCGGTTAATGGAGGCTGGTATGAAGCATGTTTACTCACCTGATGACAAATCCTTTAAGGGCTTTACGGTTGAATTTTTTGCCGAATCTGTAATTCCGTGTGATTGGTCTTCATCTTACAAGGAATTATTTGCGCAAGTCTGTGCTATGATTCAGCAGCGTCAAAGTTTCACGCCTTTCACTTTGCTGACGGAGATGGTTTGCGGAGTTTGCTGTGATAAGCACCCGATTGCGGAATTCACCCAAGCGCCTTGCGGACACGTCTTTTGCACTGAATCTCAACAAGGTGCGATGGCAGCTCACCCTTTGGTACCTGGTCTTATTAACACGGTCCCTTATCGCTGTTTCGTCCCAGGTTGCCAACAGGCAATTCCAAGTGGTAATCAGGGTTTTGATCTGTTCCTTTCCTCCTTGCCGATTGGTGCGACAGCAACTTTGTGCCCGTGTGGCAATTTCTTCCAGAACGAAGCTCGTGTTTGCGGTTCAAGCGGCGCAGCTGCCCCACAGGAAACGGAATGCCCCAAGTGTCTTGCAGCCAAAGCAAAACCTGATGGATGCACACCTTGCTCTCAGTGTGGTGTTTTTGCGATTCGCAATGGCGGCTGTCAACATATGACGTGCTCACAGTGCGATGCATACACGTGCTTTGGGTGTGGAGCTGCGCTGAGTCGCGAACACCCCATTGGCTGGTGGAATTGCAAGGCACATTTACTTGGTGGATCCTGCCTCAATCGCAAATCAAACCCCCCAACGTGTATTGAACACAACCGTTGCGAGGATTGCAAGGAGCTGTGTGGAAACGTTCCCCGTTCATAATTTTACGAACAATACGTTTATTTATTCCATTTATTTTTGGAAAATATTATAAAATATTATAATTTTTTTTTTATAATATTTTATAAAAATAAATAATAAAATAATAAAATAATAAAATAATAAAATTAAAAAGTTTTAACATATTTTTGTTATTATTTTACTAATTTTTCTTGAAATTTTAGTATTCAAATTGTATTTACCTTTAATTAATATTTTAATTAATTTATTATAATCTGTATCTTTTATTGATAAAAATTGTTTATATAATTCAGTTATTTTAGGAGTATTATTTAAAAAATTTTCATCTATACTTATTAACCGTGTATATAAATCAATTATTAAATATAAAATATCAAAATCATTAAGAATTAATTTAGGGCATATTTTAGTCATTTTTAAATTACAAGAATGTCTAAAACTTCTAATCATTTGATATCCCATAAATTTAACAATAAATTTAACAATAAAATTAGGAATAAAATTATAATTATCGTAAGTTAAAAATTTAAGATTTTCTATATTTATTCTTGATTTTTCTAGATCACTTAATAATAAAACATAATCTATTTGAATACCATATTCTCTTAATTTATTAAATTTTGATTTAATATTTTTTTTTGATTTTATAAAAATATTTTCTAATTTAGCATCGGCATTAATATAATTTAAATTTTTTTGTAATATTTTAAAAACATTAAATAAACTAAATAAATCTTGAGCTATAAATTCATCATATAATTTTAATATTTCTGTATTATTTTCATTAAGTGCTTTTTTTAAAAAAGGTATATGATTTAAATTTATTATATCTCTAAAATTAGTTATGAAATGGTTTTTATGTGCTTCATCTTTATAATTAATACCAACTAAAGGAGCTATAGTATAAAAACTATTATTACCAAATCCAAAATCTTCTATCTCTAGGATATGGTTTTTAACTTCTTTGACTTCTTTTGAAGTAAAATTAGGTAAATACTTAATATTTTTAAATATAATATTCATAAAAATTTCATTAAATTTATTACTTAATTTAACACAACCATCATAATAAATTAATTTATTTAAATTAATTTTTAAATAATGTACTTTCAAAACAGAATCTGGTTTATTTTTTAAATAACCCACAATTGAACCACTTTTACCTTGAGCACTTTTATCAAATGGAATAAACTCTTTTTCATATTTTAAAAACTTTTCATTATCAATATGAGTTTTATAAAAATTTCTTAATTTATCAACTATTTCATTAGGATTTTTACTATTATATAAAATATCAACTAATACATTTGATTTTTTTTTAGTTTTTCTACTATTTTTTCTACTATTTTTTTTAGTTTTTTTTAAACTAGAACTAGTTTTAGAACTTGAACTAACAGTTTTAATTATTGATTTTTTAATTGATTTACTTTTATTACTTATCATTTTATTTAATAATAAGAAATTTTATTTAATAATAAAAAAATTTAAAAATTTAACATATTTTTGTTATTATTTTACTTAATTTTAATGATGTACGTAAATTTAAATTATATTTGCCTTTTATCAATATTTTAATTATTTTTTCAAAATCATTATGTTTAACAGATAAAAATTGTTTAGGCAATTGATTAATTTTAGGGATATTATTTAAAAAATTTTCATTTATACTTATTAATTTTGTGTATAATTCAATTATTATACATAAAATGTCTAAATCATTTGTAAGTAATTTAGGGCATATTTTAGTCATTTTAAAAATACAAGAATGTCTAAAATTTCTTATTAATTTATATCCACCTAAAACTGCTAAAATATATGGTATATTTTCACTATAATATGTTAAAAATTTATTATTATTTATAGTTATAATTGATTTTTCTAAATCACTTAATAGTAAAACATAATCTATTTGAATACCATATTCTCTTAATTTATTAAATTTATTTATTGTATTTTTTTGTGATTTTATAAAAATATTTTCTAATTTACTATCACCATTAATATAATTTAAATTTTTTTGTAATATCTTAAAAACATTAAATAAACTAGATAAATTTTCAGCTATAAATTCATCATATAATTTTAATATTTCTGTATTATTTTCATCAAGTGCTTTTTTTAAAAAAGGCAAATGATTTAAATTTATTATATCTCTTAAATTAGTCATAAAATGTTTTTTATGAGATTCATCCACATAATTCATTCCTACTAAATCAGTTATAGTATAAAAACTATCATTGCCAAATCCATAATCTTCTATCTCTAATATATGTTTTTTAATTTCTTTAACTTCTTTTGAAGTAAAATTAGGTAAATACTTAATATTTTTAAATATAATATTCATAAAAATTTCATTAAATTTATTACTTAATTTAACACAACCATCATAATAAATTAATTTATTGAGATTAGTTTTTAAATAGTGTACTTTTAAAACTAAATTTGGTTTATTTTTTAAATAACCAACAATTGAACCACTTTTACCTTGAACACTTTTATTAAATGGAACAAATTCTTTTTCATATTTTAAAAACTTTTCATTATCAATATGAGTTTTATAAAAATTCTTTAATTTATCAACTATTTCATTATGATTTTTACTATTATATAAAATATCAACTAAAAAATTTTGATTTATTTTACTATTTTTTTTTGTTCTTTTTGTTTTTTTTGTACTAGAATTAGAAGATTTAATTGTTGTTTTTTTTAATGATTTGCTTTTATTACTTATCATTTTATTTAATAATAAGAAATTTTAATTTAATATTTTAAAAAAAAAATATTTTAATCTTTTTAGGATCTATTAATTATAAAAATTGATTTTAATTATTATTAAATAATATTAAATAATATTAAATAATATTAAATAAAAAACTATAAAATGTCTGACAATCCTATTGTTTTATCCTGGATGAAATACGTGGAAAGTGCAGTTAAAACTGCATATGCTGACCCTTTCACAATACAAGAAGTACCAGGTGTTTCTTCCAAAGAATTTCAAGATACAATGAAACTTTTTGTGTCATTGACTCTTCAAGGATTTTTGGGTCGTTTAAATATTATGCACGCCCAAAACCCAAACTTTGTCTTTTCCTGTCAAGGCAAATTGTCTTTCTTTTTCTGGAATCTTTTGGAGGATACTCAATATCTTCCAATTCCTGTTTGGTGCGAAATTTTTTGCCACCCAACAATGCGGTTTTTTCAAAAAAGTTTTTTGGAAAAGCAAGAAAATGCGATTCTTTATTTGGAATCACAAATTAGTAGCTAAAATATTTTAATTATATGTTAATTATATGTTAATTATATGTTAATTATATTTTAATTATATTTTAATTATATTTTATTTTTTTTTAAAAAGTTTAAAGTTATTAATAAGTATAAATAATGTTAATAAACTTACAAAAAGTAAATAATTAATAATAATTATTACAATAAAACTAATAAACTAATAAACTAATAAACTAATAAACTAATTAAAAATGGAATTAGAATCAAACAAAAACATACAATTTGCAGATTTGGAATATGAAACTAAGATTGAGCGTATTTATCATCTTTCAGACATTCATATTAAATTACAAAAAAGACACGATGAATATCGCAAAGTATTTTCTAATTTATATAGAGACTTAAAAGAGGATTTAAAGCTTAATTTAAATAATCAATCTAGCAAGGGTGTAATTGTTTTAACGGGTGATATTTTACATTCTAAAACTGAATTAAGTCCTGAATGTGTTTCTATTACCGCTGAATTCTTTCAAAATCTCTCTAAAATTATGCCTTTAATTATTATTGCTGGTAATCACGATGCTAACTTAAATAATAACAACCGTTTAGATTCTTTAACTCCAATTGTTGAAAAAATCATTCATAAATCGCAATGTTATTATTTGAGACAATCAGGGTTTTATCGTTTTTCTAATATTATTTTTGGTTTAACTAGTGTTTTTGATTATAATTTTAGCAAAGCAGAAGATATTGCTAAAATAAATAATTTGAATTTAGAGTTAGAAGGTATTGAGCATAAAATTAGTTTATTCCACGGAAGAATTGATGGAGCAATTACGGATACTGGAGCAGTTATGGAAGGTGAAAAAGGTATTAATAAAAAGAGTTTTGATGGTTATGATTATACACTTCTAGGTGATATTCATAAGCATCAGTTTTTAATTCCTAATAAAATGGCTTATGCTGGTTCTTTAATTCAACAAAACCACGGAGAAACCTTACATAATCACGGTTTTATTATTTGGGACCTTAAAAATAAAAAAGTAGAATTTAAAGAAGTTTATAATGAATATGGTTTTATTACTCTTAAAATCAAAAAAGGAAAACTTCTTAAAAATAAAAGTCTATC